>UEXN01000479.1_pt1 | contig 30265 bp, 20 predicted proteins | sample 1796711 | NCBI WGS metagenome assembly UEXN01 (sample SAMEA4772470, study PRJEB27181) | metagenome | reverse complement strand
GCTCAAATGTATTTTAGAACAGCTACATTCGCTTAATAGAATTAATTAGTCTTGCGGAATTAACGTTTCGCAAGGCTTTTTATTAACAAATAAAAAAAACAACTATGGGACAATTTCCAACAAATCCAGGCTATATAACTAGAGCGCAAACATGGGTTCCTACAAATAATATAAATCCTAAATCAGCTTGGCTTTTTGAAAATCAGTCCGGATCTTTAGGAACTAATTTAACAGGGTCTGTAGTATATGTAGGAACTGCTGGTACAGTAAAAGTAATTGTAGCAGGAACACCAAATCCTCAAGCCTCAGATGCATTAGAATTTAAAAACGTAGCTGCTGGAACAATTTTACCAGTTGTGGTAGACTACGTATTAATTCCGTCTTCTGGTGCCGCAACCGATATAATAGTAGGAAAATAAAATGGCTTTTAAAATTAGCGCTCCATATAAAATAATTGATACTCCTATCTATCATAAAGATATGGATAATAATACTTTTGGTTTAGCTAACAATAATGGCACTATTATATTAAACAAAAACTTATCTCCAAGTAAAGAGGAAGATGTAATAGATCATGAAATGGTACACATCAATCAAATGAAAAGGGGTGATTTAGATTATGACGATAAAAATGTTTATTGGAAAGGTAAAGCTTATTCAAGAAGTACTATGAAAGAAGGTTCTAAAAAACTGCCTTGGGAGAAAGAAGCGTACGATAAAACAAAAAAATAAAATTAACAATTAAATCCAATCAAATGAAAAATTTATTTATTACATTATTATTACTAGTATCAAGTCAATTATTTGCACAACAAGAGCTAAACGGTTTATGGCAAGATGAAGATTCTTCATATCTTACGACTATAATAGCTTCTGAATATGCGGTATTAGACGTTTTTAATACAAGTTTTGAAGAATATAGAGTAATACCAGAAAAAATAATAGATTATAAAAACAATAGACTAACCACAAACTTAAAAAATCCTCTTAATGGTTACAATGTACAAATTGAATATTCATTGAAAAGCAATGATGTTATGATTTGTACTTATAGCGGAGACCTCACAGGAGATTTTATATTAACCAGATTAAAATAAAAACTATGGCATATATGCAAAAACCCGGTAGAGCTCCATTAAAAAACAAAAGTTTTGAAGCTCTGACCAATGGAACACCCCTAAAAAATGACAAGGACAAAGAAAAGAAAACAGGTGAAAAGAAAGAAGTAAAATCTTATAATGTAAAAACAGGTAAAGAGTCTACTAAAAAAGTTAAAGCGGATTCTCCGGATGCTAAATTAAGCAAAAGACTAGGGAGTACATTAGAGTTTGAAAGTGCAGATCAAAGCAAAAAATCTTTAACAAAAAAGAAGCCGGACCCAAAAACAGGGGGAGGAGTAAATAGAAACAAAAAAGCCACTTTATCTACAACCGGAACTATTCCCGAAAGCATGAGAGGTCAAAAGTTTATAAGCAACAATAAAATATATATTGCAGGAGCAAGAAATGCACCCAAAACGGGTAGATTGCTTAAATCCAATTAATAATTATTAACAATTAAATTAAATCAAAATGAGTAAAGTAAAAAAAATGAAATCAGAAAACTTATCAATTAGTAAAGAACAATTAGAAAAAGTACAAACGCTGCAAGCAGACTTGCAAAAGTTTTGCGCACACATTGGAGGATTAGAAGTTCAAAAAGCAAAAGCTATTTATCAAATAAATATGCTTGAAAAAGAAATGGAGGACTTTAAAAAATCTATTGAAGATGAGTATGGACCTATTAACATTAATTTAACTGACGGTACTTATGAAGTAATACCTACGGATAAAAAAGAGTAGGATCATGAGTAATATTATAAGAAAGATAAGTATAGGTGCTGACTATAAGAACGAAGCAATGCATTACTCTGTTAAGCAGACAGTTTACGGTGGGCACGAAATTTCTCATATAATATTTGAAGAGTCTGATAATTCTTATAATATATTTATAAAAAAAGAAGACGAGGTAATGCCGTGGAAGAAGTTTAATTCTAACATGGCAATATCCGTTGAGTATGACTTGGAGTACTAATGAGAAGTATATACGATTTTATCATAAAGCCAGTAGGTGGTAGATATGATAATACGGTAAAGGTTGGAGAAGTAGACCTAGTAACTAATACTTCTATAGAAAGTTTTAAGCACGTTAATAATATAGCGGAAGTTGTAGAAACCCCAGCGGCATTTGCAACACCCATAAAAAAAGGTGATTTAATTGTAGTACACCATAACGTGTTTAGAGTTTTTTATGATATGAAAGGACTTAAAAAAAATAGTAGATCATTTCTTAAAGACGGGCTTTTTATGTGTGCAATAGATCAAATATATTTGTACAAAAATAAAAAGAACTGGAAATCATTTGGTGATAGATGCTTTGTTGCGCCGGTCAAAAATAAAGACCCTTTTAGTAGCGATAAAACAGCTAGCCTTATTGGTATACTTAAAATAGGCAATAAGTCCTTAAAACGCGCTGGAATCAATCCAGGAGACATAATTGGTTTTACACCTAATAGTGAATGGGAATTTGTTATAGATAATCAAGTTATGTATTGTATGAAATCAAATGATATTGTTATAAAGTATGAGCTCGATAGAAACGAAGAAGAATATAATAGCAGCTGGGCGAGAGGCAATTAAAGAATTAGTAAAGGTAGCAAAGGAAAAGATCGTTGACTCAGAAGAAGATATATCTGCTGACAGACTTAAAAATGCTGCCGCTACTAAAAAGCTTTGCATATTTGATGCTTTCGAAATATTGAATAAAATTCAAGAGGAAGAACAAATGATTGCTGATTCCGGTAATAAAGCAGATAAACCTACATTTAAAGGGTTTGCAGAGGGGAGATCTAAATAATGGCTTATGAACAAACATTATACAGAGTTGTCAAAGACCACATTAAATCCTCTGTAATTAGTAAAAAAAATCGCTATTCTAAATGGGAATACGGTTATAACAAAGAATACGATGTTGTTGTAATCAGTAAAACTGGAAAGATTGGAGAAATATATGAAATCGGCGGTGTAATGATTGCATTACCTAAAGCTGAAGATATAAAAGACTTAGGGGAAAATAAGTGGAAAGCTACTGAATATCCCAAAGTATTAAAAAAAATTAAAAGTGTTCAGGATTGGAATGCTTATCCAAATAGTTTTAAAGAACAATGGCATCCTTATATAGATGAAGAATTTGAAAGACGTGAAAAAGGTTTTTGGTTTGTTAACAAAAATAAGTCTACTTATATTACTGGCACTCACTACATGTACCTGCAGTGGTCTAAAATTGACGTCGGATTACCAGATTTTAGAGAATCAAATAGATTATTCTATATATTCTGGGAAGCCTGCAAAGCGGATTCAAGATCGTACGGTATTTGTTACCTTAAAAATAGACGTTCTGGATTTTCATTTATGTCATCAGGAGAAACGGTTAATTCAGCCACGATATCTTCAGACTCTAGATTCGGCATATTATCTAAGTCAGGGGCTGATGCTAAAAAAATGTTTACCGATAAAGTTGTACCAATTTCAGTAAACTATCCTTTTTTCTTTAAACCAATACAGGACGGTATGGATCGTCCAAAAACAGAATTAGCTTATAGAGTACCTGCTTCTAAGTTTACAAGACGTAAATTAGAGGATAACCAAATAGCTACTGAGCTTGACGGATTAGATACAACAATCGATTGGAAGAATACAGGTGATAATAGTTATGATGGTGAAAAACTAAAACTATTGGTTCATGATGAATCAGGCAAGTGGGAAAAGCCTACTAATATACTTAATAACTGGCGAGTGACTAAAACTTGTTTACGATTAGGTAGCAGAATAGTAGGTAAGTGTATGATGGGATCAACATCAAATGCTTTAGATAAAGGAGGTAAAAACTTTAAAAAATTATATGACGGCTCTGATACACTATTAAGAAATAAAAATGGTCAAACTAAAACAGGGTTATATAAATTGTTTATTCCTATGGAATGGAATTATGAAGGTTTTATTGATCAGTACGGTTATCCTGTGTTTGATACCCCAAAAAAAGAAACGTTAGACCCTCAAGGAAATTTAATTACAGAAGGAGTAATACAGCACTGGGAAAATGAAGTTGAAGGATTAAAAGATGATGCAGACGCTTTAAATGAATATTACCGGCAGTTTCCAAGAACTGAACAACACGCTTTTAGAGATGAAGCTAAACAATCTATTTTTAATTTAACAAAGATTTATCAACAAATAGATTACAACGAAGAATTAAAAAATTCTGCTATGGTTACCCAAGGTAATTTTCAGTGGGAAAACGGAATTAAAGATACTAAAGTAATGTTCTATCCAAATAAAAACGGTAGATTTTTTATTACTTGGGTACCAGATCAAGAACAACAAAATAACTTAATAATAAAAAATGGTATTAAATATCCTGGCAATGAACATTTGGGAGCTTTTGGATGTGATAGCTATGACATTAGTGGTGTTGTTGGTGGCGGGGGATCTAACGGATCGCTTCATGGATTAACAAAATTTTCCATAGAAAATGTACCGCCTAATCATTTTTTTCTTGAATATATTGCAAGGCCTTCAACGGCAGAAATGTTTTTTGAAGATGTGCTTATGGCTATAGTATTTTATGGCATGCCTTTATTAGCAGAAAATAATAAACCTAGATTACTTTATTATTTAAAACGTAGGGGATATAGAGGATTTAGTATTAATAGGCCAGATAAAACATATAACAAATTATCATTAGCAGAAAGAGAAGTAGGAGGAATACCTAATTCAAGCGAAGATATAAAACAAGCTCATGCCTCTGCTATAGAAACGTATATAGAAGATTTTGTGGGAGAAAAAAAAGATGGTTATGGAGATATATATCTTCAAAGAACTTTAGAAGATTGGGCCAAGTTTGATATAAATAATAGAACAAAGCATGATGCCTCTATAAGTTCAGGATTAGCTTTAATGGCATGCAATAAGCATAGATATAGTCCTAAAGGATTAACTAAAATTAAATCATATTCTTTGGGTTTTAAAAAATATAACAACGAGGGATCTACTTCAAAAATAATACAATAAATGAATGTAAGTACAAATACTAATAGCCCATTTCCAGATCAAGTAGTAAGCGATGCTGAGAAAGCTACCTGGGAATACGGACTTCAAGTAAGTAGAGCTATAGAACAAGAGTGGTTTAATTACGGAGGAAGTGGTTCAAATCGTTACGCAACAAATTGGAATAATTTTCATAGTTTACGTTTATATGCTAGAGGAGAACAAAGCGTTCAAAAATATAAAGATGAACTAGCTATTAATGGCGACTTATCTTATCTTAATTTAGATTGGAAACCAGTTCCTATATTATCTAAGTTTTCTAATATAGTAGCTAATGGCATAACTCAAAAACAATACGATCTAACTTCGTATGCGCAAGATCCCGAATCTTTAAAAAAGAGAACCGATTTTGCTGAAGATTTATTATTTGACATGCTTACTAAAAATGAGCAAGCTCAGGCATCTGAAATAATTAATGTTAATTTAAGTAGATCTAATATTTCACCAGATAATTTGCCTGAATCTTTAGAAGAAAGAGATCTTCACATGCAGCTTAGCTATAAACAGGCTATTGAAATTGCAGAAGAAGAAGCTGTTAATACTGTTTTAGCTACTAATGAATTTGATTTAACTAAAGCAAGAGTAAATCAGGATTTAGTTAATATAGGTATAGGTATAACAAAAACCTCTTTTAACACAGCGGAGGGCATTGTAGTTGATTATGTTGATCCTGCTTATTGTGTTTGGTCTTACACGGAAGATCCTCATTTTAATGATATATATTATGTAGGAGAAGTTAAATCAATAACTATACCTGAACTTAAAAAAGAATTCCCTAATATATCTAATGAAGAATTAGAAAGAATTCAAAAAATGCCGGGGAATCAAAGAATGATTAGGGGTTTTGAAAACTACGATTATAATACAGTTCAAGTATTATACTTTGAATATAAAACATATACTGATCAGGTATTTAAAATAAAAAGAACTGATTCAGGTTTAGAAAAAGCAATTGAAAAAACTGATGAGTTTAATCCTCCTCCAAATGACAATTTTGAAAGAGTTTCTAGATCTATAGAAGTTTTGTACGAAGGAGCTAAAGTTATTGGTACAGACATGATGCTTAAGTGGGAAATGTCAGAAAACATGACAAGACCTTTAGCTGATACAACTCGCGTTGAAATGAGTTATTCTTTATGTGCTCCTAGAATGTATAAAGGAAAAATACAATCGTTAATAAGCAAATGTATAGGTTTTGCCGATGTTATTCAATTAACACATTTAAAAATACAGCAAGTATTATCTAGAATGGTACCCGATGGTATATTTTTAGATATGGATGGATTGGCTGAGGTAGACTTAGGTAATGGAACAAATTATAATCCAGCCGAGGCATTAAACATGTACTTTCAAACTGGTTCTGTTGTAGGTAGATCTCTTACTCAAGAGGGAGATATGAATAGAGCTAAGGTGCCAATTCAAGAATTGTCTTCTTCCAGCGGAATAGGAAAGATACAATCTCTTATTACTGCTTATAATTATAATATGCAAATGATTAGAGATGTTACCGGATTAAACGAAGCAAGAGACGGTTCTTTACCATCCGCGGATTCGTTAGTAGGCTTACAAAAAATGGCGGCTAATGCTTCTAATGTAGCAACTAAGCACATACAAGATGCTAGTCTTTTCTTAGCTCTTAGTACTTGCGAAAACATTTCTTTAAAAATAGCAGATGTATTAAATTTTCCTCTTACTAAAAATTCTTTAATGAATAGTGTGTCCACTTTTAATGTGGAAACTTTAAGAGAAATGGAAAACTTAAATTTGCATGATTTTGGTATATATTTAGAAATGGAACCTGATGATGAAGAAAAAGCTGAGCTAACTGCTAATATAAGTGCCTCTTTGCAACAAGGTAGTATTGATATAGAAGACGCTATTGATATACGTGAAATTAAAAACCTTAAGTTAGCTAATCAAATGTTAAAACTTAAGCGAAAGAAAAAATTAGAAAGAGAACAAGCTGTAACACAGCAAAACATACAAGCTCAAGCAGAAGCAAATGCTCAAGCTTCTGAAAAAGCTGCAATGGCCGAAGTGCAAAAACAACAAGCACTTACTTCTGAAAAAGTTGCTATAGAACAAGCTAAGTCTCAATTTGAAATACAAAGGATGGAGAGAGAAGCTCAAATAAAGAAGCAATTAATGGCAACTGAATTTGAATATAACATGCAATTAGCTCAAGCTCAGTTAGGCGCTACTAAACAAAAAGAAGCGGAAATAGAAGATCGAAAAGATAAACGAGTAAAAATACAAGGAACTCAACAAAGCGAATTGATACAACAAAGACAAACAGAAGGAATGCCTAAAAACTTTGAATCACAAGGCAATGACGTAATGGGTGGGTTTGACTTATCATCATTTGATCCTAGCTAAATAAGTATTTAATAATTATATAATATTATATCATGAATGAACAAACAAAAACGGAGGGGTCTTTTAAGATTCAATCCAAGCCAAAGCTAACTGATGAACAGATAGCCGCAAAAAACAGAGAACCTTTAATAGATGTTCCAAGTAATGTAACTAGAGTAGTAATTCCTAAAGAAGAAAATGATGCCGTTCAAGAGTCAAGCGCAAATGGTGTGGATGAGAATAAACCAGCCGGAGATGTACAAGAAGTGGCGAAAGGAACATCCGAACCAGTCATTAAAGAAATTACCGAAGAAAAAGAAGAAGAAGTAAAATCTGAAGAACCTGTTAAAGAAAAAGCAGAGGAGCCTAAGCTTATTCAAAATGATTTGCCAGAAAATATAAACAAACTGGTAGACTTTATGAAAAAAACAGGTGGGACTATGCAAGATTACATTAGACTCAATACAAATTATGAAGATGTTGATAGGGATGTCTTAGTAAAAGAATATTATAAAAGTACTAAACCTCATTTGTCGCAAGAAGAAATTGATTTTATGATCGAAGACACTTTCGCATTTGATGAAGATATTGATGAGGAGCGAGACATCAAAAGAAAAAAACTCGCATATAAAGAAGAGGTTTCAAAAGCTCGGAAGTTTTTAGAAGATACTAAAGAAAAATATTATGATGACATCAAGTTGAAGTCACCTAATCTTTCTGAAGATCAACAAAAAGCATCGGACTTTTTTAATCGATATAAGGAGGATCAAGAAAGAAACTCACAAAACCATGAGAAGTTTAAAACTCAAACTGAACAATTATTTAATAAAGATTTCGAAGGTTTCGATTTTAATTTAGGAGAAAAAAAGTTTAGATATGGAGTTCAAAATGCTACTCAAGTGGGAGAAAAACAATCGGACATCGGTAATTTCATAGGGAAGTTCCTTGGGGAAGATGGTACGATTAAAGATACTAAAGGGTATCACAAGGCTTTATACGCAGGAGCAAATGCTGATAAAATAGCAAATCACTTCTACGAACAAGGCAAAGCGGATGCTATTAGAGATGTTGTAAACAAATCTAATAATACATCTACAGAAGCTAGAAAAGCGGCACCTGTTGAAAGTGCTCGTTTTGGTGCGTATAAAGTCAAATCAATTTCTGGAGCGGACTCCACAAAACTAAAAATTAAAAAGTTTAAAAACTAATAAAAATGAGTTTATTACCACAATTTGGGAGTATAGTCCCATCACAAACACAGCAATTACTTGCTACAAATTATTTACAATGGAACAACAACGGCGGAGGCGGTGGAATTCCAGGAAACTTTGTTGATTTTGCTCAACAATATTTACCAGAAATCTACGAAGCAGAAGTAGAGCGTTATGGAAACAGAACGTTATCTGGATTTTTACGAATGGTTGGCGCTGAAATGCCAATGACCTCTGATCAAGTTATTTGGTCTGAACAAAACAGATTACACATCTCTTACGCTGGAGTATCTCAAGCTAACGGAGCTGGTACATTATCTGTAATTACTCTTAACCCAGCTGCTACAGCAGGAGTTAGTAACGTAATTTCAGTAAATGATACTGTTGTTGTTTTAGATCCAGCTACTGGGCTAGAGGCTAAAGGTATTGTAACAGTTTCTGTACTTGGTGCAGCTGGAACAATTACTATTCAGCCATTTGCTGGAACGACTTTGACAACTCAAGGTTTTTCTGCAACTGGATTAAAAGTATTCGTTTACGGATCTGATTATTCTAAAGGAACTACATTAGCAGCGGGTGGTGCAGGTAACTCTGCAGTACGAAATAGTGTAGAGCCTGTATTAACACAGTTTTCTAACTCTCCAATCATTATTAGAGATCAGTACGTTGTATCTGGATCTGATACTGCACAAATTGGATGGGTAAATGTAGCGACTGAAGACGGAACTGACGGATACCTTTGGTATTTGAAAGCTGAGTCTGAAACTCGTTTACGTTTTGAAGATTATTTAGAAATGGCAATGGTAGAAGGTGAATTAAATGCATCTGCACTTAATCCATTAACTCAACCAGGAACACAAGGTTTATTTGCTGCTATTCAAGCTCGAGGAAACGTAGAAACTGGATTTACAGCTGCAAACGGATTAACTGAATTTGATGCAATCCTTAAAAACCTTGATACTCAAGGAGCAATTGAGGAGAACATGTTATTCTTAAACCGTCAAACTGCTTTAGATTTTGATGATATGCTAGCAAGTATTTCTTCAGGAGTTTCAGGTGGTGTTGCTTATGGATTATTTGAAAATTCAGAAGACATGGCACTTAACTTAGGATTCAGCGGATTCCGTAGAGGATCTTATGACTTTTACAAAACAGATTGGAAATACTTAAATGATGCATCTACTCGTGGAGCTATCAATGGAGTTAATTCAATTGAAGGTGTATTAGTACCTGCTGGAACTTCAACTGTTTACGATCAAGTTTTAGGAACTAACATTCGTCGTCCATTTTTACACGTGCGATACAGAGCTTCTCAAACTGATGACCGTAGAATGAAATCTTGGTTAACAGGATCTGTTGGAGGTGCTAGTAATTCAACTCTTGATGCAATGGAAGTAAACTTCCTATCTGAAAGATGTTTGATTACTCAAGCAGCTAACAACTTTGTATTATTCAGAGGAATCTAATAATTTCAATACTAAAGGCGAGGGCCTTCGGGTCCTCCCTTTATTTTTAACTATTTAATTATATTATATTATGGCAAATAAAAAACCCGCAGCTAAAAAAGCTGCACCACAAGAACCAATTACAGATGGACTACCAGAAGTAGTTGCTACAAAACCAGTTGTAGAAACACCAAAAAAATCAACAAAACCTAAATGGGAAATTAAAGACAGGCTGTATTACTTAGTAGGTAGACACACTCCTCTTACATTAACTATTCCAGGAAAGCATACTAGAAAGCATGCATTGTTGTATTTTGATGAAGAAACTGGAATACAAAAAGAAATTAGATATGCTACTAATCACGATTCACCTTTTAAAAGTGAACAAGATGGTGAAGCTACATTAGGACATATCATGTTTAGAGATGGGGATTTAAGAGTTCCTAAAACACAACAAAATTTACAAAAACTTCTTTCATTATATCATCCGTTAAAAGGCAGAATTTACGAGGAGTATGATCCCGTTGAAGAAGCTTACGACGATTTAGAATTACTTGATCTGCAAACTGATGCAGCAGTATTTGCTAGAGATATGGATATTGACGATGCTGAAGCCATACTAAGAGTTGAAATGGGTAATGCAGTAAACAATTTATCTTCTAAAGAAATCAAAAGAGATTTAAGATTGTTTGCAAATAACAACCCTGAATTATTTTTAGAATTAGCCCAAGATGAAAATGTAGGTCTTAGAAATGTAGCAATAAAAGCTACGGAAGCAAACATAATTACTTTGTCTCAAGACCAAAGAACTTTTTCTTGGGCATCTAATGGTAGAAAGTTAATGTCTGTGCCTTTTGATGAGAACCCATACTCAGCTATGGCGGCTTATTTTAAGACTGACGAAGGAGTTGAAGTATATAGATCTATAGAAAAGAAATTTAATTAGTAGTTTTTTTTAAAAACACGTGATTATATTATAGATGGTGAATTATTATTAGCCGGTTTCTTAAGTGAGGCCGGTTAATATTTATAACAAAAGAAATAAAATGGCAGTAAACGTAGATATAGTTTATAAAACGGTGTTACTTATTCTTAATAAAGAACAGAGAGGTAACTTATCACCAGATGAATTTAATAAAGTTGCAACGCAAGTTCAGCTTGAAATATTTGAAAGTTACTTTGATACTGTAAATCAGCAGCTTAGAAGACCCGATAATGATACCGAGTACGGGGATAGAATTAAAAACGTTGATCAAGACATATCTATATTTAAAAAATACGGAACAGCTACTTATGTTGCTCCTGACAAGTATTTTACATTGCCTACAGCTTCTGGAGCTACAGCTGCGGTGCAAAATTTTACAGGAGACGGAACAACTTCCTTGTTTCCGTTTACATCAATAACGTCTTCTCAATTAGCAAGCAGTGTGATATCCGTTACTATTAATGGAGTTGCAACAACCGCTTTTAATATTAGCGGAACTAATATAATATTTAATACAGTTCCAGCTAACGGGGCTGCAATAGTGGTTATAGCTACACCAGAAGACTTTTATAAATTAGGCACAGTTATATATAAAGACAGTACAGAAGCTCAACTGGTACAACGAAATGAGATTTTGTACTTAAATTCTACTCCTATAATAGCTCCTACAGAAACTTATCCCGTTTATTTATATGAAGATAAAAAATTATATTTATATCCACAAACTATTACATCGGACATAACCATTAGCTATTTACGAAAACCTTTGGATGTAATTTGGAATTTTATAATACCATCGGGTCAAAATTATTATCAATATAACCCCACAAATTCTACGGATTTTGAATTATCAAAAACAGAACAAACTAATATAATATTAAAAATATTACTTTATTCGGGTATTGTTATTAGGGATCCTTCGGTTATTCAAGTAGCCTCACAACAAGTTCAACAAGAAGTACAACGCTCAACACTTTAAGATATGCCTAAACCAAATGGAGGTTTAATAACCGAAACTAATGCCCAGTATTACGCTGGAGCCCAAAAATTTATATCTGACGGTACTGGAGTATTTACAACTACATTTAATACTAATTTAATATTTGCTTCCCATGATCCTGCCTCAGTTGATTATACTTTAAATAATTTTGTTATCTACACTAGTACAACTAATATGCCCGGGTCTTATACCCGATATATATTACCTTTTACGGTTGTAGAAAATACAATCACTATAACCGCATCTCCTGCGGTGGGTGTTTATGTAGTAGTACAATTAAAATCAATGGATGGCGGAAGTTATGGTAATAACGAAGCTATAGGTACAGCTGTACAAGAAAATTATGGAGAATACGGATATACTTCTTTAAACGACGTAATCAATGGGTTTATAGCTACTTATGTAGGCGAGCACAAATTGATACCTGATGTTAAAAGAACCGACGTAATATTTCATGCTAAGCGAGGATTGCAAGAATTTAGTTATGATACATTAAAAAGTATAAAATCTCAAGAGTTAACTATTCCTGCAAGCTTAAGTGTTATAATTCCTCAGGACTATGTTAATTACGTTGCATTAAATTATATTGATTCTCAAGGAACAAAACATCCTATTTATCCCGCTAATAATTTAACTATAGCTCCTTATGAAGTTCCATTACAAGATGAGCCTCAAGGAGACCCAGTTCAAGATAACTTTGGGGATAACTTAGAAGGATCTTCTCAAACATTAGAACGATGGGGAGATGCTAATGATAATTTACTTAACGGTAATATTACTGTAGAAGACTATTGGTCTTATGCTGGGTGGCTTACAGGCAACCCTTTTTATGGGCAAAGATACGGAAACAATCCTCAATATACTCAAAGAAACGGTTGGTTTAATATGAATGAAAGAGATGGTACAATAGCCTTTTCTTCTAATTTAATTGATCGATTAATAGTACTTGAATATATTTCAGACGGTTTAGCTTATGAATTAGATGCAAGAATACCTAAAATGGCGGAGGATGCTTTATATGCACATATATTATATTCTATATTAGCATCTAGAATTAATCAACCTGAGTACATAGTGCAAAGATTAAAAAGAGATAGATCAGCTAAACTAAGAAATGCAAAAATAAGATTATCAAATATTAAACTTGAAGAAATAGTTCAAGTAATGCGAGGCAAATCTAAATGGATTAAATCATAATTAAATGGCTCAACAAATAAAAAACACATTTCTAAAGTCTAAGATGAATAAAGATCTTGACGATAGAATATTGCCTAACGGCGAATATAGAGATGCTCGGAATATATCTGTTGGTAGATCCGAAGATAATGATGTAGGGGCTATTGAAAACGTTATTGGTAATGATTTATTAACTGTTACAGAGCTTGCGGGTAATTTGACTATTATTGGGCTTTTGCCTGACAATGCTACTAATAAAATATATGTTTTTCTAACAGACTACACAGACCCTAATCCTTTAGCACCTACTGATGCTCCAGCTACATCTTTGCATTATATTTACGTTTATAACAATTCTACTAATGAGTATAATGTTTTAGTTCAAGGTAATTTTTTAAATTTTTCAACAACTAATCGCATAATAGGTGTTAATTTAATTGAAAATTTATTATTTTGGACAGACAATAGAAATCAGCCTCGTAAAATAAATATAAACCCCCCGGGACAAAGATATGGTGGTGGCCCTAATTCTTCTTACTACACTCAAGAACATCAAATATCTGTAGCAAAATACAGTCCATATCAAGCTATTGAATTATATAATAGTACTACATTAGTGGTTGATTTACCAGGACAAGGTAGCCCAAATATAAATCAATTTTTTATTGACGGAGATATAAGAACAGAATTAACTCCGTTTATAGGCGCCACGGTTTTATCTAGCGAAAATGGAGTTTCCGGAACTAATTATATTATAGTGGAATCATTAGGCTATAATCCTATTTCTTTACAAACAATAGTAAATGTAAGCCCAGGTTTTCCGGCTCCTTTAACAACAGATACTTATGTTACGTTAATTAAATCTACTATGACTAATGAAGCTAATACTGCTAATTGGCCTGGTGATCCAGATTATTTAGAAGATCGTTTTGTTAGATTTAGTTATAGATTTAAGTACGACGATAACGAGTATTCTTTAATGGCTCCTTTTACTCAAATTGCATATATACCAAAGCAAAAAGGTTATTTTTTAAATGGAGATGAGGATGCAGCATATCAATCTACTGTGGTTTCTTTTATGGAAAACATGGTACAAAATATAGGTTTAGTAATTCCGCTACCTATTAATGCTAATAGATTAATAAGCGATTACAAAATATCTGAGATTGAAATTCTTTTTAGAGAAAGCGATTCAGTAGCTGTTAAAGTTTTAGAAAGTCTTGATGTAGGTAGTGTTGTAAGTGCTAGCGGAACAAAAAACACTTATACTTACGAGTATCAATCTAGAAAGCCATATAAAACACTACCGGAAGCTCAAACAACTAGGGTTTATGATAGAGTGCCTATTAGAGCTTTTTCTCAAGAAAGTTCAGGAAATAGAATTATATATGGAAACTATAGAGATCAACACACTCCGCCATCCAATATAAACTATAACTGTAGAATTAATGACAAAGATGTTTCTGGTAAATATACTAGTTTTATAGAATATCCTAATCATTCTGTTAAAAGAAATAGAAATTATCAAGTTGGGTTTGTTTTAGCTGATAAATTTGGTAGACAATCTCCCGTTATACTATCATCTGTAGATACAGGAGTATTAGACACTTCTGGTTTGTTTTATTTTGGGTCTACTATTTATAGCTCTTATGATGAATTACCTACAGACACTGATGTTAAATTTTGGTTTGGTGATGCTATAACTTTATTATTAAATGCACCTATATTATCAACTAAAAATTTAGCTTTAGGTACTCCTGGATTGTATGCAATAGAGCAGCAAGCAGGTGCTATTGGGACAGGAGATGGGTTTGCTATTAATGGTAATGCAGCAATTGTTGACGATACCACTTACACGTTTTCATTAAATTCTACTTATACTGGTAATGATAACATTCCTCGCGTAGGAGATTCTATGAGAGGAGCTTATGAAGATTTTGTTATTGTAAAAAACATAACAGGGCCATCTGGAGGAGGACAGACTTATACAGTTACTACATCTGGAAGAGTGAGTGATGTTTATCTACGAACAGATAATCTACCCTCAGGCACACCTGATATAAAATTTGCATATTTAATTAATGATTTGGGTTGGTATAGTTACAAAATAGTAGTAAAACAAACAGAGCAAGAATATTATAATGTGTATTTACCTGGTATACTTAATGGCTACCCTGGCCAATCTGGAAACGTAGGAGATCCTACCGCTTTACCTACGCCTATACCTGCTGAAGCGGGAGGTATTGACAATGGTTTGTTTCCTTCTGACGAAACAAATAGAACAGCATTTACAGTATTATTTAATGATAATATAAATAAAATACCTAGAGATTTAGCAGAGGTAGGACCAGATCAAAAACAATATAGAAGCTCAGTTACTTTGTACGGTAGAGTAACTAATATAATGACAATAGATGCAGGAGCGGCACCTTTTGCTAGTTCTGTCGCATATAATGCTCAGTATTTCCCAAGAGTTTCTTCTAAAGGAAAAGTTGCAATTTCTCATACATCGACAGCTATAGCTAGAGCAAAAGAAGTAAATATGGGCTTTTCAAATTTATCAACTGAAGACGACACTACAGTTAATACACCTGGTTCTAACCCTCCCGTAAATACTGGAGCTACTAACGGCAACAAAGTGTTCTATCAATTAGACACTAACCCGTTAATTTCAAGAATATCTACAATCGATAAATCTATAGGGGCTACTGCTTTAAATTTTCTTTTAGGTGCTGGTACCGGTGACAATTTAAACGTTCCGCTAAATACAGCTAATATGACTCCGTATTTAGCTATATATGAAACAGAGCCTGTAGAATCTCTTCTTGATATATATTGGGAAACTACATCTGAGGGTCTTATAGTTGACTTAAACGCAGCTGTATTATCTAATACACCCGCCGCTACTTCTTTTCAAGGAGTAAATTGGGATTTTTCAGAAGGCACACTGCCTGGAACTATAGTAACACCTGGTTATTTTGTTCCTGCTGACGCTACCGGCAACCCTATAACTACTCTTCAAACGGAAGCTACTATAGTATCACAAACTGATGCTAATGGTGATACCGTTGAGCTTTTTTCTATTGTCGCAGGAAATAGTGGTGATTATGCTTTAAAATACACTGGAATTAGTAATAATACTCAACCTTTATTATTTACTGAAAATAGTAGAGAAGTTAATGTTTATAGTTTTGTTATAAAAGTTGATGTTATAGATTCTAATGGGGATATAGTAAGTAACAATATTCCTTTAACGGGTGTTGAAGAGGGATTTGGAGCTTTAAAAAATTTACCGCCTACTTTAGCTACTCCTCCTGTTATGCCGGCTTTTGAAACGACTATTGATAACCCGGTATTAATACAACCTTTTATACCAACACCAGGAGGACCTAAATGGACTGCAGCAGATCCTAAAAATGGAACAGCCAATACTATTCCAGGAGTAAATATACAGCAATTACAATTTAGAATAACTACTCCAACAACAGATTACCCAGATAATTGGGAAATGAATATAAATACAGGAGAATTAACTCAATTAGTCCCAGGTGATATATTGCCAAACGGAGAAACATTTAATGGAAATCCCAATGGCGTTTATCCTATAGAAATAACTGTAACAGACGCAAATGGAGTAGTATTAGCAACTCCTACTGACTATGAGCCTAAATCAATTAGCTTTAATACGTCAATTACAATGGGAACTACGGGGGTTAATCCTGGAGCTCTTACACAAGTTTGTGTAGTAGATCCGGCTAATCCCGGTGGCGGTACACAGGTAATTACATCTCAAAATATTGGAGATTCATTAAATGCAGTATGGTTAATTGTTGATCCAGCTACTACAAACTATAATTATACCGGCTTTTTTGATAATGGGGCAACAATAATACCAAAATTTATAGGAACTGAAGCACATACGCGCGGAACAATATTATTTTCTATTTGCACTTCTCAAGAAGGAAATGTAAGTAGTGCTAGCAGATATAATACAGGAAATTTTAGAATATACTATAGAAAATTTGGTGATGCTTCTTGGGAATTACTTTCTAGAAATTTAGAATACAATCAAGCAGGGGTTGTTAACTCGCCTCAATCTATGCCTTCTCTTTCTAACTGGCCTGATTATACTGATACAAACACAACAACTGGATATTTGATGCGCTCAGATGGTACGCAAATTAATAAATTTACTAATTTTGTAAGAGCCGTAGATTACCCAGATTTACCTAGTGATGGATCTCCTATAGAATATGCAATAATTATGGAAGGATTTGGAAAAGTTTCAGGCGTTCCGAATACAAATGACAATAGAGCTTATGCTTGGGTAACTACCGATGATGTTCATAACCCTTCTTGTTTACCTTGGTGGAGTGTATCGCCTCCGGGGTCTTCATTTGGATATGGAATAAATGCTGCTGATTCTGCTTACAAAAATAGTGGAGGGAGTTATGAATACTATAGATCAAGTGAAAGTACTACTTTTCCCAGTGAGGGGACGCCCGATGTAAATAATATATTGTTTGCGGAAACTCCTTATGCGGAATATGTTAATCAGCTATTTACAAATGCCGCACTGACTACTCCTTATGTTCCTTCTAGTGGGCAATCTATACGCTTACAAAGATTTTCAACAAATGCAGCTGGAGATAATTTTCCTCCATCTCCCTGGACTAATAGTCCAACAGGTGGGGCAACTTTAGTTACTCTTACTTGGTCTGTAAAATATAGTAGTATTGATGGATTAAGAGTTGATAACGCTGATCAAAACATTGGATGTAAAGCAGGATTATTTCCAAATGGAGAAACTGGACAGCAATATTATAGTACATCTAGAATAAAAAATTAAATATGGGGGCAATAATAGAATTAAAATATTTTAATACATTCTGGTTAAAAAAAATCAAGACTATTACCGACTTAGAACCTGGAGTTGCAGGTGTTGAAGTAGTTACTGTAACAGGGGCTGGAATAGAAACTAATATAGCTCTAAACGCTACTCAAATAAATATCGGACAAGAGGTTACTATAAGTTATATTAATTTAGGAGTTCCGGTTAATTTTGTTAGTTATGTAACAGAAATTGTTTCTGCTACTATTTTCAAAACAAAAGACACATTACAATCTCTACCTCCTGTTGGAACACCAATAATATTTGGGCCAATAGTAAATTTTGATCAAATACCTCAAGTTTATGCAGGCACAGAAGCTAGTGATTGGCTTATAGAAGAGTCTAGAATACGGGGAGGGTATAATAATACATCGGTAGATTTTGGGGTTAAAGCCTATATAGTAGAAGATGAGCCTAAACAATCACATAAATTTAGTGGATTAATATATTCAGGCATATTTAACTCTAGAACTGGTTTTAACGCAACTAATCAGTTTAGTGTAGGTGAAGATATAACAAGGACTATAGATCCTTCTAATGGCTCTATACAGCGCTTATACGCAGAAGATACTAACCTTATTATATTTCAAGAAAGTAAAGTAAGTAAATCTTTAATAGATAAAGACGCTATATATTCTGCCGAAGGAAATGCCAGTGTTACTAGTCGTAATTTAGTTATAGGACAAAATGTAGCATTTGGTGGAGAATATGGAATTAGTAAAGACCCAGAATCTTTTGCAGTTAATGGTTATAGAAAATATTTTACAGATAAAGATCAAAATGTGGTTTGTAGATTATCTATGGACGGGATAACTGTAATATCAAATTATGGTATGACTGATTATTTCAGAGACAAATTGTCTACAGCTACGTCCGGCGGAATCAAAGCCGGTTGGGATGCACATAATAAACAGTATGTTTTATCAATAACATCGAAGCTTTCAAATCAAAGAGGATCCAGCACTGAAAATAATACATTAGCATTTGATGACACGGTAAAAGGATGGGTTAGCTTTTTTGATTATGATCCAAATAATATATTTAGTCTTAATAATGATTATTTTACAACTACACAAGGTAAAATTTTTAAACATTATACTTTAGCTACAAATTCAATTACTAGAGCAAATTTTTATGGAACAACCTACGATTCTAATGTAACAGCGGTTTTAAATGGAGCTCCTTCTACAGTGAAAAATTTTCAAACTATAAATTACGAAGGTAGTTCTGATTGGGCTATGGAAAGTTTTATAACAAATACCGATATTGCTTTACCTATTTCTCCAGCGGTTTTTCCTACAACATTAAGTCAAATAGAAGCCTCACTATTAGTAAATAGTTTTAAAATTAAAGAAGATAAATATTACGCTGATCTTGTTAATAATACTCCTTCCCAAAACGGAGAAATTGTTTGGGGCTCTTCATCTTCCGGATTAAAAGGATTTTTTGGAGAAGTAAAAATGAAAATAAATAATCAAAATACAGGCAAAAAGGAATTATTTGCAGTAAGCACAACTTTTGTGCAATCATCTTAAATCAAATTAAATGAACAATGAATTATCAATTAATTTTATAAAACAATTAGAAGTATTACAAAATGCGCTTATAGAAAGTAATGAAGAAGGAATATATGGAGATGGTGAAAATTTAGTTAACAATGAAGAATTTCCAATAACTAATAATTTTACCGACGGACTGTACATGCGTCAAATGAAAATGAAAGCTGATACTATGGTTATAAGTGCTTTGCACCATACAAATCATTTTTGGTTTTTATTATCAGGTAAAGTAATAGTACAAGCTGACAATGAAACCGTGGAGCATATAGCTCCTTGTTGGTCGTACTCTTTAAAAGGGACTAAAAGATTAATTAAGTGTGTAGAAGATTGTGTTTGGATAAACATAATAGCAAATCCTACAGACACAAGAAATATGGAAGAAGTAGAAAACAATTTTTTTTCAATGACAATGGAAGAATATAATAAAAAAGAAAAATTATGTCAGGAGTAATAGTAGCCGCTGGTATAGGTGCGGCAACCAGTATAGTTGGCGGAATATTTGGCAATAGAAAAGCTAAAAAAGCAGCAAGAAGAGCTGCCGCAGAAAAGAAAAGGATAAATAAAGCAATAACAGCTTTTGAAAACAACAGACAAGATGTTATAAATCCTTATTCCGATGTTAAGTCTTTAGCTAATTTAGCTACCGATCTTAGCGGAGAACTATCTAATCCTTATGCAGATTTAGGAGTAGCTACAAGCGCTGCTGAAATACAAATGGAGCAAACTGATTTAGCTTTAGCCGCAACACTAGATACTCTACAGGCTACTGGGGCAAGTGCTGGTGGTGCTACTGCTCTAGCTAATGCTGCTGCAAGAAGTAAAAAAGATGTTTCTGCTAATATAGAACAACAAGAAGCTCAAAATGAAAAGTTAGCCGCACAAGGTGAAGCTGATTTACAAGCTAAACAAATGGCTGAAAAAGCAAGAATACAAAGTATACAAATTTCAGAAGGCGGTAGAGCTCAATCAGCGCAGGCACAAGGTAGAGCTTTTGAATTCCAAGCACAAGAGGGAAGAGATCAAGCTACGCTTGATAGAATGGCTGCGGGTCTTACACAGGCTCAAGCAAATCAAGCTAATGCTAATGCAGCTCAAGCAGCTAGTATAGGAGGTATAATAAGTGGCGTTGGTAATATGGCTGGAGCAGTAATTGGGGCTGGAGGATTTGGTGGAAAAGCACCTCTTGATACAGCCACAGGAGTTACTCCCGTACAATCTGAAGGATTTACTCCTGTATCCGATCCTGCAGGTAACTTTTTAGATAACAGAGCTGTAACAGAAGATATAGTATTCCCTTAAAAAATAAATAAAATGAGTTATAGAAATCCACAAATAATACAAGACCGGTCTGGCGAAATAATACCTCAGGCTATAGCACAAGCTACAGGGGCAATAGCAAAGGGCATTACAACTTTAGGTGTCCAGAGAAGAAAAGAGCGCGAGAAAAGAGAGCTGGAGGACAAGCAATTTAATAAAGATTTAATAGTATTATCTAATGAAAAAGCTAAAAACGCAGCCATATTTAATAAAGGATTAAAAGGTGTATCTGAATCTATGCGTCAAGAAATGCTAAAAGCAAATGAAGATGCTCTTCAAAAAATATATGAAATAAAAAAAGCTCAATTATCTGGAAATTCTGATCCTGCTTTAGCCGATGAATTAGCTAGGCAGCAAATGAAAATAACCGGATATAACGAAATGGTTCAAGCGGGTATTGGTGCAACAACTAGTTTAAATGAAGCTGTTGATAATTATGAGGAATGTGGACGTACTATATTTTTAGCAAATGGCAAAGACGGTACTAAAGATGAATCTCGAACTTTATTTTTTGCCTGGGGTGGTGCTGAAGGCTATGAGAAAGGGTTTAGATATGAAGATGGAGAAATGGTTGCTTACGCAAAAGAAATAGGAGAAGGTAATAAAGAATATGTAATACCTAGATCTGAATTTTCAGAGCGTATGTTAAATTTAACCAAACAGATGGACAATATTGAAGTTAATTCTTCAGAAAGAGTAGCGGAAGGATTTTTTGAAGATGGTGGGAAAGGTAAAAATTTACTAAGCACTATTAAAGTAGATACTAAAGTAGAAATTGAAAAAAACGAAGCAGGTGAAAATAGAAGAATTGAAAAACAATATTTTGACACTGAATTTGTTGAGGCTCAAAAAATAAAAAGTTTTGATGAAATCAAAGCTGATCTTGATAGTGTTGATGGTGATTCTCAACAACAACAATTTTATTTAGATACTTTATTAATCGACTATACTCCAGAGGGATGGCAAGAATTAGGCGATGAAGAAAAAAGTAAAGTTTTGAACGATGTTAACGATACCGTATTTAATAACCGTCTTAAGATGAAACAATCCGCTGATGGCAGATATTATAGAGAGTTAAAGAATACTCCAGCTGCAGCCGATAAAACTAGCGGCGCTGATGGATATAAATTTGCAGCACAATATACAGATGCTCAAATAAATAAAATGGTAAGTAATATGATTGGTAAAGTTGAAAAAGCTGAAACTGTCAATATTACAGATTTATTAAATATTTCTTCTGGCATGGAAGCGCTATCTGGCCCAAAATACAATGTAGATGTAACATCTAAGGATAATAATATAACCATAACAGAATCTTTACCGGGCGATAATGTAGACAAAACAGACGTATATGATATAAGTAATGCTAGCTCCCTTACGAACTTAATATTAAGAACTCAAGGTTACGGTAGTAAAAATAGAGTAAAAGCTCGAGAAATAGCTAATGCAATAATTAATAAACAATAAAACAATTAAATTAAAAACATGGTTAAGTACTTAATAAACGGAATACTAAACGAGTTTGAGTCGCAAGAAGAAGCAAACGAATATTTAGCTATCTTAAGTTCAGAAGATACTATAGAGCTAATTCAAGACGACGATAATAATGAAATAACCGCTGAAGATACAATCCTTAATCCGGATTTTCTTCAAGATGCTGCAAAGGGTGCGGATGTAGTATCAGGTCCACAACCAGCACCAGATACGGAATCAGCATCGGAAGATGGTTCTTTGGATTTACCTCCTGTTGAAACATTTAATATAGACGGAAGGGAAGTAACTAAGGAAGAGTTTGATGCTTACTCTAAAAAGCAAGAAGAAGCCGACGACGAGGTTAAAATAATGGACAATTATTTTAGCGATACTTGGACAGGTTTAGTTGCTTCAGGAATGGCAGCATTAGGGTCACAAGCTAGAGTTCCTACTTTTCTTAACGAATTAGCTTATAGTACAGTAGGTAATTTATTTTTATCTGATGAGGATAAAGAAATGATGAGCAGTCTTGATCCTAAAATAAAACAAGTAATACTTAATGCTCAAGCTAACGCATCCAATCCGCTAGGCTCGGTTGCTCAAGCAGGTTTAGAAGCTTACGAAGACGCTAAAATAGCTGAAAAAGAACTGCGATCTAAAATGGAGCAGTTTGATACTACTATATTGGAAGACTTAGGGCAAGGTAATATCATTAGAGGATTGCAAAGAGCTAGTTCTAGCGCTTTACAGTCAGCCCCATCTGTTGCGCAGTCTATGATTCCCTACATAGGTATAGCTTCTATAGCAGCGGGTGCTGCGGCAGAGGCTTCATCTGAAGCGCAGGAAGAAGGCAAGGATATAGATCTGAAGACAATGCTTTACGCTGGAACTAAAGGAGCTGCTGAAGGAGTTTTAGAAACAGTTACTCGTGGAATTGCTAAAGGGATGTTTAAATCATTAACTGGGCAAAGCAAAAGGTTTATAGATAAAAGCGTTAAGGATGTAGTAGGAGGAATAATGAAAGATGCTGGTATGGAAGGCGGTTCTGAAGGTATGACCGAAGTAATAAATGTAATAGCAGAAAATATATATCTTGGTAAAGAAACAGGTGTTTTAGAAGGTGTCAAAAGAGTTGGAGAGGCCGCTTTAGTTGGAGCTTTCATGGGAGGAAAAATGACAGGAGCTGGAGCTGCAGGTAGCGTTATGTTTAACACTGTGCAAACCAATAAAGTAAATAAAAGGCTTGACCAATCTGAATTCGATAGTTTGAAAGACTCTTTTGATTTAGAAACAGGAGTTGATCAAAATATAGTAGATCTTGTTGAAATTATAGGAGCTCTGGGTATAATAGAAAATAAAGCTAAGAAAGAGGTAAGAGAAGGTGAAATAACACAAGAGGAAGCAAACGATATAGTTAGTAACTTTAAGGAGATAGAGACAGCTACTAAACAAACTAAAGCTGCTAAAATTGAAAAAGAATTACAGCCAGAAATTGTTGAAAACCTTGCTAGAAAAAATAAATTAATAAAACAAATAAAAGAAATAGATGACTCTACACTTAGTGCTCCGCTTAAGGAGGAAGTAGATCTTCTAGATACCTTGATAAAAAAAGGAACAATAGCTTCAGTAACAAAGAAAAATTTAAAAAACGTTGAAAAAGTAGCTGAAGATTTTAAAGATGTAGAAATAAAAGAAGTAGATAACAAAGAAGCTATTGAAATTGCGTCTAAAGTATCAAAGGAGGCTAAAGACTCTACTGGTTATGGTTTTATATATGAGAAAGATGGCGTAAGTAAAATAGTAATCAATAAAGATGAGGTAGCTACTGACGGTATACTAAACACAGGAGCTCACGAATTTTTGCATTTTGCTTTAAAAAATATATTTAAGTCAGCTAACACCGAGGCTACATACGAAACACTCGCCACATCTGTAGGAGACTTACTAGCTAACTCAGAGCTGGTCGGTAATACCGAAAGATTTAACGCAAGGTTAGCAACCTACGAAGCTGAATTTAAAAAAGGAAATATTTCTGCGGGACAATTGTTTGAAGAGCAATTAGTTGTGCTTAGTGAAGCTATGCTCGATGGTGAATTTGACATAAAAAAGAACCCTAGCATTATGTCTAATCTTAAAGACTTAGCTAGAAAGCTATTAAGTGTAATTGGAGTTAAAGCTAAGTTTGACTCTGACCAAGATGTATTAAACTTTATAAAAGATTACAACAGATCTATAAGCAAAGGTAAATTTACTCTAGGTCAAAAACGATTAATAAAAGAGGGAGCTAAAGGTAAGCTAATTACTAAAAGCAAAACAAAAAAGAAAAAAGAGGCTGTTAAGCAATCCATGAGTAAAAAAATGGGTCGTTTAATAAATCAACAAGAGGCTTTAGTTTCAATGGAGGGTATCATGGATGCTGCAGAGTTAGATATAATGAAGCAGGAAAACCAACAAAAAATCGATGAACTAAAAGTTAAAGAAGGAGGAATACCTAAACTAACTACCGCCAAAAAAGCGTCTAAAGAGCTTATGACATTAGAGGAGGCTGACGAAGCCTATGAAGATGCGTTAGAGGCATGGAATGAAGCTCCAGATAACGATGCGCTAGAAGCTGAGGTTGAAAAAGCACTTAAAGAGGTTGCTGCTGCTAAGACTCGTTTTGACGAAGGAATGGAAGCGCCTATTGAAGTTAAGACAGAAGATAAATCTGTTGCAAAACCTGTACGAGAAAAGAAAGATCGTTCTACTAAACGATATACTCTTACAGATCAAGCTAAAGCTAAGGTTGAACCCTTAATAGAGAAAGCTCAAGCAATGAACAAAGAGTTAATTGCTAAAGAGAAAAAACTAAACGATGAGAAGATCGCTGCAATTAGAGCTACACCTGAAACAGAAATGACCAGAACAGAGCAGGCTAATGCGGTATTACAAGCTAAAGCTAATCCTATAAGATTAGATAAACCTGTAGAGCTACAAAGACTTGAAACTGAAATACAAGATAGATTAGAGAAACCTCTTGGTAAAGCAGTTACATTTTTTACTAAGTTACTTTATGATAAAATACCTAAAGAAGCAGCTAATGTTATTGGAGGTAGGAATGTATACAAGAGTGCAGCTGAAGCTAGGTTAGTGAACATTGTTATAAACGAATTTAAAAAGAACACTGTAAATAGAGCAGGTGAGAAAACTATAAACGATGTTGAAGACATCATATTCAACCGTGGAGGCTTAAGACTATTAACTTTAGCTACTGATTTAGGTGTAGCTGATAGTAAGCAAGGTATTGCTGGAACTATAGATGAGGGTAAGATTGGAGATTACGGTGATTGGGATAAAGCGTTTGATGATAGCCCTATAAAAATGGATGTTGACGGTATGTTCAGAGTATCATCTTTATTAGGGGATTCAGGACGTATGGCTCAAGCTATGGAGCAGGTTGCTGAATTCTGGAAAGATAACATAGGTAATTCACCTATAGAAAACTTCAAAAAGCTACCAAGTTTGATCGATAACATCGTTGCAGATATGTTAAACATATCCGAAAACGTCCTTACGGCTCGTTCAGGGAACTTAAACAAAGAGGATTACACAAATGCTTTAAAAGGAATTACAAAGCCTTACGCAGTCTTTAAAGTAGAAGGCAAGGAAATACGTGTGGCTCCTGAATTTGCAAAAGAACTTGAAAATAGATTAAGAAACGAAGGTAAATTATTTGAAAGATTTGCTGATCAGAATATATTACAAACTTTATTTAAGTTTCTACCGAAACTATCTGCTGACGATTATCGTTATGCCGATAGAACAAGAGGTAGATACTCAGGTAAAGCTACAGGCGTACCTAAAAACTTGGTTAAATTAACATACTCGGGACTTGAAAGAGGAACTACAGGTATGGGTAACATGAAGGCTAGAGTAAGTAAAGTAGCGTACAAAGATGTATTAGCTGCTATAGGTGGATTTGTTAACCCCGAAGGAAGAGTTAGTAAATTAGCTAACGTAAGCGGTAGAACCCCAGAAGGCCAAACATTACTAGGAGTTATTAAGTTAATGAATAGAATGATTACCAACGATATCAGTAGAAATTCTAACATGGGATTAGATCCTATGACTGTACAAGATATTGCTGCAGGTAAAAATGATTTGATGATGTCTATGAAAAGGCCTATGAAAAGGTCTATAGAAGTGCCTAACGCACAACTTCAAGCAATACTAGATAAATATTATGAAACACACCCTAACTCCAGTTTTATAGAGCAAGTGAATGGAGTGCTTGAGCAACTTGCCGGCTATCCTTCTACTCTTAGAGGTTTTTTCAAGTACCACGCTAAGCAGTACGCTTTAGACAATAAGATAGCTACTACGGAAGATGTAGCTAAACAATTTTCCAATGCGTGGGGTAAATTTCATAAATATATAGAACAAGAAGTAAGCTTTAAAGAGGCTATAAATGAAATAGCAACAGGTACTCCTACTCAGGCTTCATTAGAAAACTTTTTTGTTTTGTACGCTAGAGCTATGAAAAACAAACAATATCAAGGAGCTAAAAACAACCCCTTGCTTTGGGATCTTGTATCTAAAAACATAGAAGGAGGTAAAGCTAAGCTAAATGAATTAGGGTTTAGCTTGCGTAGATCTAAAAGAAAAGACGGGAAGGACGGTAGTAAATATTACATAGAATCAACAAAAACTATAAAAGATAAAAACGGGAATGACAAAACTGTAACAGAGCCTATTTCGTCGCCGTTGAGTATAGAGAAAATAAAAAGTTTAGCTAAGCCAAAAGGAGATAAGCTTAATGTTGAGGACATAAAAACTATTGGTGACCAAACTGTTGAAGACAGTATCAGATATATAAAGCTTGTAATGGACCATTTAGACCGGTTGATAAGAACTGGTCAAATACAAAGAGCTGTAGCTGATATTTATACTATGGGTCTAGGGCAGCTAACACCTATAAGAAAAATAGCTACCTTAGGTACTGTGTATAAATTTGAAGGAGCGGGTATTTTAGAGCATGCTGACTCTGTTTTTTTAATGCAAGAAAAGTTAAGAGAATATGTAACCAGCGAAAAACGTAATAGAACCAGCTTAGAAAAGTATTTAGATAAGCAAAGGGTAAATATTATACCTAAGATAGCTGACCCTAAGCAGAAAGTAGGTACTGCAAAAGTAAAATATGCGGATCCCATTACTGTAGAAGAGCTAGAAAAGTTAGATGATAAACATACATACTTAAAAGCTGCTGGCAAAAAGCGAATAGATGAAAAAGTAAAAGCTGAAAACGCTCTTATGTCTATGAAAAAAGCTATGGACAGAACTGCCGATACTAAAAGAAAAGGTATTAGTGTGCTTGATTTTGACGACACATTAGCTAGAACAAATAGCAATGTATTATATACAATGCCAAACGGAGAAACCGGAACTTTAACAGCTGAGGAGTTTGCTAAAAATGGAGACATGATGTCCTCTAAAGGCGCTGAGTGGGATTTTAGTGAATTCAGTAAAGTCGTAGATGGCAAGAAGGGTCCTTTGTTTGAAAGAACAAAAAGACTTGTAGCTAAGTTTGGTAATGAAAATGTTTTTATACTAACAGCTAGACCTGCGAATTCAAAATATGCTATACATGAATTTTTAAGTGGGCTTGGTCTTGATATTCCTTTACAGAATATTACAGGGCTTGCCGACTCGAATCCTCAAGCTAAAGGTGATTGGATAACAGGTAAAGCAGCTGAAGGTTATAATGATTTCTTTTTTGCTGACGATCACATTAAAAATGTTATGGCTGTTGGCCAAGCTATGGACGAAGCAGGTGTTAAGGGTAAATCAATTTTAGCAGATCCTAGTGTTAAGTATTCTCTTAAAATTAAAAGGAACTATATAAACCAAGTTACTAAAGGTAGACCAGATTTAACTGCTCAGCAAATTGATGACCAGATGTACCGCGTAATGGAATATGTGGACAAAATAGGTAGTGAAGGTGGTTTCTCCCCTAATAAACTAGCTAAGTATAAAAAGTTAGGTTTACACTTTCTTGCTAAAAGCCCGCTAATTTTACCAGAAGATGCTTATAAGATTGATAGTGTTATTGAAGTAGCTGAGGAAAAAAAGATTGATCCTTTTAGATATAATAATCCTAACGAATTAATAGACAAGTTTGCAGGCACGCTTAAAGCTAAGCGAGTAGATCCTGACAACGTAAAAGAATTTTCCAACAAGAAAGAATTGCCTAAAGGAGTTACTGTTTACGATGTAGAAAACGACCGATCCGGGCAAGAGGCTGTAAGGAAAGTATTAGATACACATTTAAATCCTAAGGCTAATCCTTGGTGTGCTTTTGCTCGTACGCGAATTAGAGTAAGAGAACAAGACGAGTATTTAAGACTCAGGCAACCTGTAAATGTAGACTCTGCTTTTGTTTCTTATGAATTCACATACTTAGATACAGGAGAGGTGTTAACTGACTACTACCCTATGGGCAGCATTAACAACAAAATCAATCTTTCTAGAGAAGAAATGGAAGAGCTGGCAAAAGGTGGTTTTGGGCCGGGATTTATTAATGCCATTCCGTTAGATCAGCAAGGGGCTCAGAAGAATGATGACTCTTGGGAAGAAGTTAATCAAGATAACGGTAGAATGGGACGTATAAAATATAAAGAGTACTATCTACTAACCGATCGCAATCAAACACAAAAAGAATTTCTAGATAATGGAGGCTTGAAATATCCGCCTGCACCGAAAACCAATAAGCTCATAAAAGACGAGGCGTTTATGGGTTATGATATGTTTGAACACTATGGAACAGGGAAACCTGGGAGAACTGTTACAGAGGAGGTTGATGGAAAAACCAAAGTTGTAAAGAAGGAAGACGCAACTCCAGGTGGGTGGAAAATTGCATTTATAAATGGGAAATTAAAATCAGTTAAAAACCTTGGATCCAAAAAAGAACAATGGTGGGATCTTAGAGACGTAGCTACTGATGATCTTAAGATTTCAAAGGACGGGCCAGGAGAACGTACGGTAATGAACATTGAGACTGGTAAAACAAAGAAAATAGCAGCTGACCCAAGTATGAAATGGTCAATGAAGCGAGATAAAAAGCTTAACAAAGCTATCGACGACGTTGTTAACATAGACAGAAGTAATGACAGCAAGCTTAAAGGTAAAGCAAGTCAACCTAAGTATATAAAAGATTTACTTGATGTATTTGATATGGACGGTGAAGGTCAAACTTTACTAGATCAAGCTACTAGAAATCTTGACTTACAATGGAATCTGTTGTATCAAGATGTAACAGGTGTTGATCCAGACATTGAGTTCAATGAGGTAGAAGCGCAAAAGCTTGGAGATGAGGTCAGTAAAGGCTTTAAATCTAGGTTCAAATCCATTATGCGAGGTTACCTAGTTGAATCTGGAGCTGATGATTTCTTAGGTTTACTTTACAGAACATTGCCAAAAGGTAAGAAAGGTGAAGCTATGATGAAGCTGTACGAGGAGAACTTATTAAAACCTTTTGCTATTGCTTCGAGAGAGATTGAAAAAGCTAGAATTAAAATGGCTAAGCGTTATAGAGATATTAAAGTTGATAACGGTATTAGTGATAAAGTTTTAAATGGTAAGGTAACATTAAAAACAGAAAGTGGTAAAGACATAACTTATACAAGTGAAGATGCGGTAAGAGTTTATATGTGGAGGAAACAAGGTATTAAGGT
>UEXN01000656.1_pt2 | contig 30573 bp, 42 predicted proteins | sample 1796711 | NCBI WGS metagenome assembly UEXN01 (sample SAMEA4772470, study PRJEB27181) | metagenome | reverse complement strand
AACAACACGCCCATTATTGAGAGTGTACTCAGATTTACAGCAGTCAAATAGTCCGGTATGAAAGTCGCTCATTTTTACTTAATTTTTCTAAAAGTTGTCTCTAACTTAGGCAAGCACCAATCTCTTCTGCGAATTGGGTCATTCTCACGCGATCACATTCACACTAGTAAGTTCTCTATAATAAGAATAAAAAGAACCACTTTCTTTTTCTGGTTTCTGTTTCTGTTTTAGTTTCTGGTGGTTCAATAAAATGTTCTTGAGGAACTTCTCTAATGCTTTTACTATCTGCTTCTCCATAATGTCTATCAAAAAAACAAGGATAATGTCGTGTTCTATATACACGATTTTTAAACAATAATTTACCATTCATATAAGCTGTAATCATATAAGACCAGGTTCCAACTCTAAGCTTTTTTACCATTCCAGGTAATACTTTAACAGTTTGAATATCGTCATGATCTCCATTTTCAAATTCTAACCCAGCATTTGCATTCATTGCGCCCAAGTTCATACTACGAAGGAAAGTCCCTTTTCTATCCTTAATATCTAATTCGACAAAATATTTGCTTTTGTTATATATTCTAATTGTTTTAGAAGGAACCCATTTTTGTTTAATTATTCCTGGCTGGGTGGAATATATCGCATCTGCATCGCGAACAATATCTTTGGAACAGCACTTACATACCATTTATTGATACATACATTTTTTATTGAGAATGATGATTTTCATTTACCTAAGATTTTATATGTCACATCCAATCTCTTCCGCGAATTGGGTCATTCTCACGCGATCACATTCACACTCCACATAGTCACTCTCACTTCTGACCAGATCACAGTGTTCGCATACTACAGTTTCATCATCTTCTTGTGGTGTCAGGTACTCTTCCCGAAGCTCTTCGGCAACAAAGACCCTCATGACCTCGTCCATCTCTTCCACAATTTTTTTCGCCTTCTTTTGGAAATCTTCGTAGATCTTGAACTTGGTCTTTGGAAGTTTCTCGGAAAGGGCAATGAGAGCCTTTGCGTCAAATACATCTTCAATCTTTTTGAGGGATTTCACACGAGCCTTGATGGCTTCATCATATTCTTCAAAAAAATCGGGTTCTTCTTCGTCGGACTCAGTATCATAATTACGAGCCATCTTTATCTACTTTGGGGTATTAGTTTTTAAGTTTATCTTTTTCTAAGGGTGCCAATTCTTTGTGCAGTCTTACCCATTGTAAAAGTCTTACTAAAATTATTGGCTTCTCTAATGATTTGATTCGCAGTCTTTTGTTTATTATCATAACTCTTGACAAGACCATTTATTACAAAGTTTGGAAGATTTTTCTTTTTAAGATTTTGGATTAATCTGTTACGCATGACATTTATCTTCTTAGCTGGTGGTTGATTAACATTGGCATTGTTATTTCTCACCCTCTTTTGCCCACGTCTATTGTTACTAGTAACATTGTTGTTATTGTTATTTCTAGAGACACTACCGCTACTAGATCCAGCAACACTCGCAGTGTTGTTGACATTCATTCTACGAACACCATTGTTCACTGGTTTCTTATTGACAACACCACTGTTCGCAGGTTTCTTATTTCCACCAAAAATCCTTCCGAAAAATCCTCTGTTATTTGAGTTACCACCACCCTCTGTGCGGTTGCTTCCAGATGAAGCTTCATTGTTTGTATTTGCATTTCTTTCATTCACGTTTGGTGCATTTCTAACAAGAGTTGGTGCAGGTTTAACAATTTGAATATCGTCAATCATCTTGCCATAAACCTTTGATACCTGTTTGGTAGATGTAGCCATCCAAAGATTGGGTGATACACCACTTCTGGAACACAAAAATAAGAAGTTGTTCGCGAGCATAGCATCACCAGTTGCTAAACAATAGTGATACTTGGGATTATTGTTATTTTTGACATATGAAGTCACAGTCAGAGCTTGTAAAAAATCACCCAAAAACTTAGCTACCTTCTCGCCAGTGGATCCAGTTTGCGCTTTAGCTTTTGACATGTTAGATGGGAAGCGGTATTCACCTTTGTTATTTGTTATACGATACGCATAACCACGTTTTGTTTTTCTGTTCGTATTTGTATTATTGGTGATTTGTGCGATATCGGTATAATACGCTTCAATTGTACTACTACCGTTGTCATGATTTATGGTAAACTTGGGTTGTTTGTAATTCCATGTCAATCTAGAACGAATATCTCTGTTATTTAAACCAAGCATGAAATACTTACTGTCTTCTTTGGCACTCTCAATGAGCATATTTTTACCAGGATCCATGAGATTTGCCACGGATACAAGAGGATACATAATCTTACCTTCAGTACCATTTGGAAGTTGATACTTGGTTCGTTGTATATCAAGAGTTACCGTAGCCTTCTCATCTTCCTGGTCAACACTCAAGAACATATTATGTCCCGGAGTTAGAATACGTGGACTAACCTGATCTTTACGAATAGTCACTTCCTTCTTCAAAATATTAGAGTAAATTGAGGGTAAATTACTCTTAACGGCTATCTCAGCTTTACCACCACTTTCATCTATAAAACCCTGTACAGTTTTTATGAAATCTGTCATTTTAGGTTTCAAACCTGTACCGAATAATATGTAAACCGGCGACTTTTGAGTCTTTTTGACCATTTTGGTCTTTCTCTTATCTTTCTTAGTGGGTGCAGGTACTTTCACAGATACCGTTATGTTTTCTTTACAGAATGTCTGGAATGTCATATCCTTTTTTATAGTTTCATCATGTAACATATCCAAATACATGAGATACGCGAGGTTTATCATGTCATCACCTTTGAGAGTGAATGACATCTGTGGTGAAGAACCCCTGTACAATTTCTTAGAAAACAGGTCTGCGTGCACGGCTATCTTATCTTTGGCTTCCTTATCAGTTTTTCCACCAAACAGAGATTTCGTATACTCATCGTTAGACGTTTCATCATAAATAGAAATCAAAAAGTGTTGTAAATCCGTGTCACTAGTTACTTGACTAATCAATGGTATCAAACGTGGTATCAAAGTGTCTTTACCCTTTGGTAAAACACCACTACGCGCAGTAGCGACGGCGGTACTGGGTTTCACAGTCTTTGGCTTCACAGTCCTTGGCTTGGCAGTCCTAGGTCTAGCCGCAGCTCTCGCAGCGGCCGCCTCTGCATTTCTAGCCTGTTCATTTTCAATTCTTTGAATAGGCTTTGGATTTCTTCGAGGTCTCTCACTCATATCTAATATACCCACTCAAAATAATTCAGTTAAAGAGACAGTGAGCCCATATATAAATGAGTCGTAAAGCCTCCATAATCACGGGTGCTACTGGCCAAGATGGTTCTTATCTTTGTGAGCTCCTACTGGAAAAGGGCTACGATGTCAAGTGTCTCGTGCGAAGATCAACCTACGACATTGAAACTGGTAATCTCAAACCTGTCCTAAATAGGATTCAACTCTATGAAGGTGATATTCTTGATCAACCAGTTGTACATAAGATAATCAATGACTGTGGAGAGTATGATCGGATTGAGATTTATAACTTGGCTGCTCAAAGTCATGTACACACATCATTCCGATGTCCAAGTTACACATTTGAGACAAACACCACAGGTATCCTAAATATCCTTGAGAGTGTTCGTCAGAGTTCGGATCCTTCAAAGTATCGTGTATACCAAGCCTCAACTTCGGAGATGTTTGGTAAAGTCCGAGAAACTCCACAAACTGAGGAGACACCCTTCTACCCACGATCCGTCTATGGCGTCTCCAAATTGGCCGCTCACTGGCTCGTCAAAAATTACCGAGAATCCTATGGTATGTATGCCTGCTCCGGAATCCTCTTCAACCACGAATCACCGAGACGAGGTGCCGACTTTGTCACAAAGAAGATTACTGATGGCGTCAAACAAATTGTGAAAGGTGAGAGAGAGTTCCTTGAACTCGGTAACCTCAACGCTGCCAGAGACTGGGGTCATGCCAAGGACTATGTTGAAGCCATGTGGCTCATGCTTCAACAAGAAGAGGCTGATGAATATGTTGTCGCGACGGGGGAGACACACTCTGTGAGGCAGTTTGTTGAAATGTGCTTCAAAGAGGTTGGAAAGGAGATCACATGGGAGGGTGCGGCCGAAAAGGAAGTGGGTCTCGTAGATGGTAAAGTGGTTATTAAAGTATCGCCAAAGTTCTATCGTCCGTGTGAAGTGGACGCACTCATAGGTAATGCGTCAAAAATCAAGAATATTGGTTGGGTTCAAAAGAATACGGTTCACGACTTGATCAAGGACATGATGACTTCTTGAGCTTTCTCGTAGTCAACTTCCCACCAAGTGCCATAGAAGACCTTTTTCAGAAATTGGGGAACATGGGTGTAGTCAATTGGAACTTCCCTCGATGGAAGGGTAATCCATGAAGGATCCTTGATGTGTGGGAATACCCCTTGGTCATGGGCAATGACAGGCTTTTTGAAGTACTGCGCTTCCAACATGGGGAGACCCACACCTTCACCTCTCGTGAATGACACCATATAATCGCAGATATTGTACAAACCCGCCAACTCATCCAAACTAATCTTGTCAGTCACATATTTTATGTTCGGCGAATCTAAAAGATTCTCCCTATTATTGGTCTTCATAATAAGAAGATGTTTAGTTCCTTCAAGAACCTTCGTAAAAGTATTCACCAAGTTTATGGTATTTTTACGAATGTCATTTGTACCTACATATAGGAATACAATCTTTTCCGGATTCCGCTTCTTCTCAACAACCGGTGGCTTCTTTGAAACTAATGGAGATGTATACCAATTAACCGCCTCGCAATTGACACCATGCTTAACCAAGATATCTTTGAGGTAATCAAATGGAACAATGACTTTATCAAAAAGTTTCATTTCTTCAATAATATCTGGGTGAACATCCGAAGTTTCAAACATGGTGTAGAGTTGAACTTTCTTTTCTGGAACATGATGAATCCATTCTGACCACATGGGATATGTCTCAATGAGTTCAGAAATCGTACACAAGTCTGGGGTATCATCGTCTGGTTGGTCAAGATGCTGCTTCAAGAAGAAGCGACCATAAATCTTACCAAACTTCATTTATGAATATATCACATCTCATTTTTAAGCATGATCAATGCTATCCAAATCACCACGCACATGGCGAGGCTTTGAGTGAAACATTTCATAGACCCACTCCCCATCAACAATTTCTTCCTCTATGAGCTTATCCTTGAGTTCTTCTAATTGCCTCTTGTGTACAGAAAGAATAGCCAAAGCCTCTTTGTAACACAGATCCACGAGTTGATCAATTTCCATGTCAACGAGGCGCGTTGCTTCCTCAGACATTTTACGGTAGTCAAAATTGTAATTACTGAAACCATAAGTTGTCATCATTTCCCGAGCAATCATGTAGACTTGTGCGTAGTCACCCGAAGCACCCGTGGTAATGCGATCTCTGCCATAAATGATTTCTTCCGCGGCGCGTCCACCGAGAGCCACAATAATTTGAGATGTGAGGTACTCCTTTGTGTACATCGCACTCTCGGCATTTTCATCGGAGGGTTGGAAAAATGTGACACCACCAGCGTCGCCGCGTGGGATGATAGAAACCTTACGGACAGTGTCATAATTTGGAAGGATTGCACCTATGATGGCGTGACCAGCTTCATGATAAGCGACGAGTTCCTTCTTTTGTTTGGAAAACTTTGTATCACCCTTAGCACCCACAACAATGCGTTGATACACATTTTCCACAATATCATTTGTGATCACACCATTACCATCACGGACCGCACGGATCGCACATTCATTGAGAAGGTTTGCCAACTCCGCACCAGAGAATCCAGTTGTTTGCTTGGCAATACTCGCGAGACTGACATCTTCAGATAACTTCTTGTCTCGGGCATGGACTCCCAAAATCTTCTTGCGACCTCGCACACTTGGAAGACCCACTTGGATCTTGCGATCAAAACGACCCGGGCGAAGGAGGGCGTCATCAAGGATATCCACGCGATTAGTGGCCGCAATAACCACAATGCCAGTCTCATTGTCAAAGCCATCCATCTCGGTGAGTAGTTGATTAATTGTTTGTTCTCTCTCGTCATTTGCTGGCATACCACCAGCGCTGCGTTGCTTGCCCACCGCATCAATCTCATCAATGAAGACAATACATGGTTGATTTTCGCGGGCGATTTCAAAGAGATCGCGAACCCTTTTGGCACCCACACCAACAAACATCTCCACAAAGTTTGCGGCAGAGCACTGGATGAATGGGACATTTGATTCACCCGCGATGGCTCGGGCGAGGAGGGTCTTTCCCGTACCTGGCTTACCCGCGAGAAGGGCGCCTCGGGGGATCTTGGCACCACTTCCAAAATATCTCTCGGGTTGCTTGAGAAAATCCACAATCTCTTCAAGTTCATCTTTGGCGGCGTCAATCCCCTCAACATCACTGAAGCGGGTTTTAATCTCCTGTTCAGTTTCAAAATCTTGATTCTTTAGGAATGGGTTATTCATTGATCCTGCACCACCCGCACCACCCATGAGAGTCCTGAAAATGAAAAAGATGAAAGATAACAGAAAAACCATAGAGATCACATCAGAGATAGAAGCACTTTCCGATATATCAACGCGAACATTGGAATCACTCTCCGCGATAGTTTGCCACAAGTCTTGATTTTGGATAATCTGGGCTTCACCATAATTGCCTTCGTTATCTTCAAAGACTGCCAAACTTTGGTTTGGTTTAATCATGACTTCGGGAAGTTCACCATTCTTGAGACCTCGGATGAATTCCGTGTAGGTTCTAGGTTGATAAGTTCGTTCCCGCTTTGGAACCTGAACTGGTGGAGCGGAAACGGGAGCAGCCTTACCGATGCTAAACATCGTTTTATTATAATCAGGTTAAAGTTTTAACTGACTTTTTACTCAAGATGGGTACAACTTTACAGGTTAAATGTGTAAATAATGGCCGATACAATGTATTTTATATGGCAGATGATGAATATATTGGACCCACAATAGCCGCTGGATACGAATGGGATGAATGGATGCGTAAGGATGTGAAAAGGTACTACAAAGAGGGTACAGAAATACTGGACATTGGTGCAAATATAGGCTACAATTCTCTAATGTTTTCTGACTACGGTCCGGTATACGCATTTGAACCACTTTTTCACAAGGTTGTTACACTAAATGTAGAAAACAACAAACTCAAACATAACATGTATGTAGTTCCAATCGCTCTCTCTGATGAAAATAAAGCCATAGATATGTACTTTCCAAATGTCGTTGAAGCGACCGGGCTCCGAAACTATGGTGGATCGTCTACACAGAAAACAGATGGAATGGATGAATCAACAAAAACCACTGTATCGTGTCATAGATTGGATGATATATACAAAGGTAGAGTCTCGTTGATAAAAATTGATGTGGAGGGACACGAGTTGGAAGTTTTAAAGGGAGCTGAAAATACAATTAAAAAGTACATGCCTACGCTACTCATTGAAATTTTTGATTTTGAGAACAATGAAGTTCCAAAGTACCTAAAGTCCCTGGGCTATGATGACCCGGAGGAGAGACCTGAACATGTCTATTTGTACCGCGCAAAGGACATCTTCTCAACCATGTAGTAGAGCTGATATGAATCTACAATACTTGGTTGCCTATATTGTTCAGGCATACATTCAGGAATACCCTCCTCGGAATAGTACGCTGTATCACTTCGTCTCTCTTCAAAATGTGGCGGATGATGATCCCATAACCACATGAGATGTTCGGCACAAGTGTGTGTCTTGCCATATCTACGCGTGTATTCCAATGTAAGGGCGATACCAATCTCACATGCGTACATATAGTTTTTCAAACTTGAACCAACCCACATAGTCATGGGATGTTTGGGGTGTGCGGGTCTGTAACCCCTCCTTGACCCATCTTTTGTGAATGGTGCGTGCTTCGCAATATAGTCTTCTTGTTGCGCGAAATGCCAGGCCATGTAGAGCATCTGAACAATCTCAAGTTGTATCTTTACGACATGTTGATCACATGACATTTGTGCTATTTCTGACGGGTCCAGCGAAAGAAAGAATATGTTCATCTTGGTAATCCGATGCTTCAAGTTGTTTTGGTTCGTATACACGAGCTTCAACGTTCCCGTAGTAAAATTGTCCGTTTCCGAGTTCCCAGACTTTGTGTCTTACTGTCTCTTGTGCGTATTCAGAGGCTTCTTTTAGATTCCAAAAGAAACCACGATCAAGGATATGGTCACCAACGACGACGTTTGTAATGAACATTCTAGAGTGATTTTTTACATGTATTACATCAACTTAGGATATCAAAATTTAAATATCGTGGAAATTTAAGGGAGATGAGTCAGCGGTCATTGTGGGACACGTTACCAATTGAACTTCAAGAGATAATCATTGAAAATTCGTTTCAACTTATGAGAGAAGATTATATCAACGCAAATCACAAGAAGCATACCAAGAATAAAAAGAAAAGGGAACGGGGACTTCTTACAGCGGATATGATAAGATATATCATGTCAGGCACAGATGCGATTGAAATGATACAATGGGCATTTCCAGTGGAACTCATTGAGTTAGAACTACATATTGATCCACCGATGATAGAAGTGAGGGACTATGATTATAACGAATATTATGAAATATTCTTACAAAGGGCTATAGACTACTTAGAAGACCCAACACACAAAGATGAATGGGTGTGTCCATCTGATGATCAATGGATCACAATGTTTATGAAACTCAACAACTTCCATAGAACTCACAGACACCTTGATATACTTTCGGAAGTTGATGGAACACCCGACCTATTCATATGGTTAGAATATCAAAAAGATCCAGAAACAGATCTTTCAAGGGAAAAGAGACACTCTCTCCGATCCCTTGGTGTAAGACTGCCACCCATTAAACGAACCTAATCGGAAATATACGCCTCGTCTTGGTCATCCTGTGGTTGTTCATCTAAATCTTCGTCTAGTTCAACATCCATTTCACCATCTTCACCCGGATCATCGTCTTCTTCCTCTTCGTCGTTGCGTTCTTCTTCAATTTCTTCATTTTCATCTTCAATAAGTTCTTCTTTCTTTTTTGTCTTTTTGGGTTTTTTAGCTGGCTCCTTGTTGAAGATACTATCAATCTTTTCCTGAACCTTTTTCTTGTGGTCTGCAAATTTTGAAAACTTTGTTTTGACTTTTTCTAAAAACTCTGAACTGAAACCAAGAGATTTATAAGCTTGAATCACACTTTTCATTGGCGGTTGCTTTTGGTTACTGTAATACTTCTCATAGAGTGTTATGAAAGATGTATCAAGCTTAATACGAATGATACCACTCTTGAGAATACGAACCTTCATGTAAACTTTGTCTGCGAATGTGAGTTGTGGCTCCTCCACCGGGTCGGGTCTTTGTGGTGGAACATAATCTGGAATATCAGGCTCCTTGTATTCAATTCCAAGTTCGTCACAATTGCGTTTCAAGAGTGAAAGGTAAGCATCCTTCATATAGACTGGATACTTCTTCTGTTTGTATCCCGCCGATGGTGGTGGATTCACAATCTTATCAAGAAATGATCCGGGTTTGGGTCGAGTGGAAACCCTCGGCTCCTCCCTAACACGCAACGGCGGTCTCTTGTACATGCTCATTTTCCTTTTGTGAAGATGTGAGGTTATCCTCTAACTTAGGTTTGAAAAAATCCAATTCACACCGAATGACATGTTCAGATTGCTTGTTTTGATGGGTATAGTATGGACCCCAAATCTCTATGACTCGTCTCTCCTTGTCATACCAAAGGTAATCAAGTCCGAGAAGTCTCGTCAACCAATAGAATCTCTTACCAGTCTTACCAATGACCGAAAAGATGTGATCCTCATCGTAATCACTCACATCCATTTGGGAGTAGTGACTATTCGGGGGCTGGTATGGCGCCATTTTGCTTTCTCTTTTCTATCATTTCGGTTTTAATCCTTATATGCTTTTGCGAGTACACTTCTTTTCGGTTTTTCTTGTCGTTTTTGGTGACACGCTTCTTGGGTTCCTTGTAATCCATGGAATATGTACTTTGTATATACTTGATTCTTAGCTCTATGTTCCATGACCCACACTACCCAGTCTTGTCGTCTTAGGTACTCTATATCCTTTATTTCAAAACCCGTATATTTATCAAGGAGATCATTAAATCTTGTGTAATCATCCAAACTTGCATTTGGTGCGCATTCTATATGAACTTCTCGTGTATCTTCGTGAAGTACAAATGATATATCTTTGCGACACATCGGACATGTGTGACTACCACACTCTTGGTACCAATGGGTAATACATTGATAACAAAAGGAATGACCACAAACGAGGTTGTATTTTGCCTTCGGTGTGTAGCACACCGGACATTCCATACATTTTAGACGGTTGTATTATTTAAGCCTCATCTTCGTCAATGAGGGATTCGGATTCGGAATCTGGTTCGTCGGATTCCGAACATGTAAAGTCTTCATCTTCACTGTCATCTACAAGATCATAACCACCGGAAACTTTTACATACAGTTCAGTGTCTTCAAGATTTTCACAGTCATACCAACCACACACAGATTCTTTGGGTACAACTGAAATTTCGTTGTCAAAATCATACAAATTACTTTTAATTCTTTTTAAGAACCTTACTTCAACATCGTGAGTATTTTCATCTCGTATGAGATTTGCGATTTGAATGGTCTCGTCTTCGCATTGAACATCAACGATCATGTCTCTCTAAACGAGTATTTAAATCTTTAATAATATTAATGTTCGGACCAGCGGGACCAAACGATGCAGCTATGTTTGACATAGACGACACCCTCATATGGACAAACGGGGAACCAAACACACCCATAATTCAACTTTTACACAAAATGAAGGCATTGGGGTACAAAATAGTGATCATCACAGCGAGACCTGGATTCGGATTTGCAGTAGATATGACGCGACGACAACTTGCGAGACATGGGATCGTGTATGATTATTTGGGATTTACCAGTGCACAGACGAAAACTCTTATGAAAAGAAGGCTAGGCTACAACTTTGTCTTGTCAGTGGGTGATATGCCAACAGATTGGACAGATTCTAAATACTACATTAACACTTCCAGTTACGGTCACATTGGTGGCAGGTAACGAATGTTGTCATTGGTTCATCAGCGGATCTCGTTTGAAGTTGGTAGTAACTGGTCTTTTTTGATTTACAGCGTCCGCAAGTGAAAAAACCTTCTGTATTGTTCATCTCTTTTGTCAAATAATCCTTTCGTAGATCTTTATGGATTTTCTCTTCAATCTTTTTTGCGTAGGGTCCATCGGGCCAAAGGTCTTCTGGACGCATTTCAATAACATCCAGCGATTTAACTTTTCTGTTTAGAATCCAATTCTTTAAAACTGGTGAGTTTTTCAGATTATATTGAAGTTGAAGAAACTTGTGTTTGTATATATTTGTATACTTATGATTGTCCCACGCGGGTTCTTCACGGAGAACAATAGCTCTGTCGCTTGAATAGTTTAAAATACTCTTCTCGAGATTGATACATATGGTATCTGTTTCAGGAATCTCGAGGAGGGTTGAGAGACGAGTGAGAACGAATTGTCGTGTAGAGTTCTCCATTCTTAATCTATAATAATTACATGTTTTTAACTGACTTAGGGGAGTGGGAGACCGTCGTATGGATTATTACGCGAACAATCGGCCATATTTTCTGGTGAACAGGTGTCAAAAAATTGACCAGTACGGCGCACAGGGTTGGTGTCCACAAATCCATATCGGTAATCTGATTGTTCTGGGCGATACTTTTCGGATGCCTGAACAATAACAAAGTATACGAGCAAGGCGATCCCAACAACCGTAGCAATCCAAGCACCTTTCTGGGTGTTGTTCATTTACATTCTGCAAATATTTTTTTGTCTGGAGAATTCAAGATGACTCTGGCTGTGCTGATAAGAGAGCAATATGGAGACATAAGACAGATAGAGTTAGACATTGATCCAAGAAAAAATGAAATATTCATTTTACTCTCAGGAAGGCCAACTTTCATTGGACAATGGCCAGATCTTGATGTAGTCATTATGAAGCCAGAATACAACAAAATACCAAATAATAACAGACTTCCACCCCCATTTAATGAAGAAGATGTATGTGGATCAATCCTTCTCGTTCGCATGGATGAAAACTCAGACCCGAGAGACTTCACCCTCGAAGAGTACCTCAGTTTTGTTCGTAGGCACGAAAGCCTGGCCATCTAATACAGCGGTCGTATATTTCATGGACAACATGAAATGAATTTCCGCCATATCCATTGGATTTTTCATTTTGGGTTTACCTGGAAGTGGATTGTTGTTTGCAACCTTTGCAATGTCAAACTTCTCACCGGTAGACACCTTGGCCATACCCTTTCCAATTTCCTTCAGCCACATCACATGCTCTTCGTTTTTACAATCAAAGTTCTTAACAAACTCAGCCATATTTATATTACTTGGGATTCTTTTCTATAAGTAGACGCGCACTTGGATCAGTCACCGTCGTCCATTTTGGTCGCCAAATCTCTGAGATAAGGTGGTCGTTCCGCGCGTCGTAACACACCCAAAAGAGTTCACGGTAATACGCTTCCTCCTTCGTGAGTGGTGTATTATGTTTACACATATCTCGTGTAATACCAAACATCTTGTCACTCATCATTTTTTCTGTATGTTCCTTAAGGGCACCAACCCACCCCGTACCGACCGCGTCACTCATACCATCCTTTTGTCGCCATAGAACTTCATCGGGGAGATACCCTTTGAAGGCTTCTCGGAGAACTTCTTTCTCAAGTTTTGTCATCTTCAATTTTTGATTCATTTCCATACAACATTGAATAAAATTTTTGTCTAGAAATGGAACGATGAGATCAAGGCCGTGGGCTCCCGCGCAACGGTCCGCTCGGAGACCATCAAATTGGTGAATGAGATGGAGACGCCTCATATTCTCACACGCAAACTCGTCAACACTTGGTGCGTTGTGGAAGTAGAGATAGCCACCCAAGATTTCATCACTTCCCTCACCAGAGAAAATATAACGACAATCTGTATTTTCTTTGATGTATTTACACAAAAGCCACATTGGTGTTGAGGCTCTAACAGTCGTAGTGTCATAGGATTCCAAAGACCACACAACTTCTCGGAGTGCGCGAAGTCCCTCCTCAGCCGTGAAAGTTACCTCCGTATGATCCGTAGCCAAATAGTCCGCAACTTTACGAGCTGCCTCCAAATCTGGACTACCCTCAAGTCCGATGGAGAAGGTTCGGATTCTTCCAATCTTGCGTGCAGCGATTGCTGCGATGAGACTGCTATCAAGACCACCAGAAAGAAGGAAACCAATTTCACGATCCGTGTTGTCAAGGCGTGTGTGAACAGACTCTTCAAGTGTATGTCTGATCTTCTCATGACTCTTGGAGCCAGTAAACTTGTGGACATTCCAATACCCCGTATGATAACAGATAAACTTGTTCACATATGAATCATAAAAGTGGCCGGGTGGAAAAATCTCAATGTGAGTCCCCAAGAAGAGAAGCGCCTTTGCTTCACTCGCGAATGCGATGGAATCTTTGGCATAACGCGTATAGAACATGGGTCTTACACCGACTGGATCCCTTGCCGCGATAACACGCTTACCATCTGTGTAGACCATCGCGAAGTCGCCATTAATAGATCTCACTGTATTCTCAATACCAAGGGTGTGAATAAGGTTCATAACAACTTCACAATCACTCTGACTTTTCTCTTCACCAGAACGGAATGAGCGATGGTTATAGATTTCACCGTTACACATAAACATACGATGGGGTCTCACAAATGGTTGCATACCCGCGTCAGTTAGATCATTGATCGCGAGGCGATAGTAATCCATTTGGCACTTACCCATAGTCTCTGTGCGATAATCATCTGGACCACGATGGGTCAAAAGACCCGAGGGAACCTCTCTTGGTTCCCCGAAGAGGGCTACGATGCCACACATAGTTGGGTTTAAATTACATATCACTTAATTTTTAAGTTAAACTCTAAAAGATCTCTGTACGCAGCTTCATCTGCTTCACCATCCCACTCCTGACCAGAGAAACTGACAATTTGTTCTTCAATACCGTCTGGTATATAAGCAAAACTGGTGACGCAAATGAAGGACACATTCGTTCGCGAAGCCATATCTTCAATATTTTCATAGTCAAATGGTTCAAGTGATAAATAATCCTTCAATTCTTCTGGGGTTCTCTTTTTGATACCCGTTTTACTCCGAACCCGTGCATATCTGCTGGACATATCCATATTGGGCCAGAATCCATGCTTTGATCTAAAGTTTGTTACATAATCAACAAATGTATCCGCGGTCCCCCTGTCCTGAAAACAGACAAATCGCGTCTTCTTATTTGGGTCAACGAGACTCAAATAAGTTTTTGTGGGTTTCATTTGAATGAGATGGTATGTTGTCATCTTAAAATATTTAAGGAAAAAAAACTTTAAATAGTATATAAGATGAACTTTCCCAAGACTGCTGGACAATGCAAGTATATGTTGGCACTTAGGTCACCAAAACCTATAGTTGTGGGTACAGGTCCCGCAGGTACAGGTAAAACCATGCTCGCGTGTCACATTGGCATTGAACACATATATGAAGCATTCAGGGGTAAAGTGATTCTCACCCGTCCAATCGTTGCCGCGGACGAGGATATGGGGTACCTTCCAGGTGATATGGATAAAAAGATGGAACCTTGGACAAAACCCATGTTTGACATATTTGAAAAGTACCTTTCCCACAATCAAATGGATCGTTGCATCACTATTGAACCCCTTGGATACATGCGTGGAAGAACATTCAATAACACTGTGATTATCGCCGACGAAATGCAAAATAGCACACCAAATCAAATGAAAATGCTTCTCACTCGCATCGGGGAAAATACAAAACTGATTGTAACGGGTGACCTTGAACAATCAGATTTGGGTGAAGAGAATGGACTTGCATTTCTCACCCACAAACTTTATGGAATGGATCTCACCTATATCCAGCATGTTGAGATGGATGAACGCGATGTTGTGAGACATCCAGCTGTCAATGAAGTGCTTAAAGTATTGAATGTCTAAATCCATAAAATGAAGACTGTTGTTGTCGCCCTCCCTGGTCGGGTGTACTCGGGTTCATTCCTTAAAAACTGGTCGCAGACCCTCATGATATTAACACAGAAGGGTTACAAGGTTATTATGCTCAACGAGTACTCAAGTTTTGTTCCATTTTCCCGTATGAAGACACTTGGGTTAGATGTCTTAAGGGGAGCTACACAAGTACCATTTGATGGGAAGTTGGAGTACGATGTATGGCTCACAATTGATTCTGATATGTTCTTTGTGCCTGAACAAGTCATAGAGCTCATTGAAGATACTGATAAGCACCCAGTAGTGTCGGGTATCTATCGCATGACCGACCTTGAACACTACGCGGCCGTTAAGGGTTGGGACATGGAATACTTTAAGAAACATGGAACATTTGAATTCCTCAAGGTAAAAGACTTGGATACCTCTGAAAAGTATATGAAAGTTGCCTATAATGGTATGGGTTTCTTTGCGTGTCGCAAGGGTGTCATAGAAAACCTCAAGTATCCATACTTTAGTTATCCACTCATTGAGTTGGAAACTGAAGATGGGAAGGTGCTAAGGGATATGTGCTCGGAGGATGTTTCTTTTTGTAAAAACCTCAAGGATGCTGGTTACTCGGTAATTGTGAATACGAACCTCCGTGTCGGACACGAGAAAATGCTTGTAATTTAAGATTCTGTACTTCATTATTGAGTGATCTTGATTCCGTGTTTAGTTCCATGATCCTTTTTTCAATAGCCTGTTTCTCGGATGTATATCGGTGAAACATATTTTTCATGGTATCGTACCATTCATATATTTCATGTAATTCCTCGTCTATAGTTGTGTATTTGTCAACTAATTTGTAGTGAAATGGAAGGTCCCGAATATCGGCAGCAATCTCGTCTAACCGATTTTCAAGACCATCACACTTATCTTTAATCTCCGCGTGACTATCCATGCTTACCTATGCATATCATTTTATTTTTAATAGGCTCCAACACGATCAAATTTCTTTTCTGTATCTCCCATGATTTCAGCAGCCCGGGGGCACTCAGTAATGACTTCCCCGACAAATCCAGTTTCTACTGGATCAATTTGCTTTGCAAAGGGTTCGTATCCATTGTGACTACAGTGAATCATTGTACTACCAATTATGTATTTGTAGACATATTGCGCAAGAAATATCTGATCCACTAAATATTTGTCTTGTGTATTCGGTATATTATCTCTAAAAGAATTGAAGAGTTCTAAACCATTCATATAATTCATTGGCACCGAATTTATATTTCTCAATTGGGTGGGTAAGCCGATGTATTCAAGGCAGTTATTTCTACACCCAAATGTTCCGGCTAATATTGGAACCATGTGATGTTTATGGTCTCTGATAACATGGAAGTCTTTTGTTGATTGTAACCATTCATTTACCAATCCAACTTCCCTATCTGTAAATCTTGAATCTGCATCCCTGGATATGACCGTGGCATCTTTGATAAACAGGTCTTCAAATCGCCAAAGTGTATTTGAAGCCTTTGTTTTTGTACCTGGGTGGTGTATGACCTCAACATTGTCTTGCTTCTTAAGCCAATCTATGATATCTGTGGGTACTGTGTCGTTATAATGAACTCTCACCACCCAACCCTCATAATACTTTTTAGCATCCAATACATTTTCAATGATTCCGTATGTATAGACTTTGTTGTCGCCCCATACAGAATATGAAATGTATTTCATTATGGTATTTAAAGGTACGAATACTTTAAATTATAAAATGGTTAAGATTTCATATGCCATTTGTGTATGCAACGAACATCGTGAATTGGAGTCTCTTGTAAACTTTCTCCTCAAAGTGAAGGACGCCGAGGATGAAGTCAACATTCTCGTTGATAGTGGTAAGGTGACATCAGAGGTGCGCGAGGTCTTGGAATCCTATGGAGACAAAGTGGTCGTAAACGAGAGGGAGTTTGATGGAAAGTTCTCCGAACACCGAAACTATCATGCCACAAAGTGCTCCGGTGACTACATCTTTGTGATTGACGCGGACGAAATGCCACAAGAGGCGCTCATTATGAATATTAAGTCATTTGATGGTGACATTATGTATGTTCCACGGATCAATATTTGTCCGGGGTACACCGCGGATTGGCTTGATCAACACAAATTCAACCTCAATGAGATGGGTTGGATTAACTTCCCCGACTACCAAGGGCGCTACTACAAGAATGATGGTTCCGTCAAGTGGGAAAGTGATCTCCACGAAAAGCTTGTGGGAGGTGAAAAGGTTGCCCGCGTTGACGCAAAACCCCTTGTGTCCCTTCTCCACATTAAGACTGTTGAGCGTCAAGACAAACAAGGGGAGTACTACGATTCTTTGTAGTATAAAGATTACACCGAATAATAAAATAACATGAAGAGGACTATTTTGAACTTATTCAAAAACAAACTCAATAAAGTTCCCAGTGTTGGAATAACATCTTATGATTATCCAACTTCAAGAATTATCAACAATTGTAATATTGATTTTATTGTAGTGGGCGACACAGCTGGATCAACTGTTCATGGAATGGAAAATCTCAACGCAGTTCCAATGGATATGATGTTGACACACTGTGTATCAGTAAAAAGGGGGTCACAAAACCAATTTTTAATTGGGGATATGCCATACATGTCATACCAACCATCCAATGAAGTCGCTATCAAAAACGCCGGTGACTTTGTGAAAGCTGGTATGGACGCGGTTAAAGTTGAGGGATACTTCCCAGAAAGGATCAAATCAATTGCGGATTCGGGTACAGTTGTGATGGCACATTTAGGTCTTACCCCACAAACACGGGCTAAATTGGGCGGATACAGAATTCAAGCAAAAACACGGGACGAGGTTGATAGACTTGTAAGTCAAGCAAAGGGTATGGAGGGAAGTGGTGCTTCGTTATTGCTTCTGGAAGCTGTACCCAAAGAAGTGTCAAAAATTGTTAGAGATGAACTTAAGATACCCGTATATGGTATTGGTGCTGGTCCAGAGGTGGATGGACAGTTAGTCATTTCACATGACATTTTAGGACTCTTTTGGGATTTTAAACCCAAATTTATTAAACAGTATATCAACGGTGAACAGATGTTTCATAACGCGATTAATGAATACGCTAATGAAGTCCACACAGAAAAGTTTCCCGATGACCAACATAGTTATAAAATGAAGGAAGAAGAATTAGAAAAGTTGTTGGGTATGTCAGGAAGCTCGTGGAAATATGATTAAAGTTTTAAATCCTTAGAATAATAGATGAATATCTGTGATTACATAATAGAAACACTGTACCTTAATGGTATTGATACATATTTTGTAATCACTGGTGGAGCAATTGTACCTTTCATTAATGGTTTAGCCAGAAACCCAAAAGTCAAATACTACTGCTTTCAACATGAACAATCCGCGGCTATGGCAGCTGAAGGTTATTACAGAAGCTGTGGGAAAGTTGCCGGTGTTTGTGTGACAAGTGGTCCGGGTGTACAAAACATCCTCAATGGTGTTTGTGGTTGTTGGTATGATTCAGTCCCGGCATTTTTCATTAGTGGCCAGGTAAACACAGCCGAAGATCTTTCAAACTTCAGGTCCAATCCAAGACAGACGGGGTTTCAGGAAATGCCTGTAGCTGAGATGTTTAGAGATGTAACAAAGGCTTCATTTCATGTTCCACATGTTTCAGAAGTTGAACATATTCTTGAAAATCTCATTCAAACAATGAAAACACCCCGCTATGGTCCCGTTCTCATGGATTTACCGGTAAATATACAAATGTCTTCATTACATAGTCTTCAACCTTCAAAAGTTTTATCAACTGTGGATGTTCAAAAACACATCTATGACATTTCATCCTTCTTGGAAAAGTGTGAAAGACCATTGGTGGTGTTTGGTCATGGTGTAAAACTTGCGGGTGCGACTCAAAAAGCTCTTGAGTTTGTTGAGAAGACTGGAATACCATTTCTTGTATCATGGGGTGCATTTGATATATGCAATACGGATCACCCTTTAAGGTTTGGGTCCCCAGGTGTCTACGGTGATCGCTTTGCAAACTATGCAATTCAGAATGCAGATCTTGTTATTTCTATTGGGAGCCGTTTAGATAGTCGCCAAACTGGGGGCAATTCTAAATTGTTTTCAAAACATTCCAAAAAAATCATGGTAGATGTGGATGATCATGAAATTATAAAGATGAGTGAAAAGGGTATCAATATTGATTTTGGAATCAATCAAGATGCACTCACATTTTTTCATGGACTTGAGACTGGGGAGAATAAGAACTTCTCTCCGTGGATTGAGAGGCTAAAATATTGGAAACAAAAGTATGGTGTAGAAAAATCACGCGAAGGAGATTCGGTGGTTTATGATTATTTAAGTGGACTTTTTGATTCTCTTCCAGATGATTGTATAGTCATACCAGATCAAGGTGGAAATCTTGTTTGGACAATGCAATCAGCCAGGTTGAAAGTGGGTCAAAAACTATTCACAAACTTTGGAAACTCGTCAATGGGATTTGCTCTACCTGCAGCAATCGGTGCAGCTATTGGTTCTGGTAAAAAGGTTTATTGTATTGATGGTGATGGAGGGTTTCAAATGAATATCCAAGAACTTCTCACAGTAAAAAAGTATGATCTACCAATTGAAATCATAATTCTAAATAATAGTGGCTATGGAATCATAAAACAATTTCAAGATAGTTATTTTGATTCCAAATATGTCGCGACATCTAAAAGTGATGTATTTGGTGATGAAGTTGACTTTGTAAAGATTGCGGAAGCCTATGGTGTGAAAACTCTTCAAGATATTCCCATACCAGAGACACAAAAGATTTATCCTAAATTGGAGTTTGGTAATTCACTGGAAAATATGACTCCGTACATTAGTTTTGAAGAAGACATGCTTGTTCCAGTTCCACCTAAAAAGAAGCTTGGTTGGAACTAATATAAGGGTCACCAAGACCATCTTTGTCCCTAATTTCCCATGTGGCACCAAATCGCTCCGCCCACTGGGAAAGAAGTAACTTTTCTGGATATGTCAAATTATAGTCCTTATCGGTGATATACCCATGTACATAATCAAACACGATATTTCTCACATACTCAATGTCCACAAAATCAAAGTACCTGTCCCTCTCAATAACAACATGTCCTTCCCTTTTACACACAGCACTAAATCTTGTTGAAAGTTCACCGGGTCCGTAACATCCCCAAATACGGAGAGAGTAAGCGTTTGGCATTGTTTCAATGCGTCTATCTATGATCCATTTAGAAAGACCATATGGGTCGGTTGGTGGACTACCACGAAGTGTGGCACCACTTGAAAAGTATAACAATTTTCCTTTAAAAACTCTCACAACATTTTCAAACATGAGTATGTTTTTGTAAGCAGTCGTTTCACTTGTTTGGTTAATACTCGCCACACAATGAATTACGACATCGTATGTATGTGTTTTGAAATATTCTTCAACCGCTCGTTGATCCATGAGGTCTAATTCACTTCGTGTGACACCAATCCACCTATCCATTCCTTGTACTAAGTTTTTACCTATAAAACCACTGGCACCAAGGACACACACTTTCATTTGATTTAAAGATTAGCGTACTCTTTAACCAAATGCCCCAGAAAGTTTGGTATGCGCCCAACAAATTTGAATCATATGGGGAGGAAGAAATTAAAGCCGTTGAGGCTTGCCTTCGCGATGGCTGGCTCGCTGGTTTTGGTGATCGTTCTATGGAATTTGAGAAACGGGTTGCGGACATATTCGGGAAGAGACATGGACTCTTTGTAAACTCTGGAAGTAGTGCGATTCTATTGGGTTTGTGTGCCCTTGATCTTCCAAGGGGATCGGAGGTTGTGACACCCGCATGTGGTTTCGCAACCACAGTTGCGCCACTTGTACAATTGGGTCTCAAACCTGTGTTTTGTGATGTGGGTCTTAACACTTATGTTCCAAGTGTAGATGATCTCAAGAAGGTTGTGACATCCGAGACAAAGTGTATCATTTTACCAAATCTCATTGGCAATGTCCCAGATTGGAAGGCAATTCGTGAAGCTTTTCCAGAGGTCATCCTCTTTGAAGACTCCGCGGATACTATCACAAAGAATGAATGTACGGACATTTCTACAACGAGTTTCTATGCGAGCCATGTGATTACCGCGGGTGGTCTTGGTGGTATGGTCATGTTCAATGACGAAGAACAACTCAAGAGAGCCCTCATGTTTAGGGATTGGGGTCGCATCGGTGATAATGTAGAAGAACCCGGAGAACGATTCAACTACTCCGTAGATGGAATCCCATACGATTGGAAGTTTCTCTATGGTGTCGCTGGATATCATCTCAAAGCTTGTGAGATGAACGCGGCATTTGGTCTCGTACAACTTGACAAACTTGATGGATTTCTTGCCACGAGGCGTCAAATGATTGGGAGGTACTTGGAAAATCTTAAGGATTGTCCGTACTATACCCTCCCAGATGATTCGGTCACACCAAACTGGCTCGCCATTCCACTTCAGTGTCCACATCGTTTAGAAATTGTAAACTTTCTTGAGGCGAATGATGTTCAGACACGGGTCACATTTGCGGGTAATATTACGAGACATCCAGCATTTAGAGAGTATTTGGGTGAATTTGAAAATGCCGACAAAATCATGAAGGATGGATTCCTTTTGGGTGCCCACCATGGCATGACGTTGGAAGATGTTGATCGTGTCTGTGATTTACTCAAAAAGTTTGCTGAACAAAAACGAGGTAAATACTTTCATTAAAATACTTAAAACAATTATATACTTTAATACAAATGCCCAATGCACTTGTAACTGGTGGGTGCGGCTTTATTGGGTCTAATTTTCTAAATATAATGAAGTCTCGTTACCCAGACATAAACTTTGTGAACATAGACAAAGTTGATTATTGTTCAAATGTACATAACGTTAATTCAGGGGTAGCCACATTTATACAACACAACTTGTGTAATGTTGGAATTCTTGAACGTATTATACAAGAATATAAATTTGACTATGTGTTTCATTTTGCCGCCCAAAGTCATGTAGACAATTCATTCATAAGTCCATTGGGGTTCACATTAGATAATACATATGGCACACACACACTCGTTGACATGTGTCGGCGTCATATACCGAATGTGGAGTTTATACATTTTAGTACGGATGAAGTGTATGGTGAATCCAAAACCGATGAACCTTTTACAGAGGACACGGGTGTTTTACGACCAACCAACCCATATTCGGCTTCAAAGGCGGCGGCAGAAATGATTGTGATGTCATACATTGAATCATTTAATATGAATATTAAAATTTTAAGGTGTAACAATGTGTATGGTCCGAATCAATATCCAGAAAAACTCATTCCAAAGTTTAAACGACTTTTGAGAAATAATGAAAAATGTACAATCCATGGTGTAAATAGTGCGAGTGTTCGTCGGGCATTCATGCATGTTGACGATGTCGTTGACGCAGTTGAGGTGGTGTGGAAGAGGGGTAAAACCGGAGAAGTCTATAATATTGCATCCGACGATGAACTCAGTGTCATGGATGTAACACGGCTCATTATAAAAACAATCAAGGATACCGAAGATTACGACGAATGGATTGAATACATAGAAGACAGACCGTTCAATGATCAAAGATACCACATATGCGCCAAAAAACTTAAGGAATTGGGTTGGTCACAAAAGAAAACACACGAAGATCTCCTAAATTTCCTAAAAGATTAAAGAATAAGTCAACCATAATCATATAATGACAACCTTTTATCTCCCAGATTCAATGGGATGGGGTAATGTTGCTCTATGCTTATCTGACCTCGTATTTAGATCACCCAAACCACGCGCACACAGAAGTCTCGTAGATGTAGATAGAGGTGTAAACTTTAATGGTTTTGAAATTACCGATGATCCAAATGAGGAAAAGTTTGATCATAGAATCATTATAAATCCTACATACTTTCATCATATTCATTCAAACTTGTCACGAATCATAAAACCAAATGAGGAACTTGAAGAGCTCATCAAGAAACATGACCACGGTTTAGAATACGGTATCCATATTAGACGAGGCGCTTGTTCCAAAGACTCTGAAAATATTGGTTGCCACGGTAAAGATGAGGCGGGTGAAATCAAAAAGGCATATTTTGCGAAGGATACAGCTCTAGAAAAGTTTGTTGAAATTGTTGAAAAGACTGACGCCAAATTCTTCTTGGCGAGCGATAGCCAAGAAATTAAGGAAATGTTTAAGGAAAAGTTTCCAGATAAAATTGTAACTCTTGAGCATGACATTGTTCTCACATATAAGTGTGACACACTCAAGAACTACGATGTTACAAAGGAGCAACGATACGCGTGTTACTTGGATTGGTTTTTATTAGCCAAATGTAAGCATCTTTACATAACCGCGGGTAACCAAGATCTCACAGATCTCTCAACATTTGGTTACAGTGCGGGAGCTTATGGGCGATCAAACATTCACTTCGTCTTCAATTAATTCATATTCAAGAATATTTAAACGGTGATCTGGGTCATCATTGAGGATATACTTGACATTCCTGATTTCTACCCTCTTTCCGTACACTTCTTCAAACTTATCTTCAACCCGTTTCCTCTTTTCTTCAAACTCGTTGAAATCCTCAATGAGTTTATTGAAACCAACTTTGGGGAGATTATTGTAATTCTGAACATATGCAATCCAGTTTGACGACTTACGGGTTTCGTGATCTAATGTACTCACACGGATCAAATCCGATGTCTGATGGCAAAGAGGCATATTAAGTATTGGTTTTTTGTTTGCTGTCATGAACCCATGAATCACGATATCAACAGCTTCTTCAAAATTTAAATTATCCAGAAAGTTTTTTGCCATATCCAAAGTCCACCACATACACTCACATCCACCGTTGTTTGGAAGTTGATAAACTTCTTTCATTTTTGGTTTAAGATTAAAAAATGGTGATGTACCCAAGTTCATAAAACCAACATCTTGAATATGATCTGGAATACTCTCAAAGTATTTGACCCAATCTCTGTGAAATGTCACATCATCGTCTATATGTAAGGCTGACTCAATGTTTTCATCCACCATTTGCTTTAGCATGAAACATGTCTTCGTGATGTTACTTGTAAGCTTGGGTCCATATGGAAGATTATATTTGGCATTGAGCCATTCAACAAATGGATGATCGTGGTTATAATCCTCAATCCACCTCACACCCTTAATTGGAACCCTCTCTTTGAGGTGTTCTTCAAGGAAAACCTTTCGTTCCGGAGACAGATTTGGACAGTGCTTGACAAACACAACTTCAGGCAATTTCATTTATGTATAAGTGGAATAATTTCTATAAGTATAATAAATGTCCGACCTTACTGCAACTCAGAAGGCGAGTGCTATGTACAACAGGGCGAAGAACATCGCCTCTGGTAAAATTGATCTTGAAGTGTCAGGTAAGACTGTGATGGGTATCCTCTTCCTCGGATTCATTTACATGATTATCTCATCAATTGGGATGAACATCTATTCCAAGTGCGACGCTATGAAGGGGCAGCCAGTACAAGAAAACCTCAACAAGTATCTCGCCGCGACTCTCACCATTGCTCTCACCATTCCATTTACCCTCTTGGTGACCAAGTTTGTGAAGAATGAAGGTGCTGTATTTGCACTCATCTACTCTATCATGGGTCTCGTTGGTAGCGCAGCCGCTCTCAACTGGGCTGTCAAGTGTGAAAATGCCAAAAGCAGTGACAAGAATTTCGCCGCTTTGACTACCGCAGTCTATTCATTGACTCTCATGTTTTCTTTCTATCTATTGCGACCCAAGAGAACAATTTATTAAGTTGATTAGTTTTAGAGAATGAAACCAATCGTGTACAATATCTACATTCTCATGATGCTCTTGGCCCACGTGATGCGTAGGGCAGGAACATTTACAATGGAGGATAAGGTGAGAATGTTAGAATTTATTGGTAATATGGCCCAGAACCCAGACCAAAAAGTGACATTAACGCAAAGATTATCATAAATGTTCGCCCCGTCTCACGAGTTGCCCAATCTTCAAATTGTTTTTCGTTAAGTTTTTCGTCAGCGTTTTTCATACTCATCACTACAAACACGCATGACATGACAGCGAGAGCGTCAAATGGAATTTGTTGCATTTGTTGTGTAATGTTGAGACCCGTAAGAGCCCAGTTTGCGCCACCAAATACAACTCCATACATAGAAGCACGACCATTTACAACTTCTGCAAAGTCAAGCGCACTTCTTTGCTTTGCATAAGTCACATGTTTTCGCGATGGTCGTGATGTACGAAACCCTACACGAGTAAGCGTTGGTTGTCTTAAAGTTGATATCATTGTATCTTATCTTGATTTTTCTCGTTCTCTTTAACCAGGATCTTGTTAAGAAGGTACAACTGGAGGACCAGACCGAGTGTCGTGTATGCCACTGTAAAATTCATTCCATACTTTCTGGACTGATATATAAGCCAAAGACAACTCGCAAGGAGACTCAACAGGACAGCATTCTTTGACTTTTCATCCATTTCATCTGATCTCACATAGTCTTGATACATTTGAATGAACCCAATACCAAATGCAATGGCAGCAACCGCATTATTCGCGTCCATTTTTAATCTATGTCAACATTATAAAAATGGATTTGATCTTGGAAAAGTTTTCAGGAAAAATTGACGCCAAGGGTGTCATCACCATGGTTGAAGATATTAAGCGGGAGTACTTGGGTGACGGTCTCCAAAAGGAAGACATCCCACCAATTGTGGCGAAGTTGATGATCAATGCTGCCAAGTTTGACAAGTTGGAGGGTCCCCAAAAGAAGAAGTTGGTTGTTGCCATCCTCAACCATCTCATCGGCGAAATTGACGGTGATGCCGAACATGACAGTGAGTTTGAAATTGTCCTTAAGTCTATGGTCCCAGCCATGGTTGATGGTTTCGCAGGTATGCTCAAGGCTAAGCAGGCTATTGGCAAACTCTTTAGCTGCTGCATCAAGGCTTAAATTCTACTAATTTTGAAGCCATAATTAGCACCATCCGATTTAATCGTGGTGGGCATAACATTGAAAGAAATCGTCATGCGATTGTCCTCCACATTTTCCTCGTACCCATGCGAAATGTGCGATTGCCACAACAGAAGTGTGCCTTCTGTGTGTTCAACGTGAGCAAATTTTTTAAAACCAGTTCCCACTCGTAAATATGGGTGAACCTCATTCGGTTTATTTACAAATAAAAATGGGGCGTGCTTTCCAGGTACGAAGTTAACAAAGTACGTACCAGAGACGATGGAATTGCAATGATTATGTGGTGGTTGTAAACCCCCGCGTTTGCAGACATTCAACCAACATTCCGTTACAATAACATCTTCACACTCATTACCAAGAACCTTGTTAATATATTCAAGGGAACACGCTTTAATCCAATCATGAAATACACCGAATCCTTCACAATCCAGGAGATTTAATCCATCCACTGGATCGTAATAATGTATCAATTTATGATTTCCTCCTCCATTTTCTGTATAACTTTTCGTTTCTGTGATATACAAACACTTCTCTTTGAGTTGTTTGTGATGATGGGTATCAAACAGAAATCCACTAATAGGTACCGGAAAAATACCCACTGTGTTCATTGAGTAATGTACAATATTTAACTTTAAGTTTTATGGTGTGAAGGGAAAGTAAGATAAGGATTTGGGATGTTAATATTGTAGAATGAAATTTCCACCATTGGAAGTTATCATACAATACGGGCTATACACAGTGAAAGAGCTTGAAAGGTTTTCAAAGGGTCTTGTACCGAAAAAAAAGAACGTCATCATTCTTAACGAGTGCAATAGGTGTGCATTCGTATATCCGGGCGCTACATGCAATAATTGTTGTTGATATGGGATATTACATTGTTGAAAGTTATATGACAAAGAAACCCATAGAAGCGAGGAGTGATTCAACTATATGTGCGGAGAGGCGTCTCATCAAACAGCTTTGGAGGGAGTGTTTGAAAAGGGGAAATAAACCTCATCAGTTTTCAAGTTGGATAAATAGGAAATATGGTGAACTCGTTGTTGAGCGTAAGACATGTTACGGACACGGGAATTCACTACCATGTGTCCTATGTAGGAAGGCTATTGAAAAGAATGGAATCAGATGGTCCGCACATGATGGGACGAAGTGGGTCCATAGCAAAAAATCAGATTATTTACCACCGTCTATAGCGACAAATAAACAACACAAACAGTTAGGTTTTCGGCGTAATAATTAGTCCGAGAGCCGACTCTAGATTGTTATGATTTCTCTTCAGGGGTTTGTTCCTCTTTAGTTTTAGAGCGTTGTTAGACGATGTTGCATTCTTTATTTCATCCATCTTTTTTGTGTTTGAAATAATCGGTATAACATTTTCCACAACCGGAGCTGTTTCTACAGGCTCTGGTTTAGTAACATCTTTTGTGAGGTTTTCTCTAAATTCCTCAATCGTCATGTCTCCACCAAACTCTTTCAATTTGAATCTATTTGGGGCACACTTGACAGATCCAATTTGATTGTACATCTTTCGTCGCATCATGATGATGTTTCCGCATACAATACCACCCTTCACATCACCAAATTTATCTATCGCGTGGGATTTTATACAACTCCATGAACAGTAGTTGCCAGCTGTGTAAAATTTACTTCTACGATCATCGTAACGACAAGGCATAGTTAGGGGTTCACCCTCAAATGAGTGACAACACCACCAACACCAAGACATATTATAAAAAACTATCTCCTCTTTAAGCTTGACATTATGAGAAGGAGACATAAACAACATAACGAAGATGATGAGCTTGCGTAGTATGTCAAATATCTCACATTCATGTTTTTCCAATTAAATTTTTTAGGGAATGCGGTGATGGGAAGCTTATTGAGTGGGAACTTATCAAATGGTGGTTCTCTCGCGTCGTCCCAAAAGCTATCATCTCTTTCCTCATCCCACCAATCTGGAAGTACAAGTTCAGCCATGTCTGCATTACAGTCAACCGCAATACTTGCAATTGATTGTGATTGAATGTTAATATCTTTTTCACAAAAATTGTATGAAGGTTTACAATCACTCTTTACATTTGATGGAATGTAACCCTTTTTACATGCCCTAAGCGTACAGTGTGCATTATTTTTTAAGATATTGAAACCATCGGAATATCCGTATACAGTTTTTGAGGGATCATCGGGGTCTTCTGATATAACCGGTTGAGGTCCAAATACTTGACGATTGTCCTCTAATACTTTGAAATAGTCGCAACCAGCAGCTGAGGGATTTGTATCACACACCTTATTTTTCAGGTTGTAACATGCGCACCATTCATCGGTTGGATTTTGGCTACAAAAAGACGACGCTGTGGCATCATATTGGTCACGCAACAAATTCTTTACACACTTACCATCTGTTTTAAGACGCGTGCCAGGATTCTTACCTTCATCATCCATAAGGCACCACTTCTTACGCTCAGCAGTTCCCAAACGATCGGCACATGTCTGTCCATTACCAATTTGTTCAGTGAAGTTTTTTATGTCCCCGCAATATTCTGTGACCAGATCTTCATATCCAAAATATTCTTCGCATGGTGTTGAAGCGAGCATACCGAGTGCCTGAGATGTGATTGGAAACTTTTCTCTATTTGTTGCGAAATCGTCGCCATATTCCTCTTTTAACATCTTGTCCATCTCTTCACATTGATCAACTGTAATGGTAGTGGGAACCGAACCACCACCACCCATAGTGATTTCTTACCTTTACCTTAGAAAATATATATAGGTTCCTGAGGGAGAGTTAAGTTATTTATCTACGGAAACGGGATGGACCTCTTCCTCCACCACCACTGGAGGACATTAGTACTATAATAATCAATAGGCAACAACACAACATAAATAGTGCACCCACCCCACCAACAGCTAATTGTTTTTTAGAGTCATTTCTTACATCGCCAAGGGATTGAGGAATATAGTCCCCAATACCACCCGATGGCGTTCCCGGGGGTGTGCCCGAGGGTGTTGTCGGGGGTGTTCCAGAAGGAGTACCCCCAGCAGATGATGGTGTACCAGTGGTAGCCGTCAAATTACACTGTGCTTCAATTGAAGATTCGGAAATCTGACTCAAGTCAAAAGATTGTGCGCAAATCTGCACGGGTGCGTTACAGTTTTGATTGGCGTTTTGAGGAACATACTTATCACCTTGACACACACCACCGAAGCATGCAGCTCTACCCGACCATACATTTCTAAATCCCTCAGGGGTTGCTTCAACTAATTTGTCAAATTGCTGCCTCTTCTTATCACAACCCGCTGCGGCTGAGTCTGTATCGCAGACATTATTCGCAACATTGTAGCATGAGCACCACACATCAGCTTTACCCGCAGCCGTTTTACAATAGGTTTCAGCAATACCCGCGTAAAAGTTGCCAAGATTGGTTGGGGTACAACTCGCATCTGTGGCTATCCGATCACCAACACTACAGTACTCCTTGGCGAGTGACTTAACGGTGTCATATTCAAGGCACGGACCACCTCCGGGGTTTTTGAATACATTTTTGGATAGTTTGCAAAATTTTTCTTTGGCAGTCGCGTGGTCGGTTTTATTACCACCAGCCAGTAGAGATCGCAAGGTTGTATCATTTTCATCGTCATAAAAACACGCATTCTTTTTACCAACAGCCCTTTTATAAGTGTTAGTAGCACCCGGACACTCTCCATCTGTATCGATTGAGATGCGTTTCAATAGTCTTTTTGGAATCGCTGTAACTTTTACAGACCTTAATGCATTGTCTCTCAAATCACCTCTGGGTCCTCTAAATACGGCGGGATTACCCCGGTAGTTAGTTTGATAATACCCCAAAATTTCATGATCCTCACAACCAGATATTCTATATGATGACACCCTACAACCATGCCCACCGAGAACTGGGGTACCATCGGCTGAGCTATTTGAACATGTATTCTTGTAATTGCCAGTCAAACCCCACCAACATGATCCATCACCATCCCAAGTCCAGTGGTCACATAATGCGTATTTACACGACATCGTGGGTCTTATCTTTACCTCAGAAAATATATGAGTTCCTGAGGGAGAGTTAAGTTTAAAATTATCTACGGAATCTACTCGGTCCACCACCACTGGACGCCAATAATAGTATAATAACCAGCAAACAACAACATGACAAAAACAGTCCACCAACAGCTAATTGTTTCTTAGAGTCGTTTTTGATATCATCGAGTGATTGGGGAGTATAATCCCCAATCCCACCTGAAGGAGTATCCCCCGAAGGTGTTCCCGAAGGTGTTCCCGAAGGTGTTCCCGAAGGTGTTCCCGAAGGTGTTCCCGAAGGTGTTCCCGAGAGTCCGTCACCTGCAGATGACGGAGTTCCCACATTTGCCGTTAAATCAC
>UEXN01000699.1_pt1 | contig 30907 bp, 40 predicted proteins | sample 1796711 | NCBI WGS metagenome assembly UEXN01 (sample SAMEA4772470, study PRJEB27181) | metagenome | reverse complement strand
AAATTGCCGCACAAGAAATACGCAGAATGCGTACAGAACTTACTGAAATTTATGTAGAACATAATAGCAAAGGTAAGTCTTTTGACGAGATTAATAAAGACATTGAGCGTGATAATTTTATGACTGCTAGTGAGTCATTAGAATACGGCTTAATTGACGAAATAGTAACTAAACGATAGCAAATACAGATAAATATCTGTATGGACCAATTAAAAGAATTTAAACCAAGTATATTTACACCCAAAAAAGTCGATAGCAAAGGCTACGATGAGGACGGGGTCCTTCATGACAAATGTGGTTCCCCTGATTGTTGTCAGCAATGCGATACGGCTGTAGGAGAACAGGATGCCGGACAAGCCACAGATAGACCTAACATTTCTTAAATACCAATGGTCATCGTTACGTCACAACTGTAAAGAATTAAGTCAACTATCCGAACTAGGCTTTGCCAGACTCAGTGAAAATCAACAAGACATTGCCAGTTGGTATGCTTCGGGTAGTGCTATTCTGTATGTAAAAAATGTACTCGAAGGTGACGACGGAATATACGGTCTAGGTTTTAGTAGCGACGAACCCGAAGAGTATCAGCAATTAGAAGATCCAAATGGTATTGAAATAACTGTAGCAGGACACGAAGCAATGGGTTCGTATCTAAGCGAATGCTTTGAACCTGTAACTAATATGCTTGTACCAAGCGAGTTAATAAATTTTTATTCTATTGTTTACGAAACAACTGATTTAAAAAAGACACTACAGTTTTATCTTAATCAATGGCACTGGGATATTATAGAAGAAAAAGATGAGTTCACTTTAATTACCAGTAACAACGGTCGAACAATGCTAAAGTTCGTCCATGGTGACACAAACCGCATACAGACGGTCTATGTGGGTGTAAAGGATATTAAAAAGCAGATGGCAAAGATAATTACAACTGAGTTTGAACCTGTGAAGACAGGAATTAATAATATAGGTGATGCTAAACTACCTGTCGGGTTTAATGAGAGTATATTAAATAACTATAATCTTTCACTAGGTGGCAGAACACAGAACTATGCTATTGAGTTTTGTGTTAAAGAATCATTACCGCAAGTAGATATAATTTTCAGTCAACGTTTTACATTTAAAAATTTAAGTCAATCAAACTATGAAAAATTCTATACATAGTCTTTGGAACGAAAAACAAAGATTAGAACTGTTCGGAAAAATAGACCCAAACCTTTCTGAAAGAGCAGAAGGTTTGTTATCATATTGGAACAACTTTACTAGCAAAGCAACCATAAATAACTATGCATTTGCTAAAGAGTTTATTAAGACAAAAGGTCTTCATGAAGGACAGGCACAGATAAGAGGCAAACAAATAGGCTTTGATAACAAAATAATGATGTCAGAGTTTTTATTAAAACAAAAAAATGTTTAATGATTTTTCAAAATATAACGACGAGGAACTTCTTACGCACATAGATGAGTTATCTGTAAAGTTATTAAGAGCAAACCCAAATTACCCTGCTTATAGGCAACTAGCCGATTATATTGAAGATGCCAGAGGCGAATATGGAGATAGAATTACTATCTCTATGATGAAACAAGATATAGAGGAAGAAGAACAAGTAATAGAAATAGGCGAGGGTGAAATGACAGTTGATCCAGATCCCATTCCTGAAGAGGAAAGAGAAGAAATGAGACGAGTCGCCGTAACTAAACTACTAGCACAATCATATGTATACAACAAAAAATAGTTTTACCAGAATTAGTAAAGAGATCATAATTAATAAGATCCATAACTTTGATAATTTAATGAGTATGGAAAACATTCCCTACACTATAAATGTAGAATTTACAGCAATGCCATCAGAAAATGTTACTAATCAAAAAGATATTAATATTACGCATTCAGTTAATTATCACAAGATTAATTTTTTATTAGAATCTATACTACACGAATCGTTTTTGACAGTAACAAAATCAGCAGAGCATTTATTAGGAGTGTTTAGCGAATTTGATAATAACATTATACTATCACCTGACAATAGCGAAGCATCATTGGGCGTTATGCTACATGCTAAGTTATCAACTATAACTAAAGAATGTTTTATTGGCTGTATAGAAATCATTGACAATCGAAGCAAAACTTGTTATAATTATATGGATGATGAAAATGACTATACATATTTGCCAACCATTACAGATATGATAGTTGAAGGCGGTATAGCATTTCATGAGCAACCTTGGTGGTTTAGGGACGATATTAGTACATACGATGGAAGTGCTAAAAGTGAAGAAGAGTTTAATAATTATATAGATAATCACTTTGAACCAGTACAAGAAGCAATGAGTAGACCTTTAAGTGAGTTGGAGACAAGATTAAGAGACGCAATGAGCAGTACAGATCAAACTGCTGGTGAAATTATAGATTTAGAAGAATTTAAAAGTAAGAAAGCATGGAAACCAACGTTAATATAGACACAGACAAATTTAGCAGACCGTTGGTATCAGATGATGTTGGTATTGAATTATTGTATAATAGTAACACCATTGACGATATCGAGTTTAACAACACTGAAGATGCTAGACAATTTAATTTCTTATGTGACGAGTTAGCAGTATCGCCTTTGAAAATAATACAAGAGTTAGATATCAATATTTCTACATATCATGAGCAACAACAAGACAAGTGGTTTATTCCAGAATATTATAAAACATTAGATGTTGAAGAACATATTGCTAATTGTTTGCCAAAGGATACTACTCCAGAGGCACTGAAAAGGATAAGTATAGAGTTAGAGATGTATAGAACCAGAAACTTATATCCTATACTACAGGTGTTGATATATATTATTGATACCATGAGAAAACATGACATAGTCTGGGGTGTCGGTAGAGGCAGTAGTGTTGCTAGTTATGTACTTTACATACTAGGTATACATAAAATAGACAGTCTTAAATACAACTTAGACATAAAGGAATTTTTGAAAGATGAGTAAACATATAACAAGTAAAGGAAAAGTTATTGACATGGAGTCAGTAATTGCCCAACAAAGTGACGCAGTTGCTATAGGTAACATGCGTGTAAATGCTAAGGGCGACTTACTAGGTCCCGGAGGCGTAGTTATTAAAACAGCAGATGAACGTGCCAGAGACTTCTACAAAAATTCAGAAACTAATATAGATGACAATGTTAGTATTAAATCAGGTCAGCCTGTATCTAGCGACATTGATTCATCAGTGGGCACCGGAGGCCCAGTTCCTAAAACAGCAGACACTGGAAAGGCAGAAAGTAAAATTAAACCAGATCCAGTTCCTGAACCAACTCCGCCAGTCAAACAACAAAATGAAATTGACCCTGAGACTTTAGTTAAGACACAAATAGCAAAGAATAAAGCACAGGCACAAAGTAAAGAACCAATTGGTTACAAAGAAGTAGAACTACCAAATGGTGATATAGAGATGGTACCAATTTTTGACGATGACTGGGAAGACGATGAGTAAATTACAAGCAATAGGTGACAACCTTTTATGTATAAATGGCGACTTTGGTGAGAAGCGACTAGCCAGCGGAATCTATCTACTAAACGACGATGCTAAAGAGACAGGCATCAGAGCAAGATGGTTCCAAGTTTTAAGTGTAGGACCTGATATCCGTGACGAACTAAAGCCAGGTTACTGGGTAGTAGTTAAACACGGTAGATGGACAACTAACATGAGACTATCTACAGACGAATACAGAGATCAACTAGCAGAGACATTAAATGTCCAACCTGACTCAGTTGAAATGACTATCAATCCTTCAGCAAAAACAAATCATGACTTCATGTTTTGGAAGGTTGACTATCATGACGGTGTACTAGGATATTTTCCAGGCACTGAATTACCCGATGAATATATTGAGGGACAGGCAATGACATCTTCGTTGAACGAACAACAAAGAGTGTTCTCAGCAAGACAAACTGGTACTCAAACAATTAATCCGGGCGAAGTGTGAGCATAGACAAAGAATCTTTAAGAGAATCAGTTAGCGATACCGCATTAGCACTAGTAATTAACTTTCCACTAAACATGTTTTTACTATGGGTTGCTAACAGAACATTCCTTCCTAATTTAACCTCAGAGGCCGAAACTATCTTTTGGACTTCTGTATTTCTTACATTTTGGTTTACACTAGTAGCAATTACTAGAAAGTATTTTGTAAGGAACTATTTTAAACGTAAACAGGGGACAGCAAATGCCGTACATTGAAAAAACAGGTAACAAAGCAATAGCAGAACAACTATGGCAATGGGAAGGTGTCATGCATGATCCTAACATTGACGGATTCAATGGTTGGGGTTGTAAGCAAAAGATATATAAAGTACTGTGGCAAGCACAGAAGGCAATCAAAGAAGCACCAGAATATGCTGGTGAAGACGAATGGTTGTTAGAACATACTAAGAAACAGATAGATAAAGAACTTAAACGTAAAGTATAATGGAAATACAGATTGGTAAAAAGAGTTGTCCAACTCCATTTGTATTTGTAAAAGCAAGACGGTGCGGCAGTAATAGTTTAAATAATTGGTTAAGCGAATATATTGGCACTGACAATTATTTAGATCTATCTGGCGATAATAGTTTTATCAATTTTGATCTGTTCGATATCATAGAGAATGATATACTTGCTGGACCCAAGGTAACATTTTGTCGTAACCCTTACACCAGAGTAGTAGCAGGATACCTAGCAGACATTTGGCACTATGCTCCTGACTTAGGATACAATGTAAGTGACATAACACACGATAACCAGCCACCAACAGAAGTGTTTCCAGAACTACAATTAGATATGTCTTTGTACAAAATGACAGAGGATAAAGATATACACATAGGCGCATTTACTAATTTCTTAGACGGACTTGTCGAATACCATCGTACCAAACATGCTAATAAATGGTGGCAAGTTACATTGGTTAACGAACCTTTGTGTCATACTGTTTTAGATAATAATCCAAAAAACATTGATTTCTTTGACCATGTTATTAAACAAGAAGAACTACCAGCACTTTGGCCGGCTGTTAGTAAAGAAATTATAGGTAAGGAAACAGAATTCCATACAGCAAATATATTTGAACATAGACATCCACATGATAAAGCAAGTACAAAAGACTTTATGTATTTACTAGAAGCAAATAATAATAAGCAAAAGATTGCTGATTGTTGGTCTAGAGATTTTGAATGGTTTGGCTACACAAAGTAGTTGACTTTATACTAATTTTATTGTATAATAACTCATATGAAACAAGGTAACTTATTTAATAACGAATTTGACGACTTATACGTTGACCAGCAAACAGACGCAACATACGAGCCACCTGGGCATATGAAGTGCGATAGTTTGTACAACGAAGCAGTTGACGGTGTAATTAAACAAAGGCTAGTAACTTATTCTAGAGACAGTAACGGTAATATAAAAAGAACAGAAAAGGTTAGAAACTTTCAATCAAAAGAGTTTCATGACTTTACAACAGTAGAGGTAATTAAATGAAAGAGTTATGGGTAGAGAAGTATAGGCCTAATACAGTAGACGGTTATGTGTTTAGAGATGCTAACCAACGTAAGCAAATAGAAGGATGGATTAGAGACGGAGCATTACCTCACTTACTGTTTAGCGGAGCACCTGGTACAGGTAAAACAACATTAGCAAAACTATTGCTACACAGTTTAGAAGTAGATCAATTTGATGTACTTGAAATTAATGCTAGTAACGAAAATGGTATTGACGTTATTAGAGATAGAATCACAAACTTTGTGAGTACTATGCCATTTGGTGAATTTAAGTACGTCTTACTAGATGAGGCAGATTACATTACTCCTAATGGACAGGCGGCATTGCGTGGTATGATGGAAATGTATCACACAACTGCTAGGTTTATATTAACGTGTAACTACCCACAAAGAATTATCCCGGCTCTTCATTCTAGGTCCCAAGGTTTCCATATTGAGAAACTAGACGTAAATGAATTTACAGCCAGGATAGCAACTATCTGTGTAGAGGAGGGCGTACAGATAGATTTAGAAACTCTCGACACTTATGTACAAGCAAGTTATCCAGATCTTCGTAAGAGCATCAACTTGGTACAACAAAATGTAGTCGACGGAGTTTTACAGAGTCCTCAGGATGGCGATGCCGCACAAAGCGACTGGATGCTATCCATGGTAGATCTGTTTAAAGCAGGCAAATACAAAGAAGCAAGAACACTTATTTGTGATCAAGCAAGACCAGAAGAGTACGAAGATGTATTTAAGTTCTTGTATAGAAACTTAGAACTTTGGGGCAATGATCCATTGAAACAAGATCAAAGTATTGTTATCATTAGAGATGGTATGGTAAAGAGTGTGTCGTGTGCTGATCCAGAAATTAATCTTAGTGCTACATTAGTAGAATTAGAAATGAATGCCTCAGGATAAATAATGGAATGAAGGCCGCAATATTAACCGAAACCAACGACGGTTTATTTTATAATAACTATCGCGGCCTAGGTGCTCATATAATCAAAAGAATATTTCATGATCATGATGCTACTGCAACTGTATTTGATTATGGAACTCATTGGCCAAAACAAGAATTAAAAGATTCTCTAAAAACATTCTTTAAAGACTCAGAAGATAATGTTATTGGATTAAGTGTTCCTATAAGACGTTCGTCCGACCGTGAAGAAGACAGTTCTATATGCTACTTTCTCAATCTAGCAAAAGAAATTAAAAAAGAATTAAAGAATGTACGGATAATAATAGGCGGCATAAGAGTTGTTCAACCAGAGGATATTGTTTTATTCAAAGATGTCGATGGAGTCTTTATTGGTCGTTCAGACGAAATGCTGAGAGAGTGGATTAAAGGTAACGACTTATCTCATTTTAATAGAACCGTACACACAAATATATTTACTAACCTAAATTATGACATGGATAAAGAAAAACCTGTGTTGTATGATTTGTTTCAAGAAGACGATTGTTTAGACGAAAAGGATGTTCTAGGGTTAGAAATATCATTAGGTTGTAAATTTAATTGTAGTTTTTGTAATTATCCTTTGCGTAATGCTAAGAATCTAAAACTTAATTGCGAAGAAGCAATGCTTTATACATTTAAGACTGCTAAAGAAAAACACGGTATTACTAGATACTTTATAGCAGATGATACCATGAATGAGAGTAACGAAAAATTAGAGTTGTTAGCAAAAGTTGTATCGCAGTTAGACTATAAACCAGAGATATCGGCGTTTGCTAGACTAGATGTATTAAGTAAACGACCAGAGCAGATACCGTTAATGAAGCAGGCAGGTATCATAGGGTTAAACTTTGGAATAGAAACAATGTCCAAAGAAGCCGCAAAGGCAATCAAAAAAGGCTACAACTTTGAACAGACTATTAGCACTTTACAAAGTTTAAGGAATCAGATACCTGGTATATGGATATCAGCAGGATTTATATCAGGTCTCAAAGGAGACACTAGAGAAAATTTAAGTAGTAAGATTAAGTTGCTAGTCAACAAAGGACTCATTGATAACATATTAATGAGTGTACTAGAAATTTATCCAATACAACATAAACCAGGCGATGCAATAGTATGGGACGAAGGATGGCTTTCGTCCATAGATAAGGAGCCAGAGAAGTTTGGTTATAACATCAACAAGGACGGTAAATGGTTTACTGATTACACAGACGAAGACACACAGCATTCCTGGATGAAAGAATTCCTAACAAATACTGTCGACAGCACGGTATTTGTAGGTGTGGATTCGTTCGGTTTTTTAAGTGTACGATCGTTAGGCATTGGTTCCCAACGCTCAGTCCACGAGGATGTTACTAACCACGAAGGTATAGGGTACAGAATACTTAATCATAAATTAAAACTATACAGTTTAAAACATATACGCAGATATATAACGGACAAAAAAGAATGGATAAACAGTTTAAATTAGGTATTATAGGTAAAGGTTTTGTAGGTAGTGCGGTCAGCAGTGGCTTCTCTACAACAGAGCAGTACGTGGTGGATCCTAAAATTTCGGATGACAACACAATTGATAAACTTGTCAATGAATTCGATCCACCACTTACTTTTGTTTGCGTACCTACACCGCCTAACAGCAACGGAAGTGTGAATGTAGACATAGTCACAGAAGTACTACATAAACTGAACGAGCTCGAATATAAAGGTATAGTCATTGTTAAGAGCACAATTATACCAGACTACTTACATGTATTTAAAAAGTCTTACAAACTTAAAATTGTATACAATCCAGAGTTTCTCACAGAAGCAAATGCGGCACAAGACTTTATAGATCCGAATATGCAAGTACTCGGAGGCAAGTGGAAGGACTGCGATACTGTAGAGAAAGCATATAACAGATACAGTGATGTGCGAGTTGTACCTACATTCAAAGTCGATCTAAGTACAGCAAGTTTAATCAAGTACACAATTAACAGTTGGTTAGCAACTAAAGTAGTGTTCTTCAATGAATTATATAAACTACAACAAGCAAGTAGCAGTATGGTAAGTTGGGAACAGTTCACCGACATGCTAACTAGAGATCCGCGTATGGGTAACAGTCATATGAAGGTACCTGGACCTGATGGAGAGTTTGGCTTTGGCGGACATTGTTTTCCTAAAGACACAGAAGCATTAATTGATTATGCTCAGAGTAAAAATATTAAACTTTCAATATTAGAAAAAGCAGTAAGTAAAAATAAGAAGATGAGATGATAAGTTCAATAGAAGAATATGTTGATGTATTAGAGACATTAGAAACAGACATTGATAGATACGAATATATTATAGAGTTAGGTAATGAACTCGCCATGGGCGACAAATTAGAACTGACTAAAGAAAATCATGTAGCAGGATGCCAGAGCGATGTCTGGCTAACTTATTCTAAAGACGCTGACAACACATTACAATTTTACGCATATTCTGAAAGTAAACTAGTTAAAGGATTACTGTTTATTTTGGTAGAAGCATTTAGTGGGTACACACCGAATGATATGCTTAATTTTTCTGTACAATCAATACAAAAGATTCCACTAGGCGCACAACTTAGTATGCAAAGGCAAATTGGCATGATGAGTGTGTTTAAGAAAATGCAATACATAGCAAAACAATATACAGCCTCGGCGTGAAGATAACATTACTTACCAGTCCTAGAACCGCAGGTACCCACTACTGCTGGAAGTTAGCAGAACAGCATAACATTCCTTACCTTGGCGAAGTATTTAATCAAGATCTTGATCAGCAAACTATTGTAGATCAAGTATTAAATATGGAGGCAGGAGTATGTAAAGTTCATGCTGACATGGATGCCTTTATTTTAAACATTCTATTAAAAAAAAGCGATAAGACTTATTTTTTAATTAGGAAAGATGTTGACGCTCAGGTAAAAAGTATTATATGTGCTAGACATCGCAATCCAAAAGATACATGGGATCCTCGCTCATATGACAGGACCGAAGACATAGGCGAAACTATAGACATCAATGTAAAGCAAAGCGAAGTTGATCTATACAAAGAAAAAATTACACGTTCCAATCATATAATCAAAAAATACAGCGAAGCATATAATTCAACTGTTAAATACACAGAGGATATTATACTAGAAGACTATAGACCATATGGACAACAATATAATTTAATCATAGGAGATTAAAATGAAAATAGCAATTACTGGGCATACAAAAGGAATAGGGAAAGCATGTGCCGAATTATATGCTAGTGAAGGCCACGAAATAATTGGATTAAGTAGAAGCAACGGGTTCGATATTTCACAAGTAAATATGTGCGCCATGAAGATTGTGCCATGTGATATGTTTATTAATAACGCATACTTAGGTACATATCAATCACAGTTGTTTGAAATAATTTGTAATCAATGGCGGTCGCAATATAAAACAATAGTAAACTTAGGTAGCAGAGCAAAATACGATCATAACAGATCTGGCTCAATGTACTCACAAGACAAAGTACACCTACATCGCACATCTGAATATGTAGCATTTAAAGAAGGTGCGAATAATAAAAAAGTTAGAGTTATAAATGTTAATCCTGGATGGGTAGATACAGATATGGCTAACTTAAACCTAGCACCCGACAGTACCAAACCTAATGCTGATAAAATGATGACAGCAGAATATGTTGCTAGTATGGTTAAATGGTGTACTGATATGCCACATGATATGGAGATATTTGATTTATCGTTATGGAAGACAACAACAGAATAGCATTAGAAATAATTAAATTTGAGCCCGAATTTAGAGAAGGCGGGTTTGTACACACTCACATCAAACAAAGTAAAAGCGATCCGTTGGTTGCTATAAAGAGTGCCGTTGATAGAATGACCGACTTGTATGATGTTGATCATTCACAAATCGGTCATATTAGTAATTTAATATTACAAGAACTTATCCGTAAAAACTAAGTACCTCTGCTACAGCAGGATGTCTTTCAATATCCTTAGTACTGAAATAAATTGACCTGATGTATTCAGACTCGTGTCCGTCTATACGTTTTAGAAAATCTTTTAAACCGTTATCAGCAAATCCTCTATCGTGTTGGTTTAAATCGCCAGTAACTACTAGTTTACTGTTTGGTCCTATTCTAGTTAATAGCATTTTCATTTGTTCTTGAGTAGCATTTTGCATTTCGTCTGCTAAAATAAAAGCATTTTTAAATGTTCTACCCCTCATGTATGCCAATGGTGCTATCTCAATTATATTTGCTTCGATCATATTTTCAATATGACTTGGAGTAAAATGCTCCTCGAATATGTCTATAATTGGTCTTGTCCATGGCGCCATTTTCTCTTGTAATGTGCCCGGCAAAAATCCGTGTTGTTCGTCTACACTAACTGCTGGTCTTGTAATTATAACTTTTGATACTGCGCCTGTCGTTAACGACTGGATAGCCTTTTTTGTAGCAATATATGTTTTACCTGTACCTGCTGGTCCTACAGCAAATGTTATACTGGTATTCGTATGCTCTAATGAATCTATTAAATTGTCCTGCGTTATATTCTTAGGTATAACCGTAACATTGGCCGTCTTGTTCATGTATCTAGTATCTAGTTTCAATATTAATTCCTCCGTTTGTAGTTGGCGTATGCTTGCCTTGAATTGTTTATCTTTACGTTTTTTGCGTGACATGTTTGTCTCCTTTTTTTAACCATAAAAAAACCGTAAGTGAATTTCGTCGCCTTACGGTGCCTATTATGTGTTGTACAACTTTTTAGATGGTTGTTAATCATGCAAAAATATTTACCTATAAACCTTAAAACATTTACAACTCACTTAAAGAATTGACTCATACTAAATACAGATAGTACAGCATTTTGATAAATACTTGTATGTCAAAATATACGTCAGAAGATATCAATAATACAATCAGACTAATTAATCAAGATAAGAGATTATTAGATATGATCATGGAAGTAGATGGATTGTTAGAGCATCTAGGCCTTTATGCTTATAAAAATTGGCAAAAAGGTAAGATTGTCGAAGTAGGTAGGCCTAGTAAGTACTGGGTAGATGTAACACTTATGTACGAAAGAGACGAAATGCCTGATCCAGAAGGCGGCATGAGACTTACTAAAAAGGATATTAAAGTTAAATTTACTGAAGATACATATCAATATCCTAAAAAAATAGCAAGTCCTGAGGATATCGAAATAGAAATTAAAAAGAATAGAGTATATAGAAAAACTAAAACTAACGAAGATCCAGTTTGGTTAGTTAGTTTACGAATTCCTAGAAAGCATGTTGAAAAAATAGAACAAGACTACATGTTAAATGACGATGATAATATTGATGTAGATCAAGCCAACCAAGGAGCAGATCTAACAGGTGGCTTAGATTCAAATAACATGGAACTTAATCCAACATCAGTTGATATGGGGAACGATCTTGAAATATAACGAACTACAAGACTTAGTTTTACCCAGAGTCAGCATAGACGAGTTTTCTCCTAAGACAGGCGATAACAATGATGTAATAGTATTAGGATTCTATGTTAAGGATAAAGAACCAGCAAAAGATTTATCACATTTTATTGAGACTGGCGCATATGATATTCTTGATGTAGAAGCCAGTCCATCAAGTAATGACGACGGCGAGTTTATGGTATTTGTTGAGGTTGATAGAAATGACAAATTTTTTGAGTTAGCAGATAAAATTGTCGAAGATCTAAATAATATTATGGATCTTGATGGTTGGGTATATAAGCCATACTATTCAGAAGATGAGTTTAAACGCAACGACGAGAGTTGGAAAGGGTTTGTTATTACAGATCCAAAAAAATATGTATCTAAAGAGGAGTTCAACGAAAACTTAATGAAAGAAGAAAAAATACAACATAGAAATAATATAGGAAACTTTTTTATAGAAAGTCTTATATCTAATGTTACAATCGACGAACAAGAACAAGGTACTAACATATCAATTAATAATGGTCGTAGAAGTTTTGACTATCAATTAATTAACTTTGGCGAAGCGGACATAATGGAAGACATTTCGCAGGAGCCTATATTAGACAGAAGCACAGACGATATCTTTTTAGAAAGATGTTTAGGAAAAGGTTATACAGTTAATAACTTTAGTGATCAACGCATCACAATAACCAAAGAAGGTAGTGATAAAGTATTATTACTTAAAAAACTATGAGACCAGAAATACTAGATGTACTCCAAAGTCATTTTGGTAAGCAGAAAGACATAACAATTGACACTCATTTAATGGACGACTTAAATGGTGACGAGTTTGATATCATAGATGTAATAATGAAAATTGAGGAATCATTAGATATTACTATTCCTGAAGAAGATACATTCGATATCATGACCGTGTCTGCACTCTGTGAAGTGGTAGACAAACATGTTCGGTCAACTTAAACTTATATTAATATTCTTAACACTCTTTGGAGCAATGGGTGGTTTATTTTATGTCAAGCATCTCCAATCAGAAAACGAAATTCTTACACTTAATAACTCAAAATTAAATGATGCTGTTGACCAACAACAGGCAGTTATAGAACAACAACTTCAAGATATTAAACAACAAAAAGAAATAACATCTCAATTACAAGAAGTCAACACACGGCTTACAGCAGACTTACAACTTGCCAACGAAAAGTTTAACAAAGTAAATGCTTCAGGTGAGCGAAGAGACATCGGTAACCTGGCTGTAAGCAAACCTAAGAGCATAGAAAGAATAGAAAGTAAAAGAGAAAAACAAAGAGCAAGGTGTTTTGAAATAGCACAAGGCTCGCCATTAACGGAGGAGGAACTAAATGCAACTAAGAAATCGCAAATCAATGCTGAGTGTACTAACATTGCCAATCCTAACTATACTCCTTATTAGTGGATGTAGTACAACAAGAAGTCTAAATGTTATGACTACTGAAGTAGAGCGTATGAAACTTGACATTGAACTTCCACCAGTAGAAGTGCTGGAAGAAATTAATTATATGATTGTCACTGAAGCAAATAAAGATGAAGTATTTGCTAAACTGAAAGAAGCAAACATCGATCCTGTATTATTTTCACTAACTGACGAAGATTATGAATTACTACAAAAAAATAATGTAAGAATGCGTAATCAAATTATTAAATACATAGCAATCATTGAAGCATATAAAGAGTACTACGAACCAAAAGAAACTGAAACTGAGAGTAAACCATTTACTGCTACAAACTTTCAGCCAAAAAAGTTCAATAACGACGATTAGTACTTGACTTTTCCATTATAAAGCCGTATAATAAGCACATGGATTATTACGAAACTCTTGGCGTTAATCATACTACCCAGCCAGATGAAATTAAGAAAGCATATCGCAAACTTGCGAGTAAGCACCATCCTGACAAAGGTGGCGATCCAGAACAGTTTAAAAAAATACAAGAAGCATACGAAACATTAAGCGACCCGCAAAAGAAACACGAGTACGACAATCCAGATCCATTTAGAAATCATGGTGGTGATCCGTTTGCCGGACAAGGCAATCCGTTTGCTGATATATTTGGCGATGTATTTGGTCACAGACAGCAAAGGAGACAACAAAACTTTAATGCTGAAACAAATATCCATGTAACATTAGAAGATATCTATTTTGGATGCTCTAAGCAAATAGATGTAGGAACAGGTATAATTGATATTGATGTGCCACGTGGTGTCAAAGATGGTACAATATATAATGTACCAGGCAAGGCACCGTCCCAAGACCCTAATTTGCCGGCAGGTGACTTAAGAATAAGAGTTATAACTGATAGGCATCCTAATTATGGTAGAGATGGTCAAAATTTAATAGGTGCTGTAGAGATTGACTACATTAATGCTATCCTAGGCACCACAATAGAACTTACTCACATATCTGGTTCTAAACTTTCAGTAACAGTTCCTGCGGGTACTAGACCAGATGCTAGACTTAAACTTAGAGGCAAAGGTTTTATAAATGCTAATAGTGGAATCGTAGGAGATTTCCTAATTTTAATTAAGGTAACATCGCTTGATAACCTTTCAGAAGAACACACAAAATTATTACAAAGAATTCAACAGGAGAGAAAACGTAATCGTTAAATAATACTATGATGGATCAACTACTAACAAAATCAATTGAACAAGCAATAGACTATGGGCATGAGTATGTAACCATAGAACATATTACCTATGTATTAATACAGGAAAAAGAAATAAAAGATATATTCGCATCTCTAGAAATTGATATGAATATGCTTATTAAAGATTTATCAGATTACTTAGACGACAGTGAATTTAATAATCTTAAACATCCTAGCGGTAGTACTGGCGATCCTAAGAAGACGGTCGCTGTTGAGCGTGTATTCCAAAGAGCATTTGCTCAGAGTATTTTTAATGGCAGGGAAATAATTACTGCGGTGGATTTATTAGTTAGTATTAGTAATGAAACTAATAGTCATGCTAGTTACTTTCTTTCTATTAACGGATTAGACAGACAAAGATTAATTGATCATTTAGCAACTAATGGTACTAGCGAAGGTGATTTCTCTGATGTAGATTATCTTAAAAACCTAAATGTAGAAGTTAGTAACAACACAATCGACCCCCTTATAGGTAGAGCAGAAGAAGTCACTGACGTAGTAGAAATACTTGCTAGACGTAAGAAAAATAATTGCTGTTTAGTTGGTGAACCTGGTGTTGGTAAAACTGCTATTGCTGAAGGTATGGCGTATAAGATTGTTAATAAAGATGTACCTAAAATCTTATTAGATAAAACCGTATATCAATTAGATATCGGTACTATGTTGGCTGGCACAAAGTATAGAGGAGACTTTGAAGAAAGGCTTAAAAGTGTACTAGATCAAATAGAAAATGACCCTAATGCCATTTTATTTATAGATGAGATACATATGATAATGGGTGCCGGTAGTGCTGGTAGCAGTAATGTCGATGCCGCCAATATGTTAAAGCCGTTACTAGGTAAAGGTAAATTATTATGTGTAGGTGCTACCACTCCTGATGAATGGGCAAGTAACTTTGAAAAGGACCGTGCTCTAATGCGTAGGTTCCAACGTTTAGATATACTTGAACCGTCACTTAAAGATACAACCAAGATATGTTTAGGCTTACAAAGCCATTACGAAGATTTTCACAAAGTTACATACACAAAAGAGATTATAGAAAGGTCTGTGGAGTTATGTGATAGATATATAAAGAATAAATTGTTTCCAGATAAAGCATTAGATGTTATTGATGCCGCAGGTGCTGTTACAAAAATAGCACAGAAGACAGATGTAACAATGGAAACTATTTTACAGCAAGTGTCTAAAATTGCTAAAATTAGAAAAGATGTAATTGACGTACAAGATACAAAAGGATTTAAGAACTTAGATACAGATATTAAATCTAAAGTATTTGGTCAAGACGAGGCAGTAGACAAACTTGTAGAAAGTATCTTAGTGAGTAAAGCAGGACTTAGAGAACCTAACAAGCCAATTGGTAGTTTCTTGTTTGTTGGTCCTACTGGTGTTGGTAAAACAGAAACAGCAAAGCAATTGGCAGAAACAATGGATGTAAAACTTATACGTTTTGACATGTCCGAGTATATGGAAAGGCATAGTGTAAGTAAACTAATTGGTGCTCCTCCAGGTTATGTAGGACATGCCGAAGGCGAAATGGGCCAAGGCATGATGTTATCAGAAGTTGATAAAAATCCTAATTGTATCTTATTGCTGGACGAAGTAGAAAAAGCCGCACCAGAAGTATTACAAGTATTGCTACAGGTTATGGACGATGGTAGACTGACAGGTGCCACAGGCAAGACTGTAGACTTTAGTAATGTTATATTATTAATGACCAGTAACTTAGGTGCCGCAAAACTTGATACTGCTAGAATAGGCTTTGGTGAAAAAACACATAGTGATGCTGACATAAGTGCTACTAAACAATTCTTCACACCTGAGTTTAGGAATAGAATAGATGCGTTTATTAGATTTAACAAACTAGGCAAGCCAGAGATAATGTCAATTATCAAACGCACACTAAAAGACACAAACGACTTGTTGAAATCTAATGATAGTAATATAACAATTAAGATGACAGTATCTGCTAAAAAGTATTTTGTTGAACAAGGTTACGATCCGCTAATGGGAGCAAGACCATTGAAACGTTTATTTGAAGAAAAGGTTAAAAAGCCGTTAAGTAAAAAGATACTATTTGATGGTGCCCATGCCGAGGTCATAAAAGTTGATCTAGTAGACGGAGAAATAGTATTTGTCGATGCTTAAATTTAAAGATACTACAGTTACTATAGCAGATAAAATTTACTACAATGGCTATCCATTTAAGGTTTCAGTAGAAGGTAATTATTGGCGACACGATGCTTATCGTATGGCAGAGATGCACGATTACCTTGGCACACTAAACTGGTATAAAACAGTACAACGATATAATTTATCAGTTTACTTAATGGACAAAAAAACTGTTGAGGAGTTTGAACACTTCTTTAAAGATATAATTATTGATGTAAGTTGTCCATACAGTAATGCTGTTCTCAAAGAAATGAAAAGAGACAAGTATGTTGTACGAGAAAACTTGTATTATAATAAATATAGATATAGAATCCAGTTAGGGTCTTGGCATGTAAGAAAGTCTAATCATCAAAAGATGGCACAAACTATTACATCAATGTATAGACCGGGCAGTAATAGAGTATATACTAGTTCAAGTGGCTGGACACATATTATGTATACTAATCAAAAACATGATATGGCAAAACTTAGACTTATGGCTAATAAAGATACATTGATAGACTTTAAAGAATGTAAGTTATATGAGGAAATTTAAATGGGATTATTTGGAAGAGATACAAAATTAGACAGAGAAGCAGTTTTTGAACAACTAAAAATAGACGAAGGAGTAGTTAATGAAATCTACTTGGACCACCTTGGCTACCCCACCTTTGGTGTCGGCCATCTCGTACTTGAAACAGACCCGGAATACGGGCAAGAAGTTGGAACGCCGGTTGATGAAGACAGAGTCAAAGAATGTTTTGAAAAAGACCTCGACACAGCAATTAGCGAGTGTGAGTTGCTATACGAAGACGGGTTCTTTGGAGACTTGCCAGACGAAGTACAACAGATCTTGGTTAACATGATGTTTAACATGGGTCGTACTAGACTTAGCAAGTTTAAAAAAATGCATGCCGCTATTATTGAAAGCGACTGGAAAACAGCCGCAGTAGAAGGTAGAGACAGCAGATGGCATAAACAAGTAACTAATCGTGCCGAAAGACTAATGGAAAGATTAGAAGCAGTTTAAGTAAACGGATTATAGTGCCTCAATGAGATAAATACTATTGAGGACATTATGAGAAGAAGTTTAGAAATTTTAGGTAATACCGGTTCAGAAATGAATAAAACCGGTGAAAAAGCCAAATCAGATAGTTACTATGGCTACACTGACGGAATTCACTCTGTCAGTATCAAATACAGTTCATTTGTTGGAACTATAAAGTTACAAGCAACGTTAAGTCTAGACCCAGCCACAAGCGATTGGGGAGACATTAAACTAATTACAAAAAGCACTTCACACACAGGTACAGAAATTCATACGTTTAAAGGTAACTTTGTTTATATAAGAGCAGTAGTTGATAGGTCTGGTGTTGGAGACGGAAGTACATACGAATCGTCGTACGGTACTATATCTCAGGTATCCTTGAGTAATTAAAAATAACTCTTTTTGATAAATACTCAAGTAAGAAGTTTAATGGGAATAATCTATGCCAAACGTAACAGGTGATAACTTAACATTTAATATAGACGGTGTTGTAGATAATCAAATACTAGTCTATGAAGCAAGTACGGGAGTATTTGTAGCACAAAACAGCCTAGCCGCAGATGGAAACGCGGCCGTCACTGGGGCGTCTAATACCGGAGCATCCGGAATTGGTGTATTTTCAGCAAAAGACGGTGATCAACTTAAATTTAAAAAGATTATAGGTAGCGGTGCTACATCAGTCACAGAGTCTGCTAATGTTATTACTGTTTCAACAACAGCATATAGTTTACCAACTACATTACAAACAACAGCCACTAACGCAAATTCATTTATCTATAGAGGTAGAAACTTTGGTGATAATGCCAACGTTGATGCTTATGCTGGTGTTTATAATAATTCTAACTATCCCATTCATTCACAAACTGCTGGGTTCGATGCTAAAACAAGATTTGTTATTGGTTCAAACGATAACACTGACATTGAACTAAAATCAGCACACAGTTTATTTTTAAGTACAAGTACAACAGACGGGCACATTGAAGTAAGAAGTGCTAACAGTACTGTATTTTACGCAGGTAGTAGTTCAAGTACTACACCAGCATTAAAGATTAATAGCAACAGAAGTTTAACAGTTGCTAACGTATTTACATTACCAACATCAGATGGAACAAATGGTCAAGTACTAGGTACAGACGGCAGTGGTGCTGTTTCATGGATTACAGCAAGTGGCGGTGGTATTACTAATTCACAGTTACAAGCAAACTTATCAAATTATATTCCTAAAAATGCTTCTAGTACACCTGATGTTAATAATGCCTACGATATAGGTAGTACATCAAAGATGTATTTAAATGTATATGCTACCCAATTTAAAGGTACGGCCGATTATGCTTTAAGAATTGGTTCAAGTGGTAATAATTTAGATTTTGCTACATTGTCCAATATGTCAAACAAGACACTTAACCTTAGTGACTTGTCAAGTGTCAGTACCGCAAGAACAAATTTAGGTGTTTATAGCAAAGCAGAGGTTGATGCTAATATATCAGCCGCACAATTACAAAATGCTATAAGCCAAATTAATACTGTTGGTTCAGCCAACACAATTAATGCCGCAACAGCCACATCAGCAATTAGATTTGAAGGTGGCGAAGGCATTAGTTTAAATCAATATGCTGGTAACAGCACAATACAAATTTCTAAGTCTGACGCAACAACTGGAGTATTTAAACAGTTTAATTTTGATGGTACTTATATTGTAGCAGACACAAACCAAGATACAATTAACTTTACAAGTGGTGCTAACATTAGTTTCACACCAAATCCAGGTAGTGATACCGTTGTAATAGACGCAATACTAAATGACTCTGCTATAGACAAATACACTAAGAGCGAAGTCAACACAATAGTAACTGGTAATGTTGATGGATTAAGATTTTATAAAACAATAACTGGCGACACAGGCTCTACAGCCTCAAGTGCCAAAGATGATACATTAAATATAGTTGGTGGTTCAGGTATAGATACAATAGTTACAGGTGATACTGTTACTATTACTAACACAGAACAAGCACCTAATGTATTCAAAAACATATCAATACCCGGACAAGACTTAATTGTAGCAGAAAGTAATGCTGATACATTAAACTTTGAAGCAGGATCAGGTATTACATTAACAACTGATACTTCAACAGATAAAATTATAATTACCAACTCAGGCGCAGGTGCCGGTGGTGCTAGTGACGTATTTAAAAACATTGCTGTAACAGGAAGTAATACAGTAGTTGCCAGTGGTGCCACTGATACAATAACATTTACAGCAGGTGCTAACGCAACTATTACTTCTAGTGGTAATGAAATAACTATCGATGCCACAGGCACTGGTTCAGGAACAAAAGGTGAACCAGGAGCCGCAGGAGCAGGCGGAAGTGACGGAAGTGATGGAGCAAAAGGACAAAAAGGTGAAGTAGGAGCGGCAGGTAGTACAGGAGCAACAGGTTCAGCAGGAACAGCCGGCGCAACTGGTGCCACTGGGCCGAATGGCGACAAAGGTTCTAAAGGAGATCAAGGTGCTCAAGGAATTCAAGGAGCAACTGGAGACAAAGGTGCCACTGGCGCACAAGGACCACAAGGAGATATAGGGGTACAAGGTGCCTCAGGCTCGAATGGAGACAAAGGAGATGTTGGTCCACAGGGTTCGACTGGTACCACAGGTGCTAAGGGCGATACTGGTACTAAGGGTGATACAGGTGCCCAAGGTGACACTGGTCCACAAGGATTACAAGGAAATACAGGAGCCGCTGGTAGTAACGGAACTAATGGAGATAAAGGACAAAAAGGTAGTGACGGTGCTGATAGTACGGTAGCAGGCCCACAAGGATTACAAGGTTCACAGGGTGCTACTGGTGATAAAGGTGCTACTGGTGATAAAGGAGATACTGGTGCCGATAGTACAGTAGCAGGTCCTCAAGGTGTTGCTGGAGATAAGGGCGATACAGGTGCTCAAGGATTACAAGGAGCAACAGGACCACAAGGCGCACAAGGACCACAAGGACAGAAAGGAGATACTGGTGCTCAAGGAAACATAGGCCCACAAGGAAGTACAGGTGCTCAAGGCCCAACAGGCGCAGATAGTACAGTAGCAGGTCCACAAGGACCACAGGGTACTGCTGGAGCAACAGGTCCACAAGGACAGAAAGGAAATACTGGTGCTACTGGTAGTAATGGTAGCAATGGTTCAGACGGTAATGACGGTGCTAAAGGACAAAAAGGCGAACTAGGCCCACAAGGAAATACAGGACCACAGGGTGGTCAAGGACAAAAAGGCGACCAGGGTAGTCAAGGTACAGTAGGCGCAACTGGTCCACAAGGACCTCAAGGTAATGTAGGCGGTACTGGACCAACAGGAACAAAAGGACAAAAAGGTGAACTAGGCGGACCAACTGGACCAACTGGAGAAAAAGGTGCCACTGGTGCACAAGGACCAGCAGGTGCTGGTGGTAGTACAGGTTCAGATGGAGCACAAGGACCAGCAGGTGATAAGGGTGCTAAAGGTGAAGTTGGACCAGCAGGTAGCAATGGAGCACAAGGTAACCAGGGACCAGCAGGTGCTACTGGACCAGCAGGTGCTGACGGTAGTGATGGAAGTGATGGAGCGGCTGGTGATAAAGGACAAAAAGGTGAATCAGGTGGTGGCGGTGGCGGTGGCTCCGTAACACGTGGTAACACATACGAAAGATTAAAATTAAATTATAACAACAGTGGTTCGTTAGTAAGTATATCAAATGTCACAGCAGGTATTAACGCAACAACAATTACAAGTGAGGCAGGTGCTGAGATAGAAGTAGAATTTACAGGATTTGATTATCCACCAGTAGCAGTTATGGCATACGGTTATAATCATGTTGCTAATAAATATAATTTCAATGCTATCAGTGGCGACTGGACAACAAGAACTATTGATGGTGGCGGCAGTAGTGGTTCACCAACCGCGTTTGGAAGTTTCTCTAATGTAGACTTAAAAGTAACTGAAGGCATCACAGGAGCGAGTAAAACGTTTGGAGTTAGTACTCATGCGTGGATAACGTTTGTGATGGCGGAGTAATACTATGTCTTACAAGACTAGTCAAATTGAACTCAATGTACCAAATAAAGTTTTAGGTGTTAATGTTAGTAGCATTACAGGTAAAACTCAATGGGCACATGCTAATGGTTCAGCAGATAGATGGTACTCCGGTGGTACTTCTCCAAAGTTCTATCAATGGACAATCACATTTAGTGTAACTGCTCAATCACATGGTTCTCACTTAACAAGAAAAGACAGAGAGTTTAATGGTTTAGATGTTACAGTTGGTGACTGGATAGCAGGTGCTAGTACAGGACAATGTCTTAAAATCACATCAGTAACAAGCAAAAGTTCGACATCAGTAACATGCGAAGTAGAAGACGTAGCACGTTACAACACATTTAAAAGCAACACTGGTAATGGTATATTTGGTACTGGTACATGTGTGATATTCACTCTAAACGAAAGTGGTCACCCTATGTTAGATCCACTGCCAAATGGTATTGTTAGTTCAGACTTTTATCCTAACGTAAACAGTAGATTCCAATACTTGAATCCGCAATTAAATTACCTACTAGAAAAAACAGCACATGGCTTTTCTTTAGGTGATGTTATTGCTGTTAGTGATACAGGAGATTATGTAAAGGCTAATTCCGCTCTTGTCAGTAAGAGTTTTGGTGTTGTGGTTGAAAATGGGCCAGGACCAGATGCTTTTATGGTATCACCAAATAATAGAATTATAGACTTCGTTCCAGCAATACCTGGTTCAGCAGGCGACTTTATTTACGCAGACACAGATGGAGACTTAACCACAACTGATACTGGTAAAATAATGTTCTTAAAGATAGCAGATGCTGTACAAACAAACACAATTGGAACAACAATTAATCCAACAGTACCAGACGGTACAGTAGTTGTATTTAATGGTGTAAGTCATACATTTAATGGAGCAGGATTCAGCAGTACATTAACTGAAACAGTAAGTCAAATTAATGGACTTAGTGGAGCAAGTATTACAGCAAGTGAAACACCAGCACCAACCAGTGTTAGTTCAAGTGCGACTGGTACAGCATACGGATTAGTCGGAGGATACACTAATTTTAGTGCTATCTTTAATGGCGGTAGTGGTAATACTACTGTAAACTTTACAACTAATACCGCAGGGCAGGCCGCTTATGGTATAGCAGTTGGTCTTCCAGAGGACATGGCAACAGATATAAATGCCGCAAGTATTCCTAATTTAAGTGCTACATTTACAAGTACTGTTCTAACAATAGTAGAAGCAAACGGTAATGCTATTAACATATATAATAATTCAAATGATGTTAACGGTAATCCTTATGTGGGTTCAAGTAATGTGTCAGGACTGCCTTCATTTACATCAGCAAGTACAGGTAGCAAACTAAAACTGGTTAGAACCGACGGTGGACCAATTGACATATTTGATAGCAATGGCGCATTTGAAAACGGCATGGGTATCTTCAGTGTACACAATGGTATGTTCCCATTAGCAATGAATGTTGAGCAAGGTATTAGAAGTGCTAGTGTTACAGTAGTAGCAGATATAAGTTCAAGAAACTCACTGTCACCTACAACAGGCGACCAAGCATACGTTATTGATAACGGTGTAGGTGAATGGGCATTATACTTATATGATGGCAGTAACTGGACTAAGGTAAGTGACCAAGATAGTGCCAATACCGACGCACAGACGCTTACACACAACGTAACAGCACCAATTAGCGGGTTTGGTAACAGTCAAAACTATGACTTAGGAAACGTATCACCAGGTGGTAAAATTCAAAGTGTTAGTGTAGATATACACACAGCATTTACTGGTGGTTCACAAGATACTACTATTGAAGTAGGTACACAGTCAGATACTGATTTACTACATGGACCAGATGATAACGACCCAGGATCAGTAGGCGGCTATTTAAGTAATCCAGAATACATTTGGCCGTCAAGTAACTCAGCAGAGTTTGAAACAAACTTCCGTGTTAATCATTACGGCGCAACAGCCGGCAACGTTACTGTCAAAGTAACATACATCTAAGATACGTCTTAAATATATACATAAATTAACTATCCATATGGCCAGTTTAAATGGCCATAATCGATAAATACATGTACAATACACATCAAACACATTATTCCGGAACAATGTAAAAATTGAAAGGGGGATATGAATACCCTCAAAATAACTCTCAGGGAGAATACAAAATGGCAGATGTAAAGAATTTTGGTCTAAAAGGTATTTCCAATGACGTTCAACTTGGTAAAAGTGGCGGAAGATTTAAGTGGGTAGCGGCGAGTGATCGTTACGAATTCACTGGATCAGACGGTTCAACACTTAAGGCTATTAGAGCCGCCAACGTTGATGTACAAGGAACATTACTTTCAAATGACATTACAGCGGCTTCCGTTTCTGTAAACGGAGATGCAGTTATTACTGGTGACTTAACAGTCAACGGTAGTACAACAACTGTTTCATCAACAAACACAACTATCGCGGATTCGTTACTAGAACTAGGAACGGGTACAACTGGTACGCCAGCAAACGACGTCGGTTTAGTTATCGAACGTGGTGATAGTGATAATGTGTTTATTGGTTGGGACGAATCAGAAGATAAAGTAGTAGCAGGAACTGGAACTTTCACAGGTTCAAGTACTGGTGCTCTTACTCACACTAAGGCTGACTTTGAAGCGGCTGACGTTAAAGGTTCATCTTTCACAGGTGCAAGTGGTGCTTCAATCACAGCATTCTTAGATGACGACACAATGGGTACAGCAAGTGCAACAACAGGTGCTACTTCAGAATCTATTAAAGCATACGTTGACGCTCAGACAACTTCAGAAGTTGCTGAAGGTTCTAATCAGTACTTTACCAACGCAAGAGCAGACGCTAGAATTACAGCGGCATTAATTGATGAAGACAACATGGCTTCAGATAGTGCTACTAGATTGCCTTCACAGCAATCTGTAAAAGCATTTGTAGACGGTGAAGTATCAACTTTAAACACAGCAATATCAACGGCTAACACTAACTTGAAAGCCTATGTTGATGGGTTAGATAGAGATGACGACTTAGGCATAGCAGGTGATAGTGGAACTGGCACAGTAGATTTAGACACTCAGTCTATTACTGTAGCAGGTGATACAGGTATTACTACTTCAGCATCAGGACAGACAATTACTGTCGATCTTGATGATACAGCAGTAACTCCAGCATCATATGGTAGTTCAACACAAATACCTACTTTCACAGTTGACCAACAAGGACGTTTAACAGCGGCTGGAACAGCGGCAATTACAACATCTTTAACAATTCAGTCAGATGACGCGGCGGATAACGCAGTAGCATTAGCGACTGACAAACTTAAACTTTTAGGTGGAACAAACATTACTTCAACCAACTCAGGTGATGACGTAACGTTTAACCTAGATTCGACACTAAACAGTCTGACAGCAGTTAATACTGGTGCTTTGACTGCCACAGGTGTTGTATCTTTTGGTACCTTAACTGACAGTGGTGAAACTATTGCAGTAACTAAGTTTGTTGACCAAGCAGATGGAATTGCTAGTAACGATAACGATACTACTTTACCAACATCAGCGGCAGTTAAAGACTATGTTGATAACAACGGTGGTGACGGTCTTACAGTTAGAGCGGAATTCACAGCAGACAGCAGTGAAAACTCTTTTAACATAGGAACTGTTCCTAACGTTTCAGGAAGAACTTATTACGCAAGTAGAGTAATTCTTAATGTTACAACTTTGTTAGCAGGTGGTTCTGTAGACGGAATGTTAGTTCAAGATAACGCAGGTAGTGGTAACACATTAGCGGCGCATACAACTAACGACGTTTCAGTTGGTACTTATGTAATTGATTTACCATTCGCAAGTGCACTAACTAAAAATGCGGCAATCAAATGTACTTTCGTCACAAGTGACGGATCTACTCCGGCTGTATTAACAGGTGGTGTTGTGACTGGTGTTGTTGAATACAAATATGTATAATATCATTTGAATAGTTTAGGCTAATCAAAAACAATACGGAAAAGCACTCTTCGGAGTGCTTTTTTTTGATAAGTAGTTTTATGCTCATAATTGATTTCGACAGACAAATAAGTTTATTTGCTCCAGGCAAGTGCGGTTCAACAGCACTAGCATATAACTTACAAACATTTTCATCGACGCCTGATCAATTTTTTAGAGCACAACGATTAAAGATAATATCTAGTAAAACTATACCATCACAAACGCAGGAACTGTTTGACAATAAGGAATATTACTATTCGTTGCCAATCGCTGATTCATACCTCATGTACAGACATTTATATAAGCAACCAAACTTCACACACTATGTATTTTATAGAAATCCAGTTGATAGAATTATTAGTGCCTTTGAAACATTAATTTGTTGGTACTATAACGAACAATGGCATAAGTATCATGACAATGGTATTAGCCTTGAAGAACTTTGGACACTAGCACAAGAGTCAGAGCATTATGATTATCACGCAGGAAATTACCTAACTAAGATATCAAATTTACAGTCAACGTTTACACATATTAATGAAATTAATAATGTATTAAAAGATCATTATAATATACAAGCAAAGCATGTGCCAAGTGTTCCGTTGTGGACTATTGGTATTGATGTAGAAAATGCGACACATGAGGATTTTACTCGCAAAACAAATCCAGATCTATGGGATAAGACACAACTTGAAATCAATCGTTTCAGATTAGATTGTGCGGCTAAGTACTCGACATTATTAAAAAACGACAAACTAGATAAGGAAATAGAAATATATGATACTATTAGATCTAGATAAACGTATAACAATCTTTGCGCCTGGTCGAGTAGGCAGTACATCATTATCTGAAACAATACACCCTTTAACAACTAATAGCCATATGACTCTTAGACAATCTGATAGTCACACACATTTCCTAACGCCTATTATATCACAAAAACCTATACCACCAAATTACTATAATATGCTAGAGTCTTTTATGAATATGAAAATGTCAATAGTAAATGTGTATAAGTTTATTAAAAAAGTATTTCCAAAAGACTTTGATAAACACTATGTAATTATCAGAGACCCCATAGACCGATTTGTTAGTGGTTGCGAAATGCTATTACAATTAAATGGTGAAGATGCTTTCCTACAGTTTTATAATGATATGACAAGAGATAAATTTGTTAATCTAATAGAATTTTGTACAAGTCACCCTTATGCTGACTTTCACATACAACCATACATAGGCTTTGTTGATCAGCCTGTAGACTTTGTACACATAGATCAAGTTAGCACACTTATAAAGGATTTATATAATGTGGATATGTTACACATAGATCCCTCTGCTGACTGGCTAACAGACAAACATAAAAATAAATTTAGGTCCTTTGCTAAAGAACATAAGGACGTATTTATACATCATATAATCAAAGAAATCGAAGTATATAAAACACTTGACAAATAGGAGGAGTTCGTGTATACTGCAATTAAATTAGTAGGAGAACGAATGAAGAAAGTAATACTCACAGACATAGACGGTGTTGTTCTTGATTGGGAGGAAGGCTTCTCAATATGGATGGAACATCACGGTCATAGCAAAGTCGACGGTTATCAATATATGTACACTATCGGTGATAGGTACGGAATGACATACGAAGCAGGTAGCAAACTTGTAAAGCAGTTTAACGAAAGTGCCGCAATAGGTTTCTTACCACCATTGCGTGATTCACAATACTATATCAAACTGCTACATGAAAAGCATAGATATCACTTTGTAGCAATTACAAGTCTCAGCCTAGATCCATACGCAAAGTACCTAAGGGAAAGAAACCTTAAGAAGTTAATGGGCGATGCGTTTATCGAAGTTGTGTGTTTAGACACCGGCGCAGACAAGGATGAAATACTCAAAGAATACGGTGCCAAATACCCAGGAGCATATTGGATAGAAGATAAGCCAGAAAATGTTAATTGGGGAATAGATGCCGGATTAGACGGTGTTTTACTTGAACATGGGCATAATATGGACTACACAGGACAAGCAAATGTAGTGAAAAATTGGGAAGAAATCTACGAATTAATCACAAAATAGGTTGACCTTTGCCACGAAATCCGGTATAATAGTTGTATATTAAATAAAAAGGTAGGAGTTTTTATGAACATGATCCAAATCAAACAAGCCGTAAAAAACGGTAATTTCGAACTAGCAGAGCTCAATGAGTTAAGTGCTTTTATTAATTCTGTAAAAACGTTTAATGCTAAAACTAGCATTAGTGTTGGCGACAAAGTATATGTAGTTCAAAAGACTAAACGTACTTTAGGCGAAGTAGTCAAGGTTAACATTAAAAAAGCGATTGTAATGTTGCCAGAAGGTCGTTACAATGTTCCACTAAGCATGTTGGAGGTGGCGTAATGTTAGATAAATTTGCTAGGTCTTTTAACAAGGCTGTCAGTAGTTCAGAAAACATCAATACGGATGGTTCTATCAATTGGAACTTTGTTGATGCTGATGTTTATATGGATATGTGTGTTAACGGCAGTGATGCTGGAATCAATGACAAAGAGCATTACAAGAAATTTAACTTTCTTGCCGATGCGTACTGTACCGCAAACGGAGTTTCATAATGGTTTCTGTTAATACTGCTAAGTCTGGTAAGTACTTTGAGAACGAGTTTAATCTCAAAGAACTGCTGACATTGTCGGTTGCTGTTACTCGTATTAATAACGGGTATGTTAAGAAAGATGCCGATATTCCAACTGACGATAATGGTGTTACTACTAGATTACCTAATCTGTATATCATTAACAATGTGCTAGGAATTGAAAAGTTTAGGACCAAAAGTATTAATACTACTTTGGATGTATACTACAAGTCAGTAAGAGTGTTACCTGAAGATAGCGACAATGTTGATCGAATGATTAGATACTTTAAAGGTCTTAGTCTGAAAGCAATCAAACGTAATATTAGTGATTTTGAGCAAAGCATACTGGCAATGATTAGCAAGGAGTTTGTACCGTATAAGGATATTGGTATTATTGCTAGTCTACCTAATGTATATGAAAATGGCATCAAGCAAAAAGAGTTCAACAAGACTGAAAAGTTTTTAGCAAAAACTAGTAAGTTTGTTGGCGAACTTCATTCACGTGGTGCTTTTAATATCGAACTATTACATGTCAAGTATATATGGAGAAGCGGTAGTTACTTAGTTGTCGCAACTGACGATGATAATAATTTAATCAAGTTCTTTTGTAACCAATCAGGTTTGTCAGTAGGCAATAAAAAAAGTATCACAGGGTATGTTAAAGATCATACTATTGGAAAACAATCTAATGGTTGCGAAACATACTTGAATAGAGTTAAGTTCGACTAGCAATCATATAAACCATTGTGCGTTCCATATGATCAGGCTCGACTGTTAAATCCGGACATGAATGCCAACTTCGACTACCCCTAGGTAGTATGTATGCCCTATTAGGTATATATGGCATTTGATGTCCTAACTCTACTAGGTTGCTGTCACTTCCAAATGTAGGATCGTAGCCGTTATCTATTTCTTCGTTGTAGTCACATTCTACTTTCCAAAACTTAGTTCCTGTATGAGCAAACTCACTATTGGTTGCTAAACAATGCTGGTAGGTATAGTGATACAATGGACTGTCTACATGAACGTCATTGATTTGATTAGTGTTGTTATCTCTCCACATCAAGGGTTCATTTAATTCGACATCCAAGGACAAATTAAGTTTTTCAGCAATAGCATCAGCAACATATTTATTTTTCCAAACACTAGTTTTAGCCAAGTCTATATACTCAGGGTGACTTCCTGGTCCTATATGATAGTTTAATCTGCCATCTATTTCTGGCGGACCCCAGTTATTAAATATACTTAGTTCCTCCATAACGTGATCATATAGTTCTGGATGCATAAATGTGTCAATATCCATTAATAATAAATGTTCTGTGTCAATGACATCTGCGTTTTGTATCTTAGCAATAGTCCACTTTGTATATTCTGTACTCATACACATATTTAGTTAAAAAGATAAATATAGTTAAGTCCTTTTAGGATTTGACTACATGTTTACATGTAGACTAGCAAAATGCTAGACAAGTACATATTGGAGAGAAGTAACGAATGGCAATCATAATGAATGCCAAAGGAACCTCGCAAAACAGTTTTAGAATCGGAAAACGCGGTTCTAGAATATACGGGACATCTGACGCACCCAATGACGTCAATAATATCTCGACAGGTGATCTTTGGTTCGATTCTAGTAATACATTACTAAAAATAGCAACAGTTAGCGGCGGTGCGGTGACATGGAATATGCTCGACGCAGGTACCGTTGACGGTATTGATAGTGTAAGTTTTGCCAGAGTAGACCAAGCATCAACATTTAGCGACGATGTTGTGATATCAGGTAACTTAACAGTTAATGGTACACAGTCAATTATTAATACAGAAACTCTCAATATTGCTGACAACGAAATAGTTTTAAACAGCGACTTAGCATCAAATCAACAAGCCACAGCAAACGCAGGTATCCTCGTAAACAGAGGTGCTGAAAGTAATGTATATATTCGCTGGGACGAAGACGAAGGCGAATGGACAGTTAATGGTGATACATTTAGTGCCGGTACATTTGTTGGTAATCTAAGTGGTACAGTTACAGGTAGTATTCAACCAAATGGTGCGGCAAATACTGTTAAGGCAAATACATTAATTGTTACAGGTGGTACATCATCTGCTAAATTTGGTGACAATAATAAATTAAACTTAGGTGCTGGTGATGACTTACAGATATATCACGATGGTAGCAACAGTTATATAGACGATGCTGGCACAGGCGCAATAAGATTAAGATCAGGCACATTTACAATTTCTAATGCCGCTGGTAGTAAAACTTCAGCAGTATTTAGTTCAGGTGGTGCTCAAACATTCTATCACAATAATAATGTAAAATTAGTTACAAGTAACTCAGGTATAACTGTAACAGGAACAGTTGACGTTAATGGAGCATATACTTTACCAACATCAGATGGTAGTGCTAATCAAGTATTA
>UEXN01000697.1_pt1 | contig 30927 bp, 39 predicted proteins | sample 1796711 | NCBI WGS metagenome assembly UEXN01 (sample SAMEA4772470, study PRJEB27181) | metagenome | reverse complement strand
CTCAGGTTGACACAGTGACTTGGTGTTAGTGTGTGTCGGTGTTTGCTTGCCGATGAACATAAGGTGACAGAGGTTTTTGGTTATTGCAAGGATTATTTTATGTGACGTAGGGTAAACCACTATGACAAGTATAGATATGAGGGATTATGCACTGGCCCTAGTGGTGTCATACCATACGCATAGCTATTGGGTGTTATAGTATAACTAGGGCAGGCCAAGGCATAGCCAAGGTGAAGGGCAAGGGATAGCCAAGGCATAACAAGTGCTTAGCCAAGGTGAGACATAGCGGGTATGTATTTCCGTAAGTTTACCCTAAGGCACAACCCTATACATGCAAGGTTTAGCATGTGTATAGCCAAGGCTTAGCCAAGGGAAAGCCAAGGGGGTGCATTTGTTTGCACATGTAGGCTTAGGGGGACCAAGGGGGTGCATAGGGGTGCTGCCTATATGTACATTGCAACTAAATATTTTCTATGTATTTTCTCACGTATGCCAAGGATATGCCAAGGTATGCCAGAATCTGCCAGTGAGTTCCCTTTAAGCATAGCGTAGGTACTAGAACGAAAGAAGCCCCTAAGGATAAACCTTAAGGGCTACGTAGGACTATTCCTATTAGAAGATACTTATCGTTCTATGCTTACGTTATAGCATAGGGAAGCATATGCTATACATTGGGAAAGCATAGGGGATATACTATATATCACCCCTGACGGGCTGATACTGGAAGTATACCAATTGTTTGTCATCCTGTCAACAGAAATCGTACACACAAAATAAAATAAAATACTTGACATTAGTTGTTGACACCGAAGAAACCCTCTGGTATACTTTGCCTCAAATGCTTAACCACAAGCTTATCTGAGGACTAACCCATGTACACATACGAACAACTCAAAGGTTCTAACGGTAAACCTCGTACTAAGAGTTTGTTCTATGAGTTAAGTTACAACGACCCAGTATACTCCTTGTTCACACTTAAGGAACGGGACATCGAAGCTCACGGTAAGCACTATGTCTCCCTACAGCAACTATACGTAGCTATGGTTCCTAACGACCCAACAGAGTATGAGTTCGCTTTGACAGTCTTTGGATCATGGGAAGTCTGGAAGGCTATCTCATCAGCGCCACAGGTTAAAGCTCACGTAGCCCGTTGGAGGGCTGAGGTTGAGGTAAAGGTTAAGTCTGAAGCTATCAAAGCTATTGCTGAAGAGATGAAGTCTAATGGTCGTTCATCCTTCAGTGCAGCTAAGCTCCTCTTGGACAAGGGTTGGCTAGACAAAGACAATGCAGCTGTAGCTAAGAGTAAGCTTAAGGCTAAAGAGAACGAAGAGCAAGAGAAAGCTGCTCTGTCAATTCTTTCTGAAGATGCTGAACGTCTAGGGTTAACTAAACTAAACTAAGAATATCCACCACAGGTAAAGGATACAAACACCATGGCTAAGAAGCCTACCATTCAGACGATCAGTACGGGCTACTATAGTCGTCAAGCCCTAAACAACAACTTCGAAGAGCTGAGAGACGCCTTCGACAATACTTTGTCATTGGATGGTAGTACTCCTAACGCCATGCAAGCTGACCTAGATATGAACGGCAATGATATCATCAATGCTAGTTCACTTACGATTAACGGTCAGGATGTAGTAGCTACAACAGCAGCTGCACTGGCCTCTGCACAAACTGCCCTTACAGCAGCACAGACAGCTGAAACAAACGCTGAGGCTTCAGAAGCAGCAGCAGCCTTGTCAGAGACTAACGCAGCCTCAAGTGAAACTAATGCAGCATCAAGTGCAGCATCAGCATCTACAAGCGAAACTAATGCAGCCACGAGTGCTACAGCGTCAGGTGTCTCAGCAACAGCCTCAGCTGCAAGCGCAGCCGCAGCCCTAGCTTCTGAGACAGCAGCTGCAACATCAGAAGCTAATGCAGCTACCTCAGCAACTAATGCAGCCTCAAGTGCTACAGCTGCCGCAGGTTCAGCCTCAACAGCATCAGCTGCTTCAGATGCAGCCCTTGCAGCCTTGGATTCTTTCGATGACCGTTACTTGGGTCAGAAGGCGTCAGACCCTACACTGGACAACGATGGCGATGCCCTCGTAGCTGGTGCTCTGTGCTTCAACACCACAGACGGTATCATGAAGGTCTATGATGGTTCTGTCTGGGTAGCAGCCTACGCATCACTCTCAGGGGCTATGCTTCAAGCTAACAACCTGTCAGATGTTCTTGACGTTGTAGCTGCCCGCACAAACCTTGGCCTTGCCACAGTAGCTGCTACAGGCGCTTACAGTGACCTGACAGGCATCCCCGCAGGTTACGGCGACACAGACGTAGACACGCACCTAAACACAGCCACAGCGGCTACAGGCGAGTATCTGTCATGGAATGGTGCAGACTACGACTGGGCTACGGTACCCGCAGGCTATGCTGATGCTGACGTAGACACACACTTGAACACAGGCACAGCCACGACTGATCAGGTTCTGGCTTGGACTGGCTCAGACTACGACTGGGTTGATGCTTCAGCTGGAGCCACAGGTGGTGGCACAGATAAGATATTCGTTGAGAACGGGCAGGTTGTCACGACCAACTACACCGTGTCAGCAACAACAAATGCCATGACGACTGGCCCTATCGACATCAATGCTGGTGTCACGGTTACAGTCGAGACTGGTGGAAGATGGGTGGTAATCTAAGATGGCTATTACACTAGACGGAACTACAGGTGTCACAGCACCAGCCTTCACTGGATCGGGTGTTGTCCCCGCAAGCACTGTTATCTACGTTGCTCAGAACACAGCACCAACTGGTTATGTAAAGGCCAACGGTGCTGCCTTGTCACGCACGACATATGCAGACTTGTTTGCAGCCATAGGGACTACGTTTGGCTCAGGTGATGGTAGCACTACGTTTAACGTGCCTGACCTTCGTGGTGAGTTTATTCGTGCATGGGATGATGCTCGTGGTGTAGATAGTGGCCGCAGCTTTGGTTCTGCGCAGGCGGATGAGTTTGAAAGTCACCGACACATAGGCGGCTTTCCAAGGGGGCCATCGGATTATTCTGGGGGTAGGTACGGCGTTGACTCCAGTGGAGCTGGTGCGGTGTCCCAGCAGGCATCAGGGACATATACGTGGCTGTATCCATACACTTCAACTGAAGGCGGCTCCGAAACACGCCCTCGCAATATCGCACTTCTTGCTTGCATCAAATACTGAGGATTTAACATGAACGTATATCAAACAGATGCACATGGTTACTTCGTTGGTGTGGCAAAAGCAGACCCAGACCCAATGCTTGAAGGTGCTTGGCTCGTACCTGCTGGCTGCGTGACTGAAGCACCTGCCGATGCCCCAGAAGGTTCACGAGTAAAGTGGACTGGCTCTGCTTGGGCTGTGGAGGTAATCCCTGTAGAGCCTGCGACAGATGAGCCAGAGCCTATCCCGCAGGACGTTTTGGTTCGTGGTGAACGTGACAGCCTCCTGACAGCCTCTGATTGGACGCAGGTAGCTGATGCACCTGTAGATCAGGCTGCTTGGGCAACCTATCGTCAGGCTTTGCGTGATGTTCCTTCACAGGCTGGCTTCCCTGACAACATCACATGGCCACAGGAGCCTTCAGCATGAGCAAGATAGCACTAGAACCTAATGCGTCAGGCACAGGCACGTTTACCATTGCCTCACCTAACAGCAACACAAGCAGGACGTTGACGCTTCCTGATGCTGATGGGGCTTTGTTGAATGATGCCTCAAGTCTTGACGCAAGCAACCTGACGGGCGCACTGCCAGCTATTGATGGTTCAGCTTTGACTGGTGTAGGGGAAAAGGGTGTTGGCGTTTCACAGACTTGGCAGGATGTTACTGCTTCAAGGTCTATAGGAACTGTTTACCAGAATACAAGTGATCGCCCCATAGTGGTCTCATTTGTTCATACCAGTGCCACAATCTATACTTCCCTCTGGCTATCAGAAGATAATACTACTTATTTAAATATTGCAGTTGCAAAAGTGCCTTCTTTGGAAAGAACGACTATCAACGCAATCATTCCAGTCGGATACTACTACAAACTGACGTCTGGCGGATATAATGAATGGATGGAGTTGCGCTAATGGAAAAAGGTTTCTTTCACCCTGACCGTGGCTACTGGCAAACAGCTTCAGACCCGTCACCTTCTCTTTTGGCTAAATATCCAGAAGGCACAATAGAGGTCGCACTCAAGCCATCGCCATTGCACACGTTTGATGGCTCATCTTGGGTTCCACCCACTCAGGCTGAGCTTGATGAAGTCGCAGCACAGGCTGTCCGTGCCACTCGTGACATGAAGCTCGCCACTGAGGTTGACCCTATTGCTGGCAATGCTCTGCGCTGGGCTGCACTTGATGCTGACACACAGGCTGCATGGGCTGCTTACCGTCAGGCACTCCTTGATGTCCCTGCACAGGCAGGCTTCCCACACAACGTAACATGGCCAGAGGTTCCTAGCACATGAGCAAGATAGCAGTAGATGACATTACAGACGCAGCGGGTACAGGTGCGCCTAACTTCCCTAATGGTGCTACAGGCTTGCCTGATCCCTTTGGTTACACTGCTGTGTCAGGTGCTACGCAGGCTCTTGACATAGGCTCACACAACTTCTTCGATGCTGGCACTCTCACGGCTGACACGACAGTGAGCTTTAGCAATGTGCCAACGGAGGCACGGTGGACTTATACGGCTGATGTGGGCCCTCTCTCAGGGACTTCTTACGAGATTGCTTCACCTAGCCCTTTAAACACATTTGACATTTCCTCTGAAACCACAGCGGGAGAAGATTTATTCTTCAAGTCTGATGGTACAAAGGTTTTCGTAGTGTCTACGGCTACCGTCTATCAATATTCCCTTTCGACTGCTTGGGACTTGAGCACAGCCTCTTACGACAGTAAAAGCTTTAACGCAGGTACTCAGGAAGCTCTGCCAACAGGCATATTCTTCAAGAGTGACGGGACTAAAATGTACATCACTGGCTTTTTAAATGATCGTGTGTACCAATATTCACTAAGCACAGCTTGGGATGTGAGCACCGCCTCTTATGACAGCGTTTCACTTAATGTAGCATCACAAGAAAATACACCGTTTGGACTTTCCTTCAAATCTGATGGAACAAGGATGTACATTATCGGCCAAACCGCTGATGCTGTTCTTCAATACAATCTGTCAACAGCTTGGAACCTAGCTACAGCCTCTTACTCAGGTGTAAGCTTCAGCACAGCCGCACAGACTACCTCAACGAACGCTTTGTTTTTCTCAGATGACGGGTTGAACTTATTCACACTCTCTTCTGTTTTTGTTTATAAGTACACGCTATCCACTGCTTGGGACTTAACAACAGTTTCTTATGTTGAGAATGGTTCTGTTGGCATAACCGCAAAAGGGGTGTTTTTTGACAGTTCAGGTGAAAAGCTGTTCATAACAAGCGCTAGTGATTTAAGGGAATTTGGTGCTCAAATCCTCTCTTCCATAACTCTCCCTGCTTCCGTTCAGAACCCACCGACAGAGGCTGTTGGATTTAACGATCAAGTCTCCTACACATTCTTCACGGCTGATGGTGGTACAACAGTGAAACTTATCAACGAGGAGGTGCTGTAATGGACATGATCAAGCTCATTGATGGCAACCCTGTGCCATACTCCGAAGCAGCCTTCCGTGCAGCCAATAAGCACACGGTCTACGGCCCTGTTGTTTCATCACGCCACCTTAACGCCCAAGATGTCTACCGTGTGTCAAAGCTCCCTGAGCCTGAAGCACCCGTAGGGCAGAAGGCCGTGCTGGACGCTACGCCAACGCAGAACGATGCTGGCCACTGGGTGCTTGGCTGGACGTTGCAAGCTCTCAGTGCTGAAGAAGCCCGTGCTCTGCGTGACAGCCTCCTAGCTGCTACAGACTGGACGGCCAACAGTGATGTCACCATGTCAGACGAGATGCGTACATACCGTCAGGCTCTACGTGATGTGCCTTCACAGGCTGGCTTTCCTGATAATGTGAATTGGCCAGAGAAACCTTAAACTTTTCTCTTGACAACTAAAAAATCATAGGTTACAATGGCAACCATAGACCAAATCAGACAAGCAGCTGAAGCTGACTTAGTGACATTCATTAAGCTTGTAGCTCCTGAGCAGGTCTTAGGTCAATGCCACGAAGACGTATGTAACTGGTGGGGAAGAGCAGACGCTAAGTCTCACCAACTCCTTCTGTTCCCTCGTGACCACGGTAAGTCTCGTTTGATTGCTTACAGGGTTGCGTGGGAACTAACCAAAGACCCAACCCTACGTATTCTCTATATCTCAGCCACAGCTAACCTTGCAGAGAAACAGCTAGGGTTTATCAAAAGCATTCTTACTTCTGATACGTACTCTCGCTACTGGCCTGACCACGTACATCCTGAGGATGGTAAACGTACACGCTGGACTAACTCAGAGATTATGCTTGACCATCCGTCACGTAAGGCTGAGAAGGTAAGAGACCCTTCGGTATTCACTGGTGGTCTGACAACTTCCCTTACAGGTATGCACTGTGACATTGCTGTCCTAGATGACATCGTAGTCTATGAGAACGCATACTCAGGTGAAGGCCGTAACAAGGTTAAGAGCCAGTACTCCCTTCTGTCATCCATCGAAGGTGCAGATGCTAAGGAGTGGGTCGTAGGTACACGTTACCATCCAGCTGACCTCTACAACGATCTACTGCAAATGACAGAGGATCAGTTCGATGAGGATGGCAATAAGGTTGGTGAGGAGAACATCTACGAAATCTTTGAGAAGCCTGTAGAAGACCGTGGTGATGGTACGGGTCAGATGCTTTGGCCACGTACTCAGCGCAAGGACGGTAAGTGGTTTGGGTTTGACATTAAGGTTCTAGCTAAGAAGCGTGGGCAGTACCTAGACAAAGGTCAGTTCCGAGCACAGTACTACAACGATCCATCTGACCCTGACAACGTACCTGTAGGTTCAGAGAAGTTCCAGTACTACGAACAGAAGCACCTCAAGCAAGAGAACGGCTACTGGTACTTCCGTGACAAGAAGCTTAACGTATTCGCAGCTGTTGACTTTGCCTTTAGTTTGTCAAAGAAGGCTGACTACACAGCAATCGTTGTCATAGGTATTGATGCTGACAACAACGTTTACGTACTTGACATTGATCGTTTCCGTACAGACCGTATCTCAACCTACTTTGACCACATCTTCCATCTGTTTAACAAGTGGTCCTTCCGTAAGATGCGAGCTGAAACAACCGTAGCTCAGGTAGCTATCGTTAAGCAGCTTAAGGAACTCATCAAAGAGCACGGACTATCCCTCAGCATTGAAGAGTTCAGACCTAACAAGACACAAGGCAACAAGCAGGAACGTATCTCAGCAGCCCTTGAGCCTCGCTACGATAACCTTAGCATCTGGCACTATCGTGGTGGTAACACACAGATACTTGAAGAAGAGTTGTCATCCCGTAACCCTGCACACGATGACGTTATCGACGCATTCGCTTCTGTAGTTGACATGGCTGTCAAGCCTTCACGTAGCGTAAGAAGAACTAACCCACAGAATATCGTGTGGGCAAACAACAGATTTAGAGGAGCCTCTTAATGGCTGGTCAGACGATTGAGATAGACAGCATTGTCCAAGCTGAACAGATTGCTGTTGAGATCGCCAACAGGTTCCAAGAGTGGTCTAAGTTCCGCAATAAGAAGGTAGAGGAGTGGAAAGAACTCCGCAACTATCTTTATGCTACTGACACAAGCACAACCAAGAACGCAATGCTGCCTTGGTCTAACAGCACGACTACACCTAAGCTGACACAGATCATGGATAACCTCCATGCAAACTACTTTGCAACTCTGTTCCCTCAGCAGAAGTGGATGCGTTTTGAAGCTGACACAGCTGACTCAAACAAGAAAGCTAAGCGTGATGTAATCCAGAGCTACATGAACAACAAAGTTCGTAAGTCAGGGTTTGTCAACACAGCATCCGATCTTCTCTACGATTACATTCAGTATGGTAACTGCTTTGCTACAGTGGCTTGGGAAGACAGCTACACCACTAAAGAAAACGGTGAGTTCATTGTCAACTACGTAGGACCACGTATGGTTCGTATCTCTCCATACGACATCGTGTTCAACCCTACAGCATCAAGCTTTGAGAAGTCACCTAAGATCATTCGTTCAGTGATGACCCTTGGTGAAATCCGTAAGATGGTCAAGGACAACCCTGAGAAAGCCTACATGGCTGATGTCTTCAGCAAGATGATGGGTGCTCGTGGTGCAGTACGTGGTTCAGACAGTACGTTCACTAAGGGTGAAGGCTTTACAGCTGATGGCTTTAGCGACATTCAGAACTACTATGAGTCTGACTATGTAGAGGTTCTTACGTTCTACGGCGACTACTACAACACAGAGACAGACGAGCTTATGTCTGATCGTGTCATTACTGTAGTTGATCGTGCATACGTTCTAGCCAACGAAGAGAACTCAAGCTGGCTTGGTCACGCACCTATCTACCATGCAGGCTGGCGTCCCCGTCCTGACAACCTCTACGCCATGGGTCCACTGGATAACCTCGTAGGTATGCAGTACCGCATTGACCACTTGGAGAACCTTAAGGCTGACGTATTCGACCAGATCGCATACCCTATGCTTAAAATCCGTGGTGATGTAGAAGACTTTGACTTCCAGCCAGCTGGCCGTATCTACCTTGGTGAAGAGGGTGACGTAGGTTACATGGCTCCAGATGCTACAGCCTTGCAAGCAGACATGCAAATTAGGCTGCTAGAGGACAAGATGGAAGAGATGGCAGGTGCGCCTAAGCAAGCCATGGGTATCCGCACAGCAGGCGAGAAGACAGCCTTTGAGGTACAGTCACTCCAGAATGCAGCCTCACGTATCTTTGAACACAAGACTGCTCACTTCGAACGTGTGTTCCTTGAGCCAATCCTTAACGCAATGCTTGAGGTGTCACGCCGTAACATGAATGTGTCAGATGTAATTCGTGTTGTTGACGACCCTACAGGCGTCTCGCTGTTTCAGACTATTACCAAAGATGACATCACAGCTGACGGTAAGATCGTCCCTGTAGGTGCTCGACACTTTGCTGAACGTGCTCGTCGTGTGCAAAACCTTACACAGCTTTACCAGATCAAGTTGTCAGACCCATCTGTTGCAGCACACATGTCAGGTAAAGAGTTTGCTCGCATCCTTGCAGACGAACTTGGTGAGCCAACACTGTTCAGCGAAAACGTAGCAGTAAGTGAGCAACTAGAAACACAACAGCAGATGCAAGAAGCTGAAGCTATTAACCAAGAGCAACTAATGATTGCACAACAAGCAGGAATGTAAAATGAAAGCGCCTAAGAAATCACTAGCACCTAAGAAGTCACTCCGCCCCAAGGCTCGCCCTACAGGTGCAGTAGCTCGTGGTAACAGTGCTGCTAAGTACAACGCACAAGACATGATGCTTGTCAACAAGAAAAAGAAATAATGAAGTCTGTCTGGTTCAAAAAGTGTAAGAGTGCAAGCGAGAAGAAGTCTGTAGAGCAGACACTCCGCAGCCACAAAGCTACACTCGACAGCCTTCAAGAAATCCTTGGCTCTATGCTTAAGGAAAACCCCGCATCTACAGACTACGACAGTGCGTCATGGGCGTACAAGCAGGCTGACAGGAACGGGTACAACCGAGCAATCAACCAACTGCTCGAAATCGTTAACTTAGACAAGGAATAACACATGGTATTCACTGACGGAACTGCAACCACACAGACCGATCAGAACGCAGAGCAGACGCAAGTTGAGGACACACCACAGGAATCATACTTGAAGAAGCTTGTAGAGGCAAAGGGAGAGAACTGGGGAGACCCTGAGGTACTAGCTAAAGGCAAACTTGAAGCCGATGGTTACATCCGCACTCTTGAGGAACAGATGGCGCAAATGCGTGAAGACCTCAAGAAACAGGACTACTCTGCTCAACTTCTCGAACAGCTGAAGGGAAAGGCCGCAGACCCCACCACTGCGAAACCTGAAGCGCCCAACAATAACAATATTGGTGGCACTACAGACGGGAACACCAACCCGACACTGAGTGAGGAAGACCTGAAGAGCCTCGTTGAAAAGACACTAAGTGAACGTGAACAAGGAACACTGGTAAAGCAGAACCTCACACACGTTGACACAGAGCTTGACAAAGCTTTCGGTGCAGAAGCTGAGAACGTTGTCAAGAAGAAAGCTGAAGAGCTAGGTTTGTCTATGGACCGCATGAAGGAACTTGCAGCCGAGTCACCAAACGCTTTCCTTACTCTGGTAGGTGAGAAACCAACAGTACCCTTTAAGCCTATTGTGCAGGGGTCGGTTCGAACCGAAGGTGTCAATATGCAAGTCTCGACAGAACGCAACTGGGCCTATTACCAGAAGCTACGTCGAGAGAACAAACACGAATACTACTCACCTAAAGTCCAACAACAGCTTATCCAAGATAAGATGCGGATGGGTGATGGTTTCGGAAACTAAAATCTCTCAATTCTTTAAAAGAAAAGGACTAGCACAATGGCTGGTATGATCTCGTCCAACACGGACATGCAACGTCTCATTCGTTCAGAGGTTTACTCCTCAGAGCTTAAGGACATCCTTCGTGATGAAATGCAAGCACAGCGTTACGTACGTATGCTTGACGGTTTCCCTGATGGTGACACATTCACGATCCCGACAATTGGTGCAACAACTGTAGCTGACTACGTTGAAGATGCCACAGTTGCCTACGCACCTATGGATACAGCTGAGTTCTCATTCACTGTTGACAAGTACCTCCAGTCAGGTACGTACATCACCAAGAAAGCTGCACAAGACTCGTTCTACAGCGCACAGCTCGAAGCTCGCTTCGTACCTGAGCAAGAGCGTGCAATCCTTGAGCACTTCGAAGCGACAACTTTTGCTTCACCAGAAGTCGGTGTCACAGCTAACTCAGCTGAAACTCTCGACGGTGTTGCTCACCGTTTGTCAGGTGGTAACGCTGGCCGTATCGAACTGCAAGACTTTGCATTCGCTCGTTACGCCCTCAAGAAGTCAAACGTTCCTGACCGTGGCCTCGTAGCTATCGTTGACCCATCAGTAGAGTACCAACTGAACACACTGACAAACCTTGTCAACGTGTCAAACAACCCAATGTGGGAAGGTATTGTACGTGACGGTATCGCAACTGGTATGCGCTTCGTAGCTAACGTATACGGCTTCGACGTTTACACTTCTAACTACCTCAAAGCTGACGTTGCTGATGCAGCCCTGCTTGAAAAAGATGGTACAACTGGTAACGACTTCTCAGTCAACGCTGGTGTTGCTAACCTCTTCTTCTCAGCAGACGCAACAGCTAACCCATTCGTGGGTGCATGGCGTCAAATGCCTGAGGTTGACTACGAGTACAACAAAGACAAACAGCGTCACGAGTATGTTACTACTGCTCGCTACGGTGTTAAGAAGTACCGTCCAGAAGGTATTGTCACAGTCGTGTCAAACCCTGACGTATAAGCTAAAGGTTGGGGGCTTCACGGCCCCCTTCCACTTTTCTCTTGACAGAACCTGCTGGTGTGTGTATAATAAATTAACCTTGGCAGGGACCCTAGTATACATATACCCTTAGGAGCTACTCATGGTCAACGTAAACCATTCCACACTAACAGACCCATATCTACATGAACCTAAAGGTATTGCCTCAGCAGGTGTTGGTTCTATCTATGTAGCTGACGGTGCAGGTAGTGGTTCATGGAACCATGCTCATCATTACATTGGTGCTTACATTCCCTTTGATGCTACTACTCCAGCATACCAGCATAGTGTAACCACAACTCTTTCTCCTCTTGACCCTACGTTTACTGTTTCAGAGAACAGCGGCTTTACAGGTGTTTCGTCACCTAACGCTAGACTCCAGTACACGGATGTGGAAAGTATTGTTGCTACCATTAACTTCACTATGTCACTTAAGAATAACTCAGGCTCACCTAAACAGGTTGAGTTTGTCATCTACAAGAATGGTGTAGCTATTGGTGGTGCTCACAACATCCAGACAGCTACTTCAGGTGAGTGGGCTACCTGTGTACTCGTAGGTCAAACAACACTAGACCAAAACGATTACATTGAGATTTGGATTAAGGCTGGTACAGCTTTTACTCTTGACGTAGCATCTGCTTACCTCACAATTGCAGGGAACTTTAAGCCATGAAGAAGACCCTCCTAGAGATCGTACAGTCAATCCTAAGTGACCTAGACTCAGAGGGTGTCAACTCCATTGAGGATACTGTAGAAGCCCTACAGGTTGCCTCCGTTGTTGAGGATACCTTCTACAACATTGTCACTACTCGTGATATCCCTGAGCACTACCGTTTGATCAAGCTTACGTCCTTGTCAAACTCACAGAAGCCTACGCACTTCACGTACCCATCTAACGTTCGTCGTATTGACGCACTTAAGTACAAGACAGCTGAAGGCTACACAGACATTATCTTTGTTGACCCACTGACATTCCTTTCACGTACAGGTGCAGAGGTTAACAACACAGTAGAAGTCACAGACGTACACGCAGGCACATCACTGTACATTCGTAATGATCGTGCCCCTAGCTACTACACAAGCTTTGACGATCAGACAATCGTAATGAACTCATACGATGCTTCTGTTGAAGCTATCCTTCAGGCGTCTAAGACCCAAGCCTTTGGTGTCATTCACCCTGAGTTCGTTAAGGATGACGCACACGTACCTGACATGGATGACGTAATGTTCCCACTCTTGATTGCTGAAGCTAAGTCAACATGCTTCTCATTGTTCAAGGGTGGCCCTGACCCTAAGATTGATCAGGCTGCTCGTCGGCATAAGTCATACATCCAGAATGATATGTACAAAAGCAAACGAGAGAACAAACGCCCAACATACGGGAGACGTTAATGGTAGACTTTATCTACGACACTGAAAACCAGAAGTGTGAGTGTAAGTCAGACAAGAATATAAGCACACTCTATATCGAAAAGGAACGAGGAGGTTATCGCTTCTTTGTCATTCGTCAAGAGAAGGGTTTAGTACCAAAAGAACTCAGCGGCAAGTACTCGTCAATCCTTAAGGCTCAAGAGGCTGTCACGAAGTACTTCCGCAACAAAAAGCCCACAGAAGCTGCTCGAAGAAAAGAGTCTGGGGATAACTACGAGAAACGTAAGAAGGCTAAAGATGGCGCAAAGACTCAACCAAAAGGTAGTAAACACGTTCATCAAGGGCTTAGTGACTGAAGCTGGTGAGCTTACGTTTCCTGAGAACGCATCCATTGACGAACTGAACTGCTTGCTCGAAAGAGATGGTTCTCGTCGCCGTAGACTAGCTGTTAAGGTGGAGGAGAGTAATGTCTTGTCCACCTTTACTGTATCTGAGACAGACGTATTCACTACAGGGAACTGGGAGAATGCAGCTGGTCAGGCTGGCCTTGACTTCCTTGTAGTGCAGTCAGGCAGCACTCTGTACTTCTATAACACTGCGTCAGAACCATACTCAGCAAACCAGAAGACCTTTAGCGTTGATCTAACGGCCTTTGAGCAAGCAGGTAGTGTTGGTGCAGGTAATGCCAAGGTACAGACTACATCCATCGTAGGTGCTCTTGTGGTTGCCTCTGCGGCTATCAACTCTTTCTTCGTTGAGTATGACCCTACGACTGACACAATCTCAACAACAGCTATTACCCCTCGTGTTCGTGACTTTGAGTGGCAGGGTGACACTGAGACTTACTCAGAGAACAGCGTTCAAACCGTAACCTCTGCCGAACGTGAGTATGACACAAGAAACGCAGGCTGGACTGGCAACAAAGGTGAAATAGCCCTTAATCTATACAGAACCGCTAACGCCTACTGGCCCCCACTCACACACCCTTGGTACTCAGGTAAGAATGCCTCAGGAGACTTTAGTGAGTCTGAGTGGCGTAAGGTTTACAGCGGCACAACACTTACAGGCAACGGTCACTTCATCCTTGACTTCTTCAACAAGGTTCGCTCAGGCTTACCTACTGAAGCTGAAGCGTCACGCTTTAAAACTGTTGCAGCTTTCTCTGGCCGTGTGTTCTATGCGGGCTTGACTTCTGCAAAGAACGGTGGTAAGATTCTGTTCTCCAAGCAGCTTGATAACATCAGTGAGGCTGGTCGTTGCTATCAGCAGAATGACCCCACAGGTGAAAACGCAAGTGACCTACTGGATACTGATGGTGGTGTTATCATCATCCCAGATGCCAACAACATCCAGAAGCTACACGTATTTGGGTCAACTCTGTTTGTGTTTGCTGAGAATGGTGTATGGCAGATCAGTGGTGTTGATAACGTCTTCCGTGCTACTGAGTATTCTATCTCACGTATCACACAGATCGGTATGACAAACTTCAACACCTTTGTGTCAGTCGAGGGTGTGCCTATGTGGTGGTCCAAGAACGGTATCCACACTGTGTCATTCGATCAGGTCAGCGGTAAAGGCCAAGAGCAGAACCTTACAATCTCAACGATCCAGAAGTTCTTCGATAAGATTGATGGTAATGCCAAGGCTCAGTGTACAGCTGCTTACGATGCTACAAACAAACGTGTGCATTGGTTCTACCCATCCAACTCAGAACCTAAGGTCAACAAGAAGAACCGTGTACTCACACTAGACATTGCTATTCAAGCATTCTATCCTTGGGAAGTTGAAGATAGTGAGACTAACACTGACTACATCGTTGGAGCTTCTTATCTGCAAGGATTTGGTTCTGACTTTACAGACGTTGACGTATTCACATCAGCAGGTGATGACGTAGTTCTATCCACAGGTGAGGATGTAGTTGTCAACAAGCTTACGCAGCTTTCTCAGGCCGACAGCTCAGTAGCTCTTATGGTCTTTGATAACGCTACCAGCAAGATGACAATTGCCTTCTTTAGTGGTACAGACTTCCTTGACTGGGGTGACGCAAACTACTCAAGCTATGCCGAAGCAGGTTACGACTTCCTTGGTGACTTGGTGCTTAAGAAGAACGCACCGTATATCCAAGTGTATCTACGCCCCACTGAGACAGGCTTTGAGGGTTCAGATGTTCTAGGTTACACACCTGTACGTGAGTCGTCACTACTTGTGTCATCCTACTGGGACTTCCGTAACAGTACTTCTTCCACACCACAGCAAGCATACAGACTAAAGTATCTTCCTGTTGTCAACACCTCAAGCTTAAATGTTTGGGATTACCCTGAAAATGTCGTAACCACACGACTTAAAATGAGAGGTCATGGCCGTAGTATGCGTCTTAGGTTCGAGAGTGAACAAGGCAAAGACTTCGTACTACTAGGCTTTGGGATTATCAGTGCAGCAAACCCCCGCTTCTAAAAGTCTTAACGGCATCAAGGGTTCCTGTTTTGACATTAGACTTGAGTACAGCAGTGAGTATATTATTGTACACGTACCTTACATCGAAAAGATGACAAAGGCTGTCTTTATCGAACTCAAGTACTTGTTAGAAGATTGGAACGAGTTCTTTAAAACAATGGGTTACAAGGGCATCTTTGCAGCTACAGACCCTTACACAAAGATAAACAAACTAGCTCTTATGCTAGGCTTCGACTACGTAGGTGAATCCCAAGGTATGTCGATTTACATTTTCAAAGGAGAGTAGTATGGGACCAGCAGCAGCAGTAATTGCAGCAGTAACTGCAGTAGCAGGTACAGCAGCCTCAATCGACCAGAGCAAAAAAGCTGCTCGTGCGTCACAACGCCAACAGCAACTACAGTCTCGTCGCTCACAACGTCAGGCTATCCGTGAGCAGCAGATCAGACGAGCACAGATGCAAGCTCAGGCTCAAGCATTGGGTGCAGCAGGTGGGTCAGCTGTATCTGGTGGCTTGTCCTCCTTGTCATCCCAGCTCGGTAGCTCGCTAGGGTACGCAAGTCAGCAATCAGGTTTGTCAAGCCAGATCACTACGGCAAGCCAACGTGCCGACATGTTTGGTTCTATTGCTGGGCTTGGTATGACAACATTCCAAGGTCTTGGTGGTTTTGATATGTTATCTGAAATGGGTGGCAAGCCAACCGCACCCCAAGGTGGTTGACCCACACTCTCTAATTAACTTAGGAATATAGATGCCTTTTGTAGATCAAAACGTGGGAGCCAAGGGTTTCGAAAGCTTTAAAAAGAAAGAAGACTGATGGTTAAAATCCTAGGTGAAGACAGCAAACCAGTTACAGTTCTGGGTGACGAAGAGGTTGTTTACGAAAGATTACAAGCTGACCCTCGCTCAGCTTCAGCTGAACGCAGAGATACTGCTGTACTAGGTGCTACAGGTCAGTTGCCCGAAGAGGTTGCTGACTTACGTGCTGAGGTGAGTGCTCGTGTAAACGACACTATGACAAATGCAGTGAGGGACCTACGTGTTTACGATATTGCTGACATTGAGGAAACAGCACAACAACTTGAGGATCAGTCAAACAAAGGCTCTACTCTAGTTACACTCGGTGACTTCTTTGACAACTCTTTTCAGGCTATGAAAAACCCTAGTCTAAACGAAGCAGCTAACCTTGCAACTATCAAGTATCAGCTGACTGTTGAGAAACTTCAAGACGCAATAGAAGCTAACACAGCAGAGACTGGTGTAGGTACTGTAGTTAACTGGTTTGACCGCTATGTTCTACGTCAAGTTCCAATCGGAGCCTTTGAGGCTGTCACACTTGAAAGCACTGGAGTGAATAACGAGTTTGCTCGTGCCATTGCAGGTGATATGTCAGTACAAGAGTACGAAACATTTCTTGACACACGTATTGATGAGTTCCTAGGTCAGGGTATTCTCTTTGGAGATAACCCTTTTGCTTTACAGGACTTGCTTGCGGCAGCTACTCGTTTAGGTAACGACGATAATGCCATTACGGATGCTGTGCTCGGTGCTGTTGATTTGGTTCCTCTGGCAGGCACAGTCGCTAAAGGAACGGTACGTGCCGCTTCTACCGTGACAAAAGCCCGTAGGATTTCCAAGGGATTGAACGCCCTGTCTAAGTCTCCTACAGCCTCTACTCGTGCTGGGGCTATTGCTGGCCCTGAGGCGGCTACAGAAGTAGCTGAGAACATAGCTAAACGTACAGACGAGCCTGAAAACCTAGCTTCTATGGGACCTAGCATGGCTGACCCTGTGTCAGACAAAGCCCCTGTACGTCCCCTTGGCTCAGCTGCAGCCTCAAATGATGTAGCATCTGAAGTAGCTAATGATGCTTACAACTACGTCACTGACGCACTTGGTCAAATCTATGATAAGGACGCCCTTAACCTACACATATCCCGAAAGGTTGATGCCTTAGAGTCTAAGCTTAACAAGGGCCTCATAAACCAAGACCTAGACTACACGACAGGAAAGCTATCTGTTGTTATGGGTAACCCAAGGACAGGTATGCCTGTGTCTAAGAAGACAGCCATGCGTTACGCTGAGGATGTGCCTGAAGCTACTGTCATCCCCATTGACGAAGCTAACAACAAGTGGGCCATTCAAGTTGATGAAGTTGTTGACCTTGACGGTTTTGTCAATGTTAGTAACTTTGAGGATAGCTGGAAGTTTACCTCTGACAGTAAGACTAACTTCGTCACATACCTTGCAGGCGCAACTCAAAAGGCTTTCACTAAAGTATTTGGAAACCCTGTGACAGGAGGGGCTTACCTCCGTGACAATGCAAACTTAACTAATCTGGCTAACCGTGGCGAGAGTGGCTTTATACGCCTGACGCAGCTGGCAGCGCCTATGCTTGAAAAAATAGGTAAAGTTTCCAGTAAGGACTTCGAAAGTATCGGTGACATTATCTCTCGACTCCAGTCAGGTGACGCTGCGTCTACCCGTACATGGTTTACGGATGACCAGTTCATCGACATGTGGAAAGCTGACAACAAGGGGAAAGCTCCTTCTCAGAAGGTAGTTGACGCTTATCGTGCTACTGTAAACCTTAGCGACTACAACTACACTATCCGTTCAACTGAGCTTGTGAAATCCCTACACCGTGAAGGGTATCGACGTATTTCAGTAACTGTTGGTGGCGAGCAGAGGTTCCTAGCTGGTAAGAGACTAGACAGTGTTCCTGAAAACGAGCTGTTCCTTGACGCACGGTCTGGAGCTACCTTTACAAAGGCTGAGTATGATGGGCCAGTTGTCAACGTCTTTGAGATCGACATGGAGGTCAACGGAGTAAAGTACGTTGTTGACACAAACGTAGTCAAGCCTCTTGAGTTTGAGGACGCTATGGGTTACAATGCAGGTGGACCCCGTATTAACCCTACAGCCACCGAGTTTGTTGTCCTACTTGACGAAGCAGGTAAACCCCTTAACGTTGTCCTGTCGGCAAGCTCACCCAAAACCTCACGCTTAGCTGCAAAGCAGATGGATACTCTGTTTGATTCAGCTAAAGCTGATAACCTTACGGACGATATTGTTCAAGCCAATAACAAGTGGAACACAAGTCTTGAGACACGTGATGATGTTCTTCGTTGGTTTAACGAGAATGGTATTGACGTAAACGGTAAGAAGCCCCAGTTCACCACTAAGGCTCGTGACGAGTCTGTCTTTACAGGAGCAAACGCAAGTGTGTTTGTACCAAACGGTTCACTTGAAGACTTCTATACCTTCACTAACAAACGTAATGACAACCCACTAACTCACTTCGGCAATGGTTCGGCTACTGTCAACGACAATCCTATCCGTGGTATCCTCAACCAGACCAATACGGTCAACAGAGCTTTGTCATTCAGCAAGTACAATGACGCAGCCAAGGTATCTATAGGTCAAAAGGTAAAGCAGATCGCTGATCCGAACAGCTCAAACAAGGACTATCGTTCGTACTACGACAATATGCAGTCTTGGCTACCAGAAGACAGCAGCAACGAAGTTATTCGTAAACTGTACGAGCGTAAGCGGATCACAGACTTGCGCCTAGGGGGTGAGGGTTTTGGTGATAAGGCTGTCACACGTATAGCTGATGACGCTTCAAACCTCATCTATGACTTGACAGGTAAAAAGTTCAATGCAGGTAATCCAACGCACTTCTTGACGAACTATGGTTTTAAGTCCATTTTCCTTGGTGACCCTTTCCAGATGGTACTTCAGTCCGTTCAGTCTACCTTCATTGTAGCTATGGCTGGGCTTGATGATGGCCTCCAAGGTGCTGTTATGGCCAGTAGTCTTTTAAAGTCCCTCAAGCTAAGTGGTAAACCCCTCGACATTTACCTTGACAGGTTTGCAAAACACTTTAACTACTCCAAGCAGGAAGCTAGTGAACTTCGTCAACTTTTCATCGACATGGCTCGTTACGAAGTTGACCCTACTAATCTTGCAGAGGGTTTCCAAACCAACGCTAGACCCTCAGCCAAATCGTCAAGCAAAACTCTCAGAGTAGCAGGTAACAGAGTCAACAAGGCTTGGGAGAAAACCAACAGCGTAGGTATGGTCTTCTTTAACAAGGGCGAACAGATTACTCGCCTCACTGCTTTTGGTGCAGCGGCACGTAAGTGGGGTAATGCAAACAAAGGTAAAAGCTTCTTGTCAGAGGAGGCTCGTGTGTGGATTTCAAACAAAGAACAAGCCTACTCTTTGAACATGACAAACATGAGCCGTTCACAAGTTCAGCAAGGTGTCACAAGAGTTCCGCTTCAGTTCTACTCCTATATGTTGAGAGCCTTTGAGGGTGTCTTTATTGGTAAAGACCTCACCCCAGCTGAGCGTATGAAATTGGCTGTCATGCTTGGACCTTTCTGGGGTACAACAGGCTTAGGTATGTCAAACGAAGCTCCAGTTGTTGAGGCTATGAACGGCTACCTGCCTGAGGGTTACAAGATTGAAGCTGGGTCAGACACATACAGGCTAGTTAAGAACGGTGCTATAGACGCTCTCTTTGCTTGGGCAACTGGGGATGACACCCCTGAGATTGCACTGGCAAGTCGTGCAGGTCTTGGGGATGGTGTTCTGTCAACCTACCGAAACTACCGTGATGGAACCTTTGTCGAAGCACTCCTTGGCGCAGGTGGTGGTAAGACTGGCGATACTCTGGTTGACTTTTCTAAAGTACTGGGGGCAATCCAGCGTGGTGATCCTATCAGCATTAACGAAGAGGTTTTAGACTTGTTCAGAAACTTCAAGTTTATTGATAACACAGCCAAGGTTGTTGGTATGATTAGGCGTGAGGCTTACATATCTAGAAACGGGGGTAGAGTTGACTTCGAGTTTAACACACTAGACACTATCTTCACAGGTTTGGGTATCCCACTTGAAGAAGTTCAACAGGTTTACGACTCACGTGACATTCTCTTCAACAGCAACAAAGTCTACAGAGCTTACTCCAAAGAGATCAAGAGTAGAATTGATGGCTACTGGGATGCTATCAACAACAGGGACGCTGAGTTAGCTAACCAACACATGTTAAGTATTCAGATGTCTGTGGATACAATGACAGGCTTAACCCCAGAGCAGCTTGATAGCCTACGTACTCAGGTATACCGAGGTTTCTCGGACACCACAACATTTGAAAACGTACAGAAACTTAGACGTATGGGTCTGTACAACGAAGCTCAGCAGCTTCTTGAAACCACAAAGTAAGGAAATACAATGGCTGGAATATTCCAACAGCAACTTCAAACCCAAGTACAGCCAACCCAAGCTGTTGCAGATAACTCTGCTTCTGCTGCTATTGATACGTTAACTGACGTTGCCGCTGGTTTCTTTAGGTCCCAGAAGGCCAACAAGCCAGCAGGCCCTACGTACAAGCAAGCTAAGCTTGAGAACTTCTCAGCTGATCTGAACCGTATACAAGCTTTGGCTGAGTCAGGTGAGATACCAGATAGTAGGATCAAAGCAGATGCCCGTATTGCAGCCCAAAGAGTCGCTAGCCTAGACGTACCTGAGGCAATCAAACAGCAGTACGAGGCTGTAACAGGTGATCAGTTCGATGCTTTTGCTTATGAAGACCCAGAGGAATACCAAACAAACCAGCTTCTCAGGACTGAGTTTGCTCAAGGTATCCGCCCTTCTGTTGCAGCAGAGCTTGAGGCCCAAGGTGTCGCTGTCACACCTGAGGCTATCGACGCAGGAGTGTTATCAAAAGTAGAGCAGAAGAACCTGCTGGACAATCAGGTAGAAATACAGAGACAGAAACGTATCCTTGGTCAACCTGTCGAAACCACACCCATCTTTGAGAGCATACAGTCTGACTACAGGACTCTTCTTGATGCTGTTAAGTCAGCCCAAGCAGACACTATCGTTGAACAGGCAGAGTTTCGTAGCCTACAGATGTCTGTCAGCAACCTTATTACAACTAAGTACGCAGGTTTTGAGACAAACCCTGAGATCAACGGCGTTATAAAGCAAATGAACGGGCTTCTTTCTGACGTTGGCAAGGGTGTAAGCTCTACACCCTCAGCTGTTCTAGCTGACACACTACAGGTAGCCTTACAGAGCAAAGGCTTTAATCCTGTAACTATTGCTATTGCTAGGGCGCAACTAGAGCAGAACCCTGAATCATTTAAGGCGAACTTCGCAAAAAATGATGAAGGTGAGACAGTAGCTGATGCGCTTGTGTCTCTCCTAGAGGGAGGTGCTCAGGACAAACCTATTGTAGATATCTTTGACTCGAAGGTTGCCCCTGTCCGTACTCCAGTAGCTGGTGAGAATCCATCCCTTATGCAGATACCTTCTGTCTCTGAGAAACCTGAGGCGTACAAACAGGTAGTTGACAAACTGTCTTCTTCCGCAACTACCACCGACCCTAATCGTATTCTAGGAAGCCAAGAAGTACGTAACAGTTGGCTTAACTCAATGAACATTGTAGGTAGTGCTGTAGCCTCTCAGAGCGATGAGTTTATCCTTGGAGAAAAGCTTATCGCTATGTTCGCAAGTAATGGGGTCGTAAAAAACCTAGACGCAGTATACCGCACAGACCCAGCTAACGCTGCCCAGACTAATGATGTGCTACAGAAGGGTCTCTCAGCAGAACGAGTGCGTCAAGTAAACGAACTAAACAACCGTCTTAACGCTGGTGTTGGGGAAGGTCAACTTGTGCTTGTCTCACAGGATGGGCGACTACAGCTTAACAATGAGCTTATCGACAAGAACGCAGCAAGTCTTGCGGGTGGTGTTGCAGGCTGGAATGAAATGCGTAGTAAGATTGACGCAGCTGGTGGCCTTGAGGCTTTCCTAAAGCTTCCAAAGACAGGTGTAAGAGGCCCTAACCTAGACGCAGCTGTCATGGTAAACGGTACTCCTTACTTTTTGTCAGATATGTTCCGTATTGAGTTTGACAAGGTGAGTAAACTTACCAACAACCTTAAAATGATCGACACCAAACTAGGGAATCTTGAGACGCTTGCCACAAAGTACCAAGAAGATACCGACATGCTAAGGGGTAAACGTCAGGATACAGCTGACGCAGTAGGTGCAACCACAGGTTCTGTCACAGCACAGCTTATCGACCAGTATGAGGCTGGCCGTGGTGGTTACCGTACACTCTTTGGTCAAGCACAGGAAGCAGGCAAACCATTTGAAGGCTTCGATGTGACAACTAAGACGCTTGGTGAGCTTTATGAGTTCTCTAATCCGTCAGGTGCGGCTGGTACTTACGGTGCTTACGTTAAGGAAAATAACCCTGAGGGCGATCTCGCTACACCAATGGGCCGTTATCAGTTCGTAGGTAAAACCCTGCGTCAGGTAGCTAAGGACATGAACCTTCCAGACAGCACAGTGTTCACACCTGAGGTTCAGGACTCTATGTTCCTGTTCAAGGCTCGTCAGGTTACTAACGGCAAGTCACAGAAGGGTAAACGTGATGCCCTCCGTGGAACTTGGACAGGCTTTAAGTCAGCCTCAGATGCTCAGCTTGACCAAATGATTGGTGAGATTGAGAGCGGTAACCCTAACCTAGGTGCAGGAGCATTTGCTTCCACTAATGCACGTATGACACCTGAGGTTACGGTAACACCACTAGCTGATCGTGGACCTGAGGTACAAGCATCTGCACCTGTAGCATCCATGGCCCCAGCTGGAGGTGCGGTAGGAGCCACAGGTATCCCAGCTGAAGCTACACTTGACCCAACGATAACTCAGGATACACCTGAGAACCAAGTAGGTGATGCACCATCTGCGCCTACGGACCAAGCAGCTGCTCTAGGACAGGCTGAAGGTTTGTCAACGGAGGTGCAGGGGTTCCTAGCAAACCTTGATGAAGACATTCCAGCTGACAAAGTACAGGCTCTGTTGGACTACTTCGGTATTGACGTTAACGAACAGTTCGGAAACAGAGAGGAAATCATTGATCGAGCTATGGCTAAGGCTTTGTCAATGGGTGGTACAGACGAAGGGAAGTTCAGTAAAGCTGAGGCTCTCCAGTACTTCCTAGATAAACTCCAAGGATAAGGGTACAGCATGGGTTATACACTAGGTCCACGCAGTAGAGATAACCTTGAGGGGGTCCACACGGACCTCCAACGGGTTGTCGAGAGAGCCATTGAGATCACTGACAAAGACTTCACAGTCATTGAGGGCTTACGGTCTAAGTCTCGTCAACGTGAGCTTGTCAACGATGGTAAGTCTAAGACTATGAACTCTCGTCACCTTACTGGTCATGCTGTAGATATCGCACCATGGCCTATCTCATGGGACTGGGATGAGTTCTACCCTATAGCTGATGCTATGAAGGAAGCCGCTGATGAACTTGGGGTTGCCCTTGAGTGGGGTGGTGACTGGAAAAGCTTCCCTGACGCACCTCACTGGCAACTATCACGAAAGGTCTATCCATAATGAGCCAAGATCACCAGTGGCACTTGAGCAAGAGTGTCCCAATCACCTTTATCTTTGCTATCATCATGCAGACCATTGCTCTTATCTGGTTCGTTGCTACCCTACGTAATGACGTAGACTCAAACCAGAAGGAGATCGTAAGGCTTGACACACGTACGAGCAGCCTTGAGTTAGTCGTACAAACCCAAGCCATTACCCTTGGACGTATAGATGAGAACATAAAGTCTATCCGTATGATCTTGGATAGTATGGCACGTGAGAAATGAAGACATTCAAGAGAGAGCTTGCGGTAGTCCTGTTGTTGTGGCTGGTCTACCTAGTGGAAACGAAGGGGATAGACATTGTTGAAGTACTTGTATGGCCTGTCTTTTCGTTTGCCGCTGCTGCTTTTGGGTTTGATGCTTATGGTAAGTTGCAGCAAGGGTCCACTAAGTCTTCTTACAGGTGGCGGTCCCAACGTAGCAGCCAACGTACAGGCGGGGAAGACCAACAGTCAGACGATTGGCACAACAAGTAACATAGCCCCCACGGTAAGCATCAGGCCTAATGCAAGGGTTGACAGAGTTGACCAGAGCACAACGCAGACTAAGGTGTCATCAGATGAAGTACACACCGTTGTCATTAACGAAGTACCAGCTTGGGTGATACTACTGCTAATCCTTGGCTGGCTCCTGCCCTCACCACAAGAGATAGCAAGAGGCTTTCTAAAACTATTCGGAAGGAAGACGTAACATGGCCAAAGAGAAAGACCCACGCCTCAAGCGAGCAGGTGTGTCAGGCTTTAACAAACCCAAAGCTACCCCTAGCCACAAGAGTAAGTCTCATGTTGTTGTCGCTAAAGAGGGTGACAAGATTAAGACCATTCGCTTTGGACAGAAGGGTGTCAAGGGCAGTCCTGATGGAAGCGCAAGGAACAAAGCATTCAAGGCTCGTCATGCAAAGAACATTGCCAAGGGTAAAATGAGTGCAGCCTACTGGGCAGACAAGGTTAAGTGGTAAACACAAAGAAGCCCCCAAGGATTTTACTCCAAGGGGGCTTTTTTGCTTGTCTGAGGAACTCGTTCCGACTTCTGTTACTCGTCAGCTTCCGCATGTTCAATCAGGAAGTCTAGGTAGTGTCGGGCTTTCTTTAAGTCCTCAATACCGTTCTTGTACTTCCATCGTGTGACATACTTGACAATGTTACCTTCGCAGAAGTCTAGCTCATTGGCTAGGATAAAGTCAATCGGTTGGATCGTCTGGATGTGGTAGTGGTCACCCCCTACTTGATGCTTCTTAGCTGTCATAGTCCCTCCTTAAGGAACGTCTTGACCCACATGGCTGTGATGTCAGACCTTACAATATCTTCCACACCAAACTCAATGATTGGCACAGGCAATTGGTGCTTCTTAGCAAGATGAATAACCTTTGTCAACCCATCAGCTTCCTTTAGGTCTGACTGTTGTACGTCACCATTGAGAACGATGGTTGTACCTTCACCTACTCGTGTCAACAACATCTTCAACTCATGTGTGCTGATGTTCTGCGTCTCGTCTACGATTATAAAGGCATTATCGAAGCTACGCCCCCGCATAAGTGCAAGAGGAGCCATCTCTATATTCCCATTCTTGATCCCTGTCTCTACAGCACCCTTACCCAAGTGCTTCTCCAAGACATCAAGCACAGGCAAAGCCCAAGGCATAGTCTTCTCCGTGAGGTCACCCTTGAGAAACCCTAGCTCCTTACCTACGGCAACGTGAGGTCTTGTGATGACGATCTTATCAATTTCTTTCGTCGTGTAGAGGTCGGAAGCATAAGTCGCCGTGACATATGTTTTGCCAGTGCCAGCAGGGCCAAGGATAAAGACTTGGCGGCTTGTCTTAAGTGCATCTATTAGGTCTTTCTGTTTGTCAGTACGTGGGACAAGACCAGATGTCTTCTTACTGGCTGCTCCTTTGTATGTAGTCTTACGTCTAGTACGAGATTGTTTCTTTGGTGGTTCAAGATCACTCATAGAACGACTAGCTCCGCTTGTGTGAATGGGATGTGGAAGAACTGCTCACCCTTCTGGATGTAACGACCCTTGGCTTCCTTAAGGGATTCCTGTGTGAGTAGTGTGTCCTTGATACGCCATGCCTGCTTGAAGTCAGGTCTAAAGACGTAGAAGTTAAGCACACTGAAGATGTCGGTCTTATGTTTGTCAAGCAAACGCTGCTTACGTTCAGGGATACGTATCTCCGTCCAGTGCGTAGGCCAGTCAGCCTTCCATGCAGTCTTAACCTCAGCCTCATTGAAGTACGTGAAGCCATCCTTCTGTGTCACAAGGTCTACACCATAGTCCTCCTCGTTTGACACAACAGTATGGCCCTTACCCTCAAGGTATGACACCAAGGCTGTACGTGCAGGGGTGTCATATGCTTCGTATAGTGCTCGACTGAATTGCTTACGCACTGCTTGTGACATTGAAGTACTCCTTGAGTTCTGTGTAACCACCGATGAGCTTTCCATCTGGGTCAATGATCTGTGGGACTGTAGTGTATCCCGCCTGCTTAAGCAAAGTCAACACCCACTTCTTCTCTGGGTCCTGCACGTTGATGACCCTGAACTGTTTGTCAGCACCCGTGAGCAGAGCCTTGGCTGTGTCACAGAAGTTGCACTGGTTCTTTGTGATGATGGTGTACATGGCTTTCCTTTATGGTCTATACGCCACAGCGTAAGTTTATGGCTTTTACGCCATAGAGTAAACGAACAGTTTAGACACATGCTCAGGTGTTAGGTTTACGTCAGGTCAACGATCTCACAGCTGTCACCTGAACATGCCAGTGTCTGACTTCCTGCTGTGTTATCCTCAACCTCATACTCTGAAAGCTTGCTCCAGTCAATACCTGATGGCATACATGACAGAAGGAACTCGTAGTCACTCTTGCCTACCTCTTGGTATGGCGCTTGCTGGTATGTGTGTTCGTTATACGGTAGGAATGACACACCTGACATTTCGTCAAAGTGTTTGTATACGAACGCACCAACCTCAAGCCACTCGTTAGACTTCACATTGATAGTGACAGATGGCTTGTGTTCACACCAGCTGCGTTGGTAAGCCAGCCACATCTCAAGCTGTTCAATAGCTGTCATGTCTGCCGTTGTAACTGCACCAGCTGGAGCCTTCATAGGGAAACTGAACACAACTGTCTGGTCTGGCTTCATGACACAGGGTTCACTTGGGATACCCTGATCCTTCATGAACTGCGTCAGAGGGTCTTTGATATCTCCCCTGACAGTACGTATGTAATACTCTGAGTGACGAGCATGAATACCAGAAGCACTGTCAACAAGCTGGGATACAGTACCACTAGGTTTAACACAAGTGATAGCAGTAGAAGCAGGGATGCCAAGGCGTTCAGCCCACTCAGCGTTTGTAGCCACTGCGATAGTTTTAAGGTGTTCAAGGGTCTTCTCCAATCCATTGTTCTTGGTTGTCATTAAGGGGTTATCCATGATGCCTGTAAGGCTGACACCGAGGAGACGTTCTTCTTCTGTGTTCTTCTGCCAAATCTTACGGAGGTATGGGAACTTCGTAAAGCTTGACTGAATAGTACCAAGGATAGTCGCAAGCTTAACCTTACGCTCCAGTGTGTCAATCGTATCGGTAGCACGTACGACCACCTCAGTAAGGTTACAGAACTGATAGGGGCGAAGGATGATCTCTGAGCAGGGGTTAGTACCAAACTCATAGTTGTCATCACGACGACCGTTCTTAGCTGCCTGCTTCTTAGAGGCCTGACGGTTAAAGACACCACGCTCACCTGAGCCTGACTCAACGAGTGCCATCCACTCACGCATGAAGGACATGCTGTCAGGTTTCTCAGTGTAGCTTACAGAGTTGTTAGCCAAGGCACGTTGTGGGTCATTCTCCCACCATGAGCCTGACTTAGCGTGACGCATACGGTCATCCGAAAGGTTTGACAGAGAGATCATAGCTGATCGACGTACACCACCAACTACTACAACCTCACCAATCTTACACATCACATCGTGACACTCAAGTGAGCTAAGCTTACGACCCTGTGCTTCCTTGAAGGTGCGGATGGTAAAGTTAAAGAGATCAACCAGTGGTGCTGGGCCTGAGGCACGACCACCGAATGTCTTAAGCTTAGCACCAGCTGGACGTACACGGCTTACGTCCCACTTGGGAACCTCGCCACTGTAGAGCAGTGCGATAACCTGACGCAGTGCCTTAGCCCAACCCTCTTTGCTGTCCTTTACAACAACAGTTGTCTCACTCTCGAAAAGCTCAGGAACTTCTGGAAGCTTTGACACAAACTGACGTTCGACTGAGAAGCCTACACCTGTGCCACACAGAAGGATGAACATAGCCTCATCGAATGACTTGGGGTCATCCACTGGGAGATACGAGCAGTTGTAGCCAGCTGTGTTGTCACGTTCCAATGCTGGACCAGCTGTCATCAAGGCCCGCATAGATGGCATGACCTCAAGGTTCAGGATAGCATCACGGATAGACTGTGTGTAGCTGTCGTCACCTGCCTTAGGCTTCAGGATGTTGTCAACGTAACGGTCAACAGTCTCACCCCATGTCTCACGACGACCCTCACCGTCAAGCCAACGGGCATAACGTGATGTGGCAATGAATGTTTGGTAGTCAGTTGGGAGGTAGTTGTTATTCATTTTGTTTCTCTTCCGCTTGCGTCTTTATCTTCTTTTAGCCAAACTAGCCGATCAATATCACCACGTGTTATGCCGATATCTCTAAGCTCTTTGTCTGACAACCTGTTCAGGTGCTTAATGGCTTCACGGTGCTCTCGCCATGTAGCTAGGTAGTTAACGTATCTCCAGAACCATGTCATCGGTTATCTCCGCTCCCACTTAATGTTCCACGGGATTGTCGTCCGTCTAGTTTGTCAATGTTCATCTTCATAACCATCTTCAAGTTACCCCCGTATAGGTTGGCTAGGGCTGTGGTGTAGAAGAGTACGTCACCAAGTTCCTTGAGGATATCTTGATCACTAAAGCGTGTGTCATCTCGAATGAGCTTCTTGATCTTCTCAGCTACTTCACCTGCCTCACCTACGAGACCCAAGATATTCTCAACGACACGATCAGCACCCTCAGTCATGATCTTGTCTTCAACCCAACTAGAGTAAGTGACATAGGGGTCGAAGTCTCTCTGCTCTAACTCGTAGGCTGCATCGTAGTAACCCATCTCATCTAGTGTTCCTCCTGTAATCATTCGTCACGTTCCTTCCAGTATTCCATTTCTGCGTCAGTGTTAAAGATATCCTCTAAGTCGATTAAGCCTTCGTCAACCAGAAAGCGTATGACAAACTCCTCAGCGATATCGTTCTGTGCAAGCAACTCCATAAGACCATAGTTGTCAGTGAGTGCTTGTATCTTGCTCTCTAGGTCAAACACGTTTCTTCTTCTCCTTGATCCACTCCATAGGTATCTTCTCCTTTGCGTAGAGGAACCCATGCTTCTCACACCAGTCTGCGTAGGTTGACTTGGCCCCCTTAGATAGCTTTGCGTATGGGTTGCTAAACACAAAGCGTATGTCGTACTCAGGGTGTTGCTCTTTGACACACAGATGTTTAAACCTATCCGCTGCTGTGAACCTACCCTTGGTTTCAATGATGATACCATTCTCAAGCTTGAAGTCAGGGGTGTACTTCTTAACTCGTTTGTCAACCCAAGGTATCTTGAGCTTCTCGTACTCAAACTTTACCTTAAGCTTACGTAAGAAGGCTACCGTTCGAGCCTCCAAGCCTGATCTTGTTCTCATTCTGGTGGTTCCCACATCTGCCCTATGCTACGACGAAGCCACAGAAGTCTTGCGTTTTCCATGAGCCATTCGAGGTCGTGATCATACGCTATCAAGCAGGAATTGTAAAGCTCTTTCTCTGTGTGACAGTCTCGAAGAATAGCTTCAGCCTTCTTAGGGCCAATACCCTTAAGGCCCTTGATGTTATCAGCTGTGTCACCTGTAAGCAGCTGTGTATAAAAGAACTTCAATCCTTCGAAGTCAGATACAGTCTTGTGCTTCTTAGTCATGGGGTTGTAGTGGTTACAGGGAAGCTGGAGCATGTCCTTGTCAATGGTGATAACGATTGAACTTGGGCCTCGTTCGGTTGACCAGATACCTAAGAGATCGTCAGCTTCCTCACCCTCTGACACAACGGCTCCCCAGTTGTCAATCATGTGCTGCCTTACCTCACCTAGATGCTCAGGCTTCTCAGCATCCTTTCGGTTACCCTTGTATGGGTAGGTGACAGCTACGTCATAACGGAAGTTAGTCTTACCTGTAAGGGCTACCTGTATGTCCTCCTCATCCCAAGCCCAAGCTACTGCACTAAGAGCCTCCTCAATCACCTCGTCAACCTTGTCGATAGCTGCTTCTAGGTCTTCACCCTGCTTGGAGAAGGCTGCTCTGTAAGCGAATGGATCACCATCTACGAATATGTATTTAGACATTGAACAGGTCATCCTTCCTTACTGCCTTCTTGTATCTCGTTTGGAAGTAGTCGTCACCTAGAACCTCACGAGATATCTTGGAGATTTCAGACGCATGGATACCTGACAAGTCTGCAATAGTCCGCAGTGTTATGTTCTCGTCGAGGTAAGCCTTAGCGATTGCGAGACGTTGCTCAAGTGTAATTCTATTCATTGTGTTTCCTCTCTCTGGTATAAACCCTCAGGTAAGTCCATTGCTGTAATCATGTCACGAAACATGTCGTATGTAAGAAAGATACCAAGGTAACCCTGCTGGTCTTCATCCCACTGAGCAAGGGCTACTTTGTTTACGTCATGCAGAATGACTAATACATCCTCGTTTTCTGCCGTGGTGTCAAGCAGTGTTATGATAGTACCTTCTGCTTCGTGCTCAATGGTAAACATTTGTTTAGTCCTCTCTCTTGTCGAGGTACTGGGCGATTGCTTGTGCGTTTCCGTCAGTCATTACGTTTCCTCCACGAATATCTCAGGGTTGCTACCATCCTCGTTACGTTCAATGCGGTAGACGCAGAGGCGGTTTTCTGTAGCCCCACGGTTCACTTTATTTGAAGCCCCGACCCAACCCTCGTAGTCGTTGTGCCACGTTGTAATGCGCTTTTGGATGTCGTGAAGGTGCTATTTACCCCCATCATCATGCCA
>UEXN01000696.1_pt1 | contig 30957 bp, 23 predicted proteins | sample 1796711 | NCBI WGS metagenome assembly UEXN01 (sample SAMEA4772470, study PRJEB27181) | metagenome | reverse complement strand
ACTATTGGCACAGCAGCCATCGCTGTGATCTGAGTCCTAGACCAGATCCCCATCGTTCTTTGAAAGCCCAGAAAAGTTTAATTGTTTAGTGTTTAAGAGCAGCGCCTTCACTGGTGCTGCTCATAGCATTCAGCTTCCAGCTATGGTGGGAGTTGAATGCTATGAAAAAAAGTATGACGACAATAATGATGCGGAGCAACGATGGTTTACTAAGACCATTAGCAGTCCATGGATATCACTGGGAATGGGATGGATTTACGTTCGTGATCCATCGCCCAGCAGACCTAAGATGCGGGTTCCATTCAAGTGGATGGGTTATGACAGAAACCTGCTCAGGAAAACGGGTTTCTTCTACGGTGTGTAAGACACGCAACGAAGCCATCCAACAAGTATCTGATAAGCTCGATTCTTTAGGAGTCGAAAAATTCAGACGTCTTGTCGCAGCTAACCTCAAAGAACGCCGTGATTCTGCGGGTTAGTTTTAAACGCTATGTGCCACCGAAGGTGGCCATAGCCTACGCTTACCATTACGATGGTGGGCGTAGGCTATGGATAATAAACTACGCAAAACAAAAATAGAGTCGATTGACTACGCAGATCCAGACATCTCTACCGATGTTGTGGATCTGGTCCACCTGTCAGATGGAGTTACTCTCCATATTGATGCTGGAAAACCTACCCATAACATCTACGACCAAGCGATTGGAGATGTTGAGGTCGGTGCAGAGTTGGTCGAGACAATAATTGAAGGTGACGGTGGTGAATACCGCACTCACCTTTTCAAGACAAAAGAGGTATCTTACATCTACCTTCCAGTTGAACCCTGAACCCTGAACCGTGCGCCCTGTAGATGATACAGGGCGCATCATTCAGGGGTCACAACGACCCACTGAAACCAAACAATAAAACAATAGAAAGAAATAAGTTATGCACAACATTACTAAGATTGATACTGTCCTCTGTCCTGAAGGTTCTAAATACCGCACATGGCATGGGTTAGAGCAGACTACCCCACTACCCATTACCGAAAGGGTAGCTGAGGATTACGAGCTACTGCCACACGTATCGAAGCAGCACATGTACGTTGACGGGTTAGAGAAGGAGGTTAAGAACTTCAAAGCTCTGACCACCGTCGATAAGACTGGTCAGAAGGTAACGCTCGACGTGGTCACTGACCGCTACTCGATCATTCAGAATCGCCAAGTCTTCAAGACAATGTCAGAATCCTTTAGGGGAACTGGTCTTGAATACACGCTCTCGTGCATCGGCACGTTGGGTGGCCTTAAGAAGTTCTTCATCTCAGTTGCCGTAGGCGATGATGATGGGGGTTTCATGGTAAACGATGACAAGTTTCACGGTAACGTGAACTTCATCACGAGCCATGATGGTGGCTCGTTTCACGCTCACGATTCACTGACAAGGATCGTGTGCCAGAACACGCTCAGGTCATCGTTATCTGGTCAGAAGAATGTCGATTTCAAGATCAGACATAAGGGTAACACACAAGCGAAGTGTGAGGATCTCTCACGCTACCTTAAGAACGTGTTCACTGCCCGCGAAGTCTTCATAGAGAAGATGGGTAGGCTTGCTGACCATAAGGTGAATGGTGAAGACATCCGCCAAGTCGTTGGTGGCTACTTCGTCATGGAAGCCTTCAAGCGTGGCGAGAAACTTGAAGAAGGTTTCAAGTCTCGTAGCCTGAACATGATCGACGGGATCACTGACCTTGCTATAAATGGCCAAGGCAATCGTGGTCAGTCACTCTACGATACGTTGAATGGTGCTACTGAGTTCTGGACATCGGGAGATGGAGTCGGACAGTCTGCTACGGCAGGCAAGAAAGCTTACTCTTCCGAATTCGGGACAGCAGCAGCTAACAAGGAACGGTTTGCGGAATACCTGACCAGCGGATTGTTCCAGTCAACTGATCTAGAAGCTAACACGCAGCGTATCCTCGCACTTGCTTAAATCGCATTAATTCCCACCCTGCGTCTCGCCTAACGGCGGGGCGTAGTCGGGAGTGAATGACCACTCCACTAAACATTAAAAGATATGGTTAAAACTAATACACTAATATGGACCGCGATCTGGTTTGTTCCAGCCGTTGCGGCAATCCACACCATCGGGATCGACACCATCGTACGTGCCGTCATTCAAACCCTGTTCAACATTTTAGGATGAAGTACGAAAGGGAACCCTACCAGCCGGACTGGTATAAATCTGATGATACCAAGATATATTACTCAGTGACCTCTGGATCGTCAGTGTTCAATGAGTGGTACGAATTCGATGATCGCACCGATGCGTTGCGTATGATCGAATCCACATTTAAACCTGATGTCCTGTCAAGTTACGTTTGGTTCGATGGCGAGGTTTACGAGTTCGATCAGTTCACTGAGGAGTCCATCGCTGACGGATTCACCTGCGATGACCTCGCCCTTAAAGAGGGCGCGACTGTTGCAGATCTTCAGGAAATCATTAACGCAGAAAGCGGGTTTTAGATATGGACCACGTAACCCTAACTGCTATTGGCATCTTAGCTATGCCTGTATCCATCTGTATCGTATCCTATATCGCGATGAGGAATGAAGACCGTCGATATCGTGAGATGAAAGAACGTGCTGACCGGAAGCGTGCTGATCGATGATCATCCTCAATCGAGATCCCGCAGTCGCGGCCCGCGAACTATGCGACCGTGACCTGCGGGGAATGATGAAAAAAGCTGGAAACCTAGCTTTTAAAGCCTCTGAGAATCGCTTAGATGAGAATGACCTTACCCTCCGGTGGGTGTGTCGCAGTCCTGCTAACCTTAAATGGACTACTGACTACGCGAAAGAGTGTGAGGCAGAGCTTACCTACCGATTCGGGAATCGATTGTCCGCAGTCGCTCAACGTGTCTTGAGGTTACCTGACATTCAAGCTGGCCCGATAGGCTACCTGCCTAGCGAGCCTAGAATGTGGAGGGACCACTACAAAAGATGGGTAGCACCTAAATCAATCTGGCCGGACCTGCTCTGGAAGAAACGATACCCGCCCGACTGGCTGGCAACGATCATCTTCCCTAATGCAGCTCACTACTGAACATAGCACCAAGGAGGTGGGGAGAAATCCCTACCTCCTTTTTTTGTGCCTACGAACCACATTCTGTGAAGTCGCGCCATTTCCCAGATTAGAAAATTTCCTAATTTTAGCGGCCTAATACTATCATGGATGATCCAAGCTAAATCCTATTTGTTTTCAGTGATCGGTTGGACAGGCAAGTAGCGGTTAATTGTGGACGTGTAGTCGTAGATTTTGTCTGCCCTGTTAATCCCTATCTCTGGATCTTCCTTACTGAGGAGTGACTCAAGGATGTACTTGATCGACGGTCTGTCCATGTAGTTGTGGGAGAGTAACTTGATCCGGTTCTGTCCGATCTTCATGTCATTCATAATACTGATCAGCTTATCGTTGCGGACACCAAGTGATGAGAAGCCTTTCGTGACGCGCATCAGCTCGTAGTTCATCTTCCTACGGTTCTCGATGTTCTTGTCAATGATCTCACGGATGTCGGCGTCATCCATCACTTCGTTCTTCCGAAGTTCCCCCAACTCACTCTTCACGTTTGCATAACGCTTCTTGTGGTCCAGCAGGTATCTTTGGAACTGGTTCTCGAAATCGACATCATGTTCGCGGAAAGGTCGGAACGCCTCAAGGAAAGCATAACCGACTCCCGACGGTGATCCTGCGTCATACATCTTAACGGCGTCCTTCCAGATCCTTGGTGTGTAAGCCTCGCTGAACACATAACCGAAGAGCTTGGAAGCGACATCAATCGGCTCGTCTGCTCCCCTGTTCCAGATCGGCTTGCCAGTAGAGTGGTCAGTGTTTTTGGCTGCGTTGATCACAGCTCCCGCTAAGATCTGTGTGTCGAGGAACTGGTCTTTCAAGTAACCGAGCGCGAATGCGGCTCCTGCTTCGCTGAAGTTACCTTGTCGGATCTGCTCTATTGAGCGGAGGATAGGGTCAACTACACCTGCGAACGGGTTCACGTAAGTGAAGTCTGCTGACCTTAGTTTACCGCCCCGCATATACATGAAGAAAGTATTACCGCGATAATACTCTGGAATACCAGCACGCATGGCTTCTTCTTCATGCTCATCATCGCCAATACCTGATAAGGCGGAGAATAGTATTGGCACAGCGGCTGACACGACACCTAATACACTAGTCATTCCTGCTATGCGCTGGATACCTCTTGTCCTTAGCACTGGGTTCCCGCTACGGATTTCTTCAAGCCCTAGCTTGTAAGTGTTGAACGGGATGCGGAACATCTCAGCTTTGAATCGTAGGAATGGGGAGAACAGTAGACCAATGGGAGACTTGGTAATCTCCGAAACGATTGGCGGTGCTTGGCTATAAGACTGAGCTGTCATCAGTATCTTACGCGCAGCCATCCTTTTAAGTTCAACAGGGTCAGAGGGTAACTTACCGTCAGGACCGTCAGCCTCTGCTGCCCTCTGGAGGACACTAAGCTCGTGTTGATACATCACTACTTTGTAACCGTCATCGAGCGCGGCTGATAGGTCTTGCGCTTTCTTCATTAAGAAATCAAAACCTTTCTTAGTTTTAGTGAGCTGCGCTTTATCCATGAGTTCCTCAAGCTGCCTGTGGATACCCTCTGGTGTTTGTTTACCAGTAAACAAGTCATACATAATGTTTGCCCTGATATCATTACCACCTACACCAAGACCAATAAGTTCAGACACAACGGGGTCGATCTCTTTGTTTGTGCCGCGCAAGGATTTCCAAGCAGCACCGCCCATTGACACGAACAACTTATCGTAACGAAGGTAACCCTGTGAGGTTGCGAAGAAGATGTTACCGAGTCCGTTTCTTACGTGGTGGCTTATACTTAGGATTGTTTTAAACGCCATCGATCCACCAGAGGCTTTCGCCGCGATGGAGAGCGCACCATTGACCGTCCTCTCTGCTGTGTCTGCAAACTCTGAAGTATAAGAGTTCTTGAGCGTCATATCCAACGCCTTCTGGAAGTCACGGTGAACGTAGATGTCAGCCATCGGGTCGTTGTTACGACCCGCTTTAGTATTCCTGACCGGAACAAACCCCTCGTACTTCTTACGGTTCTCTTCCGTAGCATGCATGGTCTGGGCGTCCACCATCAATCCCACCTTCGGGTCAGTACCGAAGTTACGTAGATTCTCAAGGAACGTCTGCTGTGCTGCAATACTAGAAACCGTTGAGTAGGTCCGAAGGATTAAGTCAGTTCCATCATCCATACCATGCTCACCTAGTAGGTCGCGGATAGGCTTAGGTAAATCTTTACGACGTGCGAAGTTATCCATCAACATCTTCATCCCCGCTGTTGTTGAGCTACTGCTACCACCAGCACTTGGATCATAGTTCGACAGGAATTCATCTAGCATCACCTGACCATAGCCCGTGTTAGGGTTAGGACTAAGCTTCTTCATCTTCTTATCGGCAATAGCCAACGCCTCTTGGTAAGTCAGCGGCTTATCATCAGACTCCATTAACTTACGGGCAGTGTCTTTTATGAACTGCTTTTCAAACAAATCTATCGCCGCTGCACGGACGTTCGCGTAGGATTCGTCTTCCTTCACCATCTCAAAGTAAGTGGCGTCAGTGAACATCTTATAAGACCTCGTCAAGTAGACCTGACCTGTCCGATCAATCTTTAACCTCACGTCATCATCAAGACCACCATCCAGCAGTTTCTTCTGGATCGGTATGATATGCTTCTGCCTAATCTCGCCGATGAAAGCAGCTAACTTAGGTGACACCGAGGCTATCTCTGCTAAGGCTTTATTACGGTCTTCTTCTGCTTGCTTTATGCCTGCATCTTCTGCGGTTGCGATGCCGTCTTCATGTGCTTTCTGAGCGGCTCCCATTTCGGCCTTAGCTTCATCAGCAGTGATGCCGCCTGACTTCCTACGCTCAGAAATGTCGTCCAGAGCTTTCTCGTATAACTCGTCTAACTTAGTTAACTGCTCATCTCCTACATAACCACCTTCTTTATAGCCTTGTGCCTGAGCGATAAGTTCCAGCGGCGCGTTTTCAAAACCACCGTAAGTCTCTTCGATTAGTTTATCTAACTCACGTTTGAACTTAACGACGTTGTCTCCGACGGCCTTCTCAAAGAAAGAACGATACTGAATAAACCTACGGACAGGTTCGCTGACCTCCCCGAACAAGTTTTTCGACACCCACTTCGTGAACATGTTGTTCGGCTTCTTGTCGTTACCGACTTCAAACATTGATGTCTCAAGTAAATCAACGTAAGAAGCCGTGCTAAGACCAGTCCGAAGAGGTGTTTTACCAGTAGGTGCAGAGAACAACAGCGGCATAGACTTCTTCTCCGCTTCTTCGTCGGGTTCTACTAACTCAAGGGTGTTCTTAGAGACCCCTGTAGTAGGGGGGAAGTAGACCTTCCTCGGGTCTTGCAAACCTGATGGCGAAGAGAAGGTAGGTGCTTTCTTACCCGCTGCTTTGGCCTTAACGACCGCATCAGACTTAGCGAAGACGGCTTTCTCCTCTGCGATCTTGGTGTCATACTCTGCGGCAGCTTCCCTAATACTCATCTTGGAGTCGATGTCTCGTGTGATGTCGCTCCACTTATATGATTTCTCAAGGACGTGGATCTTAGGCTCGGCTTTCTTTCTACTAATAATAGTGTAGGGGTAGCTCTGATGGCTATCCTCTTTCGGGGTCTCAAGAGGTATAACCTCATCCAAGAGGTTTCCCTTAGCATCTACCTCAAGTTCGAGTTCAAGGATCGCGTAGACGTTGCCCGCCGATTCTTTCCCCTCCAGCTTCTGGAATGTTTTAAGGAACGGCTCAGTGAACATGTTACCTAAGCCCTGCATAATCGAGTCTTTGGCTAGCTTCCCCTTTCTGATATCGCTCAGAGCGTAATCATTATTTTTAATGAGGAGTTCACTAATGTTCATCGCCTGCCTTGTTTTTCTACTCTGAACTTTTTGGGCCTTCAGAGTAGATGTAAGTTCTTTTTCAAGAACAGATGCGTCATTACCGTCTTCGACTAACTTCTGTATTTCTTTTCTGAGTCTATTAATCGTCTTTTTCGTGGCGTCTATGTCCCCCTTATTTGGGCTGCTAATCACATCAGAAACTCCCGTAGCAATTTTCTCTACAAAAGCTTTGCGAACTGGAAAGACTGAATTATCAGGCTCAAGGGCTTTCCGCATCGCTGCGATGTTTTCTCCTAAGTACTTAGACCCTTCCTTTAACTTAACGTCTTTAAACGTTTTAGGGTTTCCAGATTTCACAGGTACTGAAACTTTACTAGCTTTAATAAGTATCTTATTCAGTTGAGCTTTAGTTAAACCGTAAAAACCTTCCCTTTCAGATAGCTTACCGAAAAAGTCCATCGTCGCTGTAGACATCGTAGTCGAGGAGAGTAACTTACTCACGTCAGCAGACGTGAGTGCCATGTAGATCTTACCGCCGTTCCTCTTACCAATCTCGTTGAGAGTTTTAGCCATTCCGACTGCTGCGCTTCTAGTAGAAGCCCAGAAGTAGTTCTTGTTAGAGAACATCAGAGGGTAATAGACTCCACCTTGACCTGTCACTAGTGTCTCACCATCGAAGGTGACCTCTCCCGCAAACGCTGTATCAGGCTGGTGGAATAAGACGTTGAAGCCGGAGAACTGGCGGATGTCTTGTGCGACACGCACCCGACCTGCCTTCCTCATCTCATCTAACTTACCTTGCTCCTTCTCGTAAACGTGCGCAATTGATCCGGTAGGAGCTGAGAAAAGGTAGTCTGTTTTCTTGGCGACCTTCAGACCTTCAACCTTGGCTAGAACCATTCCACCAACCTGAATGACTTCACTCGCTGCTTCAACAGGCTCCTGTGTTTCTTTAACGTAAAAGTATGAATGCCTCTGTGGGTTCATCCCCACCTCTACCCATTCCCCACTAGCCTTCGCTTCCTGTGCGTAATCGTAAGCAGCTTCAGAAGTCATGGAGACTGAGTCACCTACCATAGTAGCGATGGTGGATTTTGATTTACCTGTAGCAATATTAAGTGCAGCTTTCTCGCTATTTATATTGAAACCAACATTACGTAAGACAATACTGTTCGCGTAACCTTGAATAGGGCCGGTACGTTGTGTCCCAGTATCTTTATGGATTGAAACTACCCATACATTCTGTTGGTCATACGAAGGAATGTCCAGACGTGATTGAATTCTCTCCCCTTCAGGAATACTTTCAGGTTCAACAATAAGCTCCTTCTTTAATCTTGGGTCTTGGCTACTTACAGGACGATTCCCTAACCCTCTCTGGATGTCTTCAAGTGTTGCTGGAACCGGAACCTCGTCGAACTCAGCGAGCGGTAAGAGTTCGTCAACTATAGCGTTATACTCCTCACGGGTTATCTCTCCGATCTTTAACCTCCCTGCGGCTTCCTTTGCTTTAGCTTTAGCTTCCTTAACGTCGGCCCCGATGTTGGTCACATCCAACTCAGTCTGCTCTCCGGTAGGAGCTGCATTCACAGCGTCGCGAGCGTAGTCTTGGTTAGACATACTAACAAATGATGAGAAAGAAGCTTCGGGATTGTTTGCATCGAAAGCTTGGAAGTTAGGCTGACGGACAAACCCAACCTCGATAGCCCTCATCTCAACTATCATCTTGTTAAGCGCGGCCCCACCTGCACCACCGATCTGCTTGCGGTTGAATGCAAAGCGGCGAATAGCTCCTGAAAAGTAACGCTTTAACAAGGCGAGCAAGGACGGCTCTGATTTCCAGAACCTGTAGTCTTCCTCTGTAGTGAAACCACGAGTAGCCTTCTGGAGATACATCCGCAGCTTCTCTTCTGCGAGCGCACGTTTAGCATTAAGAACTACCTGTGGATCTTCAGAAGCTAGAGCTGCGACAAACTTCTGAGCAAAAGCTGGGTCAGGTGTGTTGGACGTATACTCTCTAATGATAACATCAAAGTCTGCGTCAGACAGTGCGTCAACATAAGCGTCAACCTCCGCCTGTGTAAGTGCGTTAAAGCTGGCGGTGTGAGCTAGTTCTTCATTGATCTTAACTCCGACGACTCCTTTAGCAGCTAGGATACTAAGACCTCTTATCTCCTCAGCTAATACTACGGGGTCGATGAAGATCGCAGACTCGTCAGGACTTACTCCTGCGAGGCTACCGTCCTCGTTCATGCGTTCTTCAATCGCGATTGATGGTGGGACCAGTGACCGGATGAACTCAGCAACAGACTGCAAGTCTGCTCTATTTGAGTTGTCGATGTTATCGAACATACCTTCCGGTAATCCTTCTGTATCTAGAACTTCTGCCTCTACTTCAGCTTCTGTTGTAGGAGCTACTTCTGGTTCGCCAGCCTCCTTAGTCGGCGCACTGAACAACGCACCATTAGCAGTGGATGCCCCCAACGCCTTCGCGTTAGTTGTGGTCGTCTTACGGGTGTGTCGCCCGAGATCAAGGATGTCCTTGAACGCGGATGTGTACTGGTCAAGCTCACGCCCACTTACCCTACGGAAAACAGATACCATAGACTCGATAATAGAATTAAAGAACTTAGTCTGCGGGTCTTGGACCGTCTTAATAAACTTCTGGAAGTCACCAGACAATAAGAAGTGAGCGACGAACTCATCAAGGTTAGCAAGACCACTCTCAATAACTGGATTAGGTGGAACTCCATCAGCAATTGATCTACGATAAGCTGCGTCAGTCTTATTAAATAAAGCCTTTAACTTTAGTGCAGCCGTCTTCTTGTTACCTCTAGGTAAGTCGTCGATACGCGACACAGTGTCTGACACCGATGCGTGGACGTACTCTTCTAGTAGAGTGTTAACTAACCCACGACCGTTGCCAGTCGAACGGTTGATGAAGACAGTGTGGTTACCGTCGATTGTCTTGACGTACTTTCCAGCGATGTCTGCGTCTCCTTCACCTATGACGAACTTAACGCTTTTAATAAACGATGGGTCTTCAAGTAGAAGGTTAGCGACGAGCTTGTGGTTGGGGTTCTTGTCTGTCTTCGCGACTTTTTCGAGAGCTGTGACTACGCTGTCAGCGTTACCACTCTCAAGACCTAAATCAGCAATAGTCTCCTCGTTCTCGAAAGCAATCTGTTGGCGTTGAGTGGCGGTGAGGTTCGCGCTTGATAGGCGAGTGCGTAACGCGCCGTCAATAGCGATCATCGTGTTGCGGGCCTCATCAGACGTTAGTTCTACGTTTGTTATATCACTAAACAATGACTGGAACTCAGCTACAGCAGGTGGGTTAAATAACGCCATACCTCGTGGGCGGGTAGTAAACCTAGCTGCTACGAGTGCGTTCCTCAACGACATACCCATACTAAACTCCTCAGACTCTAGCGAACTGATAAAGTCTTTGACCGACTTACGGACACGTCCATTACCTGACACGGCCCATGACGAGAAGATTCCAAACAAGTCAGAGGGCTTCAGGCTGCTCACCATCTCATTAACTTCTGGTGAACCATCGAATGCTCCATTAGATACAATGCTATCAACAGCTATACGAAGCTTCTGGTCAGTATTAATTGCGTCGATAGCTGAGTCCACGGCTCCACTAACCATTGCAGCTACTGATGCCGGATCAGCTATACTTCCATCAGGCTTACGTCCGAAGTTACTGATGAAGTCGTTCAACCTACCAGAAGACGTATCGAGGTCAGAGTCTGGCAACGAAGCCTTGGCCTCACTCTCCCGCCTCTGGATGATGTAGTCCTCCTGAGACTTGATCTCCTCAGCGGCTTTAGAGATAACTGAGGCGTATGTTGGAGCAGAGTTAGCTGAGAAGTCAGGGTTGTTTATAACTTTCTGATCAATAAACGTCTCAAGAATCTGTTTGTTAGAAAGCTGTTTAACGTCTTCAACTTTAATGAACGGAAGTAACCGCTGTGCAGCAGTAGCCTCTTTGACGTTCATCCGACTCAAGAGCTTCCCTACCTTACCTTTAGGGTCATTCTGAATTGCGTCACGTAACTCAAAAGCGTAAGCGTTAAATAAGAACTGCTGGTCGGCTCTGTCTTTTGCGGCGGCTACACCCTCCACACTGAGTGGTCCAGATGACGCCTCAAAACGGGATTGCGCTAACTCGTTACGCCCGTCCCCTTCTCTATCAAGCTCAAGACCAAACTTGTTTATAGCCTTTACGATCTCAGTAGTGCTACTGAAACTACCTTCAAGGATCGCACCGTTTGATTCATCAAACTTCGACACACCTTTTGGTAAATCAACCGCTTTAAATGAATCAACACTCGTCCGCATCATCGCTGCAACTGAGTTATCGAAATACAAAGTGGCAAACTTCTCTACCGAACCCACCTTAGATTCTAAAGCACCCCCATCAGGAGTCGGCCCTACTACGTCTTTTACGTAACCGTTCTCAACAATAATAGAAGGGTTAATGTTTTTGACTGTGTTAGGAACAGCGACAGGAATACCAGCACGTAACATCTCTACAGTCACAATAGGGTCATTATCAAACTGACCGATACCACGCTCATCAAGGAAGCCAGTTACCTGACCAGTCTCAGTTCTTCCAGTTCTTGGATTGAACCGTGTGCGTGAACTCGTGCCTCTGAAGATCGAGCCTGCAACAGGCTTCTTAGTTTTTACGGTTGGGTAAAGTGCGTAGACATACGACGCTGCGTGTTCAGTAAGAGCAACCTCACTAACACCTTTAGGAAGGGGGATACCATAAGAGATGCTTCTCGTCACAGTTGCGGGGTAACCCGCTGATGCTAGTTCAAAAATCTTTCTTTGAACAGTCGAGCCGACCTCGTTATCAAACTCGATGAAGCCCGATGCGTTACGCTTCGCACGCGCTTTAGAGTTTGAAGGAATACTAGAACGTCTTTCGGCGTTATGCCCTACGACTCGTTGTGTCTGATGACCTACAACAGTATTCGTATCTGGTCCTTCAGTTACGTTCCTCAGTCTTCGACCAAACTCAGTGAGGTTTAGATCAACGTCAAAAGGAGTAGTGCTGTCTTCTGATGGGGTGATACTAAGATCACTCATGTCCATCGTTGTTGTTTCCTCAAACTGAGCAGAGAACTTACCCCTGTCCCGCTGTTGGATTCCGTCGAACCGGATCGTCGCCTCTTTAGGGTCGATCATACGGACGGCTTTAAGTAGTGCCTCCACTGCGGCTGGCCCTTGCTCTAGCTCATTCGTATTGATGGTAGACGAGAGTTGATCTTCTTTTACGCCATCAGGTGGTCTGTTATCAACCTCAACGAAATCCTTTTCCCCCTCTTCAGGAGTCGGGAGGGCTTGTGGCTGTGCTTCAGTTGGAGCCTCAACTGGTCTAGTCCTCGCACGCTCTTTAACTTTATTACGGATTTCTTTTGCTGACAGACTACTGCCAGTAGCTTTCAACTTCTGAGCAACGTCTTCATAGAACTGGTTCTCCAACTGGACTTGCTGCATCACTCTGTCCATTGGAGTTACCCCCAACTTACTAGCTACTGCTCGCGCAGCGGGGACACCCATTCCAAATACACCACCAACAAAAGCAGCTCCAGCCACCTGTTGGAACCGTTCCATAAGAGGGGTCTCTTGTTCTAAGGCAACGTCTTCAATGTAAGTGTTAACGAGTTCAGAGATTCCCTCTTCCATCGCCTCATCACCTCCGTGTTTAAGTCCACGCCTTGCCCCCTTCAATAAGCTCTTACCATGCTTTTTAAGAGTGACTTCCATCACCTCCTTCATAGCACCCGCTAATGATTTATCAGTGATACCCGCTACGTTACCAAACGATTTAATTAATTCTTTGGCCTGCCTAAAGTTCATCCCTTTAAGGAGGGCGTCATCTATAGCACCTCGACCCATCAACGAGAAAGCAGAAGTTATTAAACCTCCGACTGTTCCCATGCTCGTCGCGTAACCCATCGCCTTGTCGCGAACTTCTTGATCGGACATGTCTGGGTAAGCTTCTCTAAGTTGAGAGTACATGTTACCGTAAGCACCAGACGTGATACGGTTTGAAGCTGTTGTATACAAAGCCGATTGGATACCTAACGTCTTAGCGATTGTGTTGTTATAAGCTTCAAGTGCTTTAATAGTAACTTCACGTCCTCCTGTCTCTACAGACTCTTTAATAAGACCTCGCGATACAGCCGTTCTAGCTACTCGTTTTGTAGCTTCTGTTCCAGTGGCTCTAAGGGCGTTAGAAGTTATTCCTTTAATTAAGCCATCTAAAGTTAATCTAGCTCCGGTCCTAGCGGTTAAATAAGCTGCCCCAGCGGCTCCTCCTGTTGCTAGTCCTAAAAGGGTAGTCGCTGCCACGTCTACTGCTAACGGGGCTGCTCCTTCCATGATGTCTTGCTCGACCCCCCAATCAGCTCCAAACATTTCAGCAAGCTTACGCCGCTCCGCTTGATCTTCTGCGATGCCTACTAACCCCCTATGACCAAACTCTTCATCACCTAACTTAGACACGGCTAAGTAATAAAGACTAGCTATAGAATCAACTACTCCAATGGCCACGCTCTCGCCTCTCGAAAATACGTCACTATATGCGTCGTTATCCGTTAAAAAGTCGGTTAAGATCTGTGAGTCTTTTTTACCAGCCAACCTACCAGCCAGAAGTTCTTCGGACCACTCATCTTTATAGTCAGAGTTACTAAGCGTCCTGTTATAGTCTTGGAAGTTTTGAGTTAACGCGATATCCCTAGACTCTTTAATCACAGCTTTTTGTGATTCATTAAGGTCAGGGTGTTTTAACACACCTTCAAACACATCGTTTTGGAGATAAGCTTTAGGGTTAACAACAGGCCCAAGTCTTGTAATCTGTACGTTCTGATGTAACTCATCTTCTTCTTCCTGACGAAGCTTAAACACCCCTTTCTGAAAACCTGTTTGAACAACATTATTTTCATATGCATCACGAACATCATGCACACTGTAGTTTGCCCCACTCTCGTTAAGCTGCTCAGTGATATGCTCGATTATAGAATCATGGTTCCTGTGACTCGCATGGAATACTCTTTTACGCCTCGCGCCTTCTTCCTCACCTTCAATCCCCAACCTGTTCAAAAGACCCGACATACCTCGACCAATTGTTCCTGCTACAGCCTCCGCAGTTGATTGATTGCGCCGCCCCCTCTGCCTCGCGTGGCCAAGAAGGTGTTCGTTAACCATAGAGTCACTCTTAGCAAGAGCCTCAATCCCCTTAGAGATCTCCATAAGCTGTTTATGCTTAAAGATAGGGATGTTAGAATAAGGGTGCGCTGTTGTCTGGTACTGAAGAGCAGGCACATCCATGAAGGATACCCCACCCATTCTTGAAGATCTGATCGCCCTAACTAATGGGGTAGAGATAGCTGAGTCCCCAACTATTAGTCGCTTCCCGTCTTCGCTCTGGTCATCCTTAACAAAAGCAAAAGAGAGGTCTCCTTCGTTTACTAGAACTTGTTTCGCTTCATCAATACGGCTACCTACAATAGCCTCCGCCTTCGTCCGCATTATCTCAACGTCGGCTTTGTATTCTTCAGTAGCGTCTGGTTGTTCAGATACGGTCGTAGCTCCTGCAATATAATCGCGTAAAGTTTGACGCTCTGGTCCTTCCGGCAAAGCGGAGTAAACCATCTTTACGTTTTGATTGAAGGTAGGCTCTTCGGGAGTGAGTGTCTTCTCAAGAGTCTCCTCGTCCATACCAGAGATCGTAGACAACCCTTCACGTAAACCCTTCTGGATCTCAACCTCCGCTTGAGTGTCGTAAGAGTCTCCCATCGTGTCGCGGACATAGTCGGCGTAACGTAGGTAGTTGTAAGGGGCATCACCAGATAAATCCTTTTCACCTGTCCATTCAGAGAACGGTTTGATTGTTTGCTTCGGGGTTTGCGTCTCAGGAAGACGATTTCTTTCGTATGGAGTAAGGTACAAGTCAGACATAGCTGAAGAGGTTTAGGATGTTAGTGGTGATGTTTTCTAGTGTTACACTAGTTTTATTTGGTGAATGAACTGGATATGGTTGATGGTAATGATGACCCGTCGCCAAGCTCTGGCATCTGGACAGATCTTTGTAAAGCACTCGCTCTTCTATAGACGGCCCTAAACATTTGTTCGTCAGGCATGGCGTCTGGGTCACGGTCAAAGGCAACTTTCTCAGCAGGTGAAAGAAGATCGTAATAGAGTTCTTCTAAGAGGTCTCTCTTTCTAAGGAACTCTTCTTGGGCTGCTTGGCCTCCCTGCGCTGCTTCTTGCTTTGCAAAGATATAACCATCATATAGCATCTCCTTCGATGTAGAAGACGTAGCTTTTGGAACAAGGCTAATCAAAGTAGACTTAATATCCTCAGCTCTCCTAGTGAGTGCTTTAACGTCTTCTTTGCGGCGGTCCTCCAACAACTCAAACTGCTTCACCCTAAGTTCTCTTTGGGTCTTGTCCTCTAACGCAGTTGAGATCCCAATAGAAGCTTCATCACTCATTGAGAGAACCCCATCCTGTGCAGCAAGGTCCGCTATCTTTTCAGATGAAACACCCCTAAGAGCAGCGTCCTGAATAAGTTTATCATTCCTTGTTTCCTTCTTATAATCAACATCAATGGAACGGGATGCGGCTGTAAACAAGTTATTCATCGAAGGTGAATACTTCGCGAAAGGTTGATACTGCATCTGTAATTTAAGGATGTCCTTCTGACGCTCAAAGACATCTTTTGTGGGGTCATCCGTGATAGTATTGATCTGGTCTATAACGTCAGGTATCCGCTCCATCGCTTCGTTCTCACGACGGGCTGCTTTCCTAGCCTGATTTAACTCAAAGTTTTGGCGTTTAAATGCAAGTTCGTCGTTCTGCATCTTGAGGATGTTACTCTGCATCTGCATTGTCTGCTTCTGCATAGGTAAGATAACCTCTTGATGGTGTTTCATCGCACGATCAAACGCACGACTCCCCATCTGCATGGGGAAGAACTGCTGCCGAAGGGGGGCGATGTCTTGACTATAATTTAAATCCATCCGCTTATTTGTTTACTGCTCCGTTCGGCCCTCGTGAGACTCCTCGCTCTAGCTCGTCTTGACGTCTTTTAAACTCACGTTCTTGTTGCTCCCTCAACTGTTGCTGTGCGTAGGTTTCACGCGCCAATGCTGCGTCCTCAGCATAACTCTGGTCTCTAGTAGCGTCTGAAGTGATTGGTGCTTCGTTTATCTTTGCCATCTCAGCAGCCATAGCGGTCTGTTCCGCTGCTCTCCCATAACCTTGGCGGCGGAGTCTTCGGGCGGCGCGGCGTCCTTTCCCACTTGCGGGACCAATAGGCTCAGATTTTTTACGTAAGGGGCTACCACTACCTACCTCATAGCTAGGGTCTTGCATCGCGGCGAGTGCGCCAAGGCCAGTCCTCGCCGCCATCACGTTCTCAGTAGCCTCTCCTGAAGAAGTTGCTCTTGGAGAACTAGTGAAGTTCTGTTCTCTAATCCTATTCTTCTCTAGGAAAGAGGAGAACTTGTCGGCTGATACACCAGCAGCAGTTGCACGGTCGCGTGCTTCTCTAAGAAGGTCTGAAGTTAAAGCACCACGTCTCGAAAGGTTTTTAAGACCTCTAGCAATACCTCTCTGGATTGGGGCGTTCTCGTGGTCTTTGTAGGCTTTATCAATTGCGGCGTCTACATCCATGCCCTGTATACCTACTGAGACTTTCCCATATAGGTCAGTATCCATACTACTGGATTTTAAAGGTTTAGTTTTCCCTTTCTCTATAGTCGGGATACCACTAGCTGGACTTAGAGACTTTAGGTAATCTGCTGCCGAACTCATAGCGGTTGCTTGTTTCTCAGGAATTGCAGCGGCAGGTGGCTGTGCATCATCTTTCTGCTCAAACATACCAATAGCTTGACTTCCAGTGAACCCTTGAGGCAGGGTAGGCGCACCTGCATCTGGTGGCACTGATATCACGTCGTCGTAAGACGGTGTGTAGGGCTGTCCATCTGGACCATAGGATAGTGAACCCAATTGCTCATTTCTTTTTTCGTAAGCGTCTGTGATTTGAGATACTCTCCGGTCTCTATTAGCTTTATCTAAACGAGCTGTTTTTTGTTCACTAGTTTCAGGTGCGTTAACAGTCGCGGATACTTCTTTAGCTGTCTCAGACTTTATCGCGTCCAGTTTCTCTTTCTCTTTCCCAAGAACTTCTTGTTTAGTGCGAACAGCTTCATTTTTCTTTCTAAGCTCTTCGTCGATCTCAGCCTGTGATTTTGGTTTGTCTTTACCAGATATCGGGGATTTCCCCTTTACCACATTAAGAGCGACGGATAACGGGTCAGTTGAGGGGGATGATGAGTTGAATATAGGCATGATTACCAAAGTTTTTTGCAGGCCCAATAGCGTGCGGTTGTTTTGTCTTTTGCAGTTTTGCAGTTGTGTCTGGCTCTGAAGTTCGCCCGACGCTTAGGGTTCTTGTGTTTTGTGAAATCACTGTAGTCTCGGTGGCCATAGCCAACTTTCTTAATCTTATCTCCTTCTTTACCTAATACGACGAACTTCTTTTTAGACCCCTTCGGCGCACGCTTCGGCTTATTGAAACCCGCGTAAGTCTCGCCGTGGTATTGGATACGGCCAGACGGGAGCCTCTTGAAACGCTTATTCGCCACAGGCAGAAGATACAGTTTTTATTGAATAGTGTCAATCTTCGGGATCTTACTCAAAACTACCTCAAAAACTTTTCTGTAGATGTTTACTCTTTATAGTAAGTATATAAAGAGTAAACGATTTTGAAAAAGTTTTGTCAAACCTATCCCGCTTTTACTAAACGATATACTTTATTTTAGTTACGAGAGGAGTTGAGTGTCAGGATTTTGTAATGTATCCCGAAGCGTTTTTATCGTAACCTGTTTCCTGAATCCCGAACCCTTTTCGTCTTTCGGTGGATCAACAGCCACGAGTCCTAAACGCTGACGAGCGCAATCGAGTGCGAGAAACGCTGCGTCCGCTAAGTCAGGCGACCTGCCAAACCTAGCTTTAAACTCTAATTTTGATTCGATCTTCACCTTCAGTGATCCGGTTTTCACCATATCGTAGTTTCTGGCACACATCTCTTTAGCTAAATCTGATGAGATTCCGTAGATCTGGCGCGTCCGCATTAGCTCCTTACCGACGAACCAGAGTTCAGAGACCCGATTTGTGTATAGTTCTTCACCTGTAAGTTGACTGTTCATACTGACTCGCTTGTCGGAAGCTTTTCCGCCAAAAGTGACGCGCATGAATGAACTCTCCCACTCACCAGCCAGCACATCACAGAAAGGCGCACCCGCGCCAGTGGAGTCGAGAGCCACATTGTTAGCAGAGATATTCCTACGTTTGCAGTGATCAATAATCTGGTGGACAATCTGGTAGGTGCGGGGAACCGCTTTATTTGTAGCATCGTCATTGAGATGGATGGCTTCTCCTAACTTGCAGACGTATTGGCCGTTACGAGCGTATCCGACTTCTGCTGTATACATAATGGTTCTGTCACCGCCGTTAGTGAAAGCCGGATCGATTCCAGCAACAGTGGTCGGCTTGTCCGCCCAATCTACGTCACTTAACGAACCACTCTTCGCCATCTCAGCTTCTGAGTATATTCCGGTTGTCTCGTCGGAGTCGAAGAAAATGGCGCGGACCATCCGCATATAGCCTCTGGACTCCGGTCCTAATAATAGCCGATCCTCTTCCAGCTTCTCAGCGGTCGGCAGCCAAGGATATTTGACCTCACCTAACATAATGTTAGGGCTTCGCTCACCATCTAGCCTGATATACTTACCACCCCACTTCGTTTTCCACTCGTCAGCGGTCTGTGTATCGATGGCTTCCCAGCCTTTATTCGGCTCTGACCACACGCCGAAGGCGTCGAATCGGCTATTCGGGTTAGACATGCCGATCATCTGAAAGAAGGGGTTTTTCGATAAGTTAGTCAGACCAGCCTGCAATATACTTTCAGAAAGTTCTGAAAGTTCATCACCAATCATAATTACCCTCTTCTGTTTGATGCCGATGAATTTGCCGATTGCCTCTCGCGTCTTCGACTTCTCCGCCGCGATAAGTGATAATCCAGCTCTTTCGATAAGAGTGCCGTTCTCATCGACATAAGCTGCGTTTCCTATCGAATCCCTTATCTTAATCGGCGCACCATCGATCACCGATAGCAAAGACATAACTGAACCCCAAATCCTTTTCCTCGCTTCCCGAAGCGTTGTTGAGGTCATCAAGACTAGTGTATCGCGTGGTTGGCAAAGCCATTGGACGATACCCCACGCGGCCATCGTATGTGATTTACCAGACGAAGCCGAACCACCAATCGCTAAATATTTGTCTTTAAGTGCAGCCCGAATCATCTTTTCAGCCCAAGGATGGCGGACCATCATAGGCTCCGGCAGTTCTTCACGATTCCAGAGTTCGTCGCAGACTCTCCAGAAGTAGAACTCCTTAGCTTTATTATTAGGGTGGTGGGCAAAACCGTATAATAAAGCAGTCAGAGTGCTAGTGGGCTGGATCATCAGTCCACCCACATCCATTTTCTTACTAGCCGGATCAATTCGCGGCTCTAGAACACGCTTGCGCTTTTCTGCTTCGGTAGGCATAATTAAGTGGATGTCTGAAAAACCTATAAGAGAGTGTGAGGCTGAAGCCCTTCGACTTAACAAAGAAGGTTACAGTAATGCGGCTATAGGTCAACACATTGGGGTCCACCGCAATACAATACGTAAGTGGTTAAAGAAACACGGAATCGCTGCAAAGATAAACGGGGATATTGTAGAAGGTAAGGTTCTCGACAACTTGATACACAACACGAAAGTCAAAGACGAACATATTGACGCCGATAAAGACCAGCTCAAAGAGGACGTTGAAGAACATTTTAATGATACTGTAAGTTCAGCTATTGTCGAAGAACGGTTCCGCGCTTCTAAAGAGGAAGACGTGACCCTCAACGAGATAGCTGAAGCACAGAACTCTCCGGCAGATAAATATCAACACTACATCGCCGCTGCCGGAATCAAACTGCTACGTGATTCGATGAAGACGTTACGTGGACCTAAGACGATTCGTGAGATGTCAGAGCTTGATCAGCTCATTAGGCGTAACTTAGGTCTTAACGCAAAAACTGGTGGGGGGACTAGCAAGATGCAAATTGATATTTCTATCCTCAATAACTCCAAAGCAGATAAAGGTGGGGGCGCAATCAAGCAGAAAAAAACGATTGACGCGGAGACTGGAAAAGAGATTTAATACCGTTGCAATGTTTAATGACCGTGAGCCAGAAGTAGGGCCGAAGTTTATTACCAGAATTGATCACGGAGCAGACTTTCGTTTTCCGGTAGATACCGCTGACGGCCTTTGGTATCGCGTGAAGCCGTCAACAGCTCGCGAAGTATTTTATTTACAGTCCCTTCCGAAAGGCATAAGAGTCTTAGTTCCAGCAGAGGGCGACGGCCTTCTAATCAGAGGAGATTCAATACCAGCAAAATGAAACCCGAAACCCTATTCCGTCTTCACGAAGAGACGTGCAAGAAAACGCTCGAAATTATGCGAGCAAAAAACTCTGACTATTGCGGTGGTGAGAACACTGTTGACGCACTCGCGAATTTCAAGACCGCTAAATCACTTGGCCTCCATCCGGTTACAGGATTGCTGTTGAGGATGCAAGATAAGTTAATGAGGATTAAATCATTCGTTAATGATGGTGAGCTAAAAGTAGCGGGCGAGTCAGTTGATGACGCGTGTGAGGATCTCGTGAACTACTCTATTCTTGCGAAGGCTTTGCTTAGTGAGGAGCGTGAGTGTGGGACTTGTAGCAACCCTGTTTCTGGTGGCGAGTGTGACAATCTATATTGTCCTGAGAAATCTAAATGATCGTCGGAGTAGATAATGGCTTAGATGGCGGACTTTGCGCTATATCTAAATTCGACGGTAGCCTCATTGATAAGATTAGGATGCCGACTCTTCAGATGTCGAAGAAGAAAGAAATTGACATCCGTAAAGTTCACCAATGGATAATGGATTTAAACACGCCGTTTATCTTTGCGGTAGAAGAACCGCTCGCACACGCGAAGAGTAGCCAAGCTGTTCGGTCAATGGCCATTTCGTTTGGTAAATTAGTCGGGATGGCTGAGTCCCATGATTACGAAAACATAATGCGCGTGTCCGTTCACAAGTGGCAGAAGGTCATGTTGGGCAGAGTTCCTAAAGGTAGGACTAAAGAAGTTGCCTTGGAACTAGCAAACCAGTTAGAGCCGTCGGAGAACTGGCTAGCTAATAAACGCTGCCGGACGCCACATGATGGTATGATCGATGCCTACCTTATTGCCCGATATATTTGGGGTAGTAGAAAAAGTTGAACTTTTTCTGGACATAGTAAGCCGTCTCAATTATTTGTCTGTGTATAGACAATAAATGAAGACACTATATCCAAAACAGCAAGAGGCGTTCGATTTCTTTTTAGCGAAACACAAGCTAGATTTAAACTCACTCGACACGAGCCATGTCGGGACTGGTAAGACGGTAGTAGCCGCGCACCTTGCTAAGGTATTAAAGAGACCCGTTGCTGTCTTATGCCCGAAGGCAGTGATTCCATCATGGGAGCGTGAACTCAAAGAGACTGGTATAGAACCACTCTTCGTTCTTAACTACGAAAAGATCAGGACTGGTAAAACAGAGTGGATGTCTAAGCGCGGTAAGAAGATAATGACGTGGAACCTACCGTCCGATACGCTGGTGCTGGTAGACGAGGTCCACAAATGTAAGGGGCCATATACTCAGAACGCGCAGTTGTTAGTATCACTCGTTACACAAGGCTATTCAATTCATGCGATGTCCGCGACCGCTGCGGAAGACCCTACTGAGATGAGACCAATTGGTTTCGCATTAGGGTTACATAATCTTAACAAAGCATCAGACGGTCTCAAGAGCTGGTTCAGTTGGATGATGCAATACGGCTGTTTACAAAACCAGTGGAACGCATGGGAGCTGCGCCGTAAAACCAAACTCAGTGATCTCAATAAGGTCATGTATAACAAAAATGTTAAGCGTCTCACGGTGGACGACTTTCCTGATTCGTTCAAACAGAACAGAGTTTTCGTAGAGCCTATAGCCTTCGGTTCCGCTGCTAAAATTGCTAAGGCTTACAGTGACTTCGGAGTAACTCCTGAAATAATTACAAACCTATTAGAGAATGGAACTGTTGAAGACAGTGATTGGGGGTTAGTAAATTTACTTCGTGCGAGACAACTTGCTGAGTCTTTAAAAGCGAAAGACATGGCCGACATGGCAAAAGACTACGTTGAGCAAGGTCATAGTGTTGTGTTGTTTGTGAATTTTACAGACACTGTCGATGTACTCTGTGAACTACTAGAATGTCTATGTATTAAAGGCGGTCAGAAAGTTGACGACAGGCAGGACATCATTGACGCCTTTCAAAGGGACGAAGAACACGTTCTTGTTATTAATACTGCTGCTGGCGGAACCGGAATCTCTCTACACGACGTCAACGGTAACCGTCAACGGATCTCGTTGATTTCGCCAACTTTCAACGTCAAGGATCACCTACAAGCGTTAGGTCGTATCCATCGCAACGGAGCAAAGAGTGATGCCATTCAGAAGATTCTGGTTGCAAGCGATTCGATAGAGGAACATGTTATGCGTGTTGTCGAACAAAAATCAGATAATTTAAATACTCTACACCAATGAAAACAAAAATAAAAGGGATGACCCCTTACAAAACAAAAATAATAGATAAAGTGACCGAACTAGTATGTTCAGAATTCGCTATAGATCGTGACGAGATTTTTACTAAGAGTAGGGCTTACTCTTACTGTATACCTCGTATGGTCGCTGTCGGCATCTTGAGGAACAAGTTTAAATTCACTTATAGTTCTCTGTCTTCTTACTACGGTTACACTCACGGTAGTTCGATTGCTTATGCATCTAAATCTCTCGATCAGAGAATCAAAGAAGACCCTGAAATAGCGTCAGTAGTTGAGTCAGTCCTTAAACAACTAAACCCATAAATAGATATGAACTCTGAGATGAAAGAGAACTCTAAGATGATGCAAGAAGCCATTGTTATTGATGCGACAAGGCTGATTAAAAAATACGCAGAACAATATAGGTTACCACCTAAATGGGTAATGAGTCGTTTTGATGTGGGGGGTCCAAAAGGTAGGACTGTCCAAACCAGAATTGAATCCTCTCACGCTAGGCATCGCGTTATTACCGAGTTAGCTGATTTGGGTTACCCGAGAGATTTAATAGCACGTTCGTTTGAACTCGGACGTGATGCAGTTAACAGTATAATTAAAAAGTTTAGACAACAACAAAATGAGCAACAACATTAAATACCTGACTGACGCAGAGAAGATCCGCCTCAAATTACTTGAAGACGAGATTTACATGCTAAACCACAAAGTTGAGCGCACACTCAAGAAACGTGACCACCTCCAACGTGAGGTGAAGCGAATAAACGAATCGACTCATGAGCGAACAACCCAACCATAGCGACAGAGGCCACGCGGAGTTCTCGCCATCTAGCCTGAAGTATGTAGCAGCTTGTGCTGCTTATCAAGGACGTGATGGCACTTCGGCTGCTGCCGAGATGGGGACCAGAATTCACGAGGCTCTTGAGGTCTTCGATCCTTCTGCTCTCCATACTGAACAGGAGCATGAGATCTATGAGCAGATCGTTAAAATGGAGCAGGACTTCATGGCTAACTTCGGCGACATCGCTGAGGAGCTAAACGAGATCCAAGTCGAAGTTGCCCTAGACGGCACTGAGACATGGGGAACCTGTGACCGATTCCTGATCCTCAAAGGCGGCGACCGTGCTGTCATGGCTGATTACAAAACCGGAATCAGTATCATTGATCCGCCAGATAAGAACTGGCAGGCCAAAGCATATACATGCGGAGCCTTCCAGAAGTATCCAGACATTAAGGAGATCGTCTTCGCGTTCTACGTGCCGCAACATAGCGCGACTCTTCACCACACGTTTACGCGAGACGATCTCCCAACCCTTGTCGAAGACCTTAGCCGTGTTATTACAGCAGGCGAACTGATCCGACCTAAATGGGAGTCAGGCACACCTGAGTTAGATGAATGCACTCCAACGCAATACTGCCGTTTCTGTAAGCACGAAGATACTTGTCCTGCGTTAGGCGGACTCGTTATCAGTGTAGCTAAGAAGCTAGATACTACGCTGCCGGATATTGATCCTACCGACGTAGACAACCCAGCTAGGCTCTCTGAGCTATTCAACATCGCGAGGATTGTAGAGAATTGGGCAGCGTCTATTAAAGCAAAGACTCTCGCCAAGTTAAAAGACGGTGGAAAACTTGATGGGTTAAAGCTTAGATCGATGGGTCGAACACGTAAGTGTGCTGACAACGAAATGCTCGTAAAGATTGCAAAAGAACATGGTCTAGAATTAAGTGAGATAATCAGTGAGCTAAATTTCCCACTTACTAAGATCTCAAAATTAGTATCTGCAAACGCAGAAAAATCAGAAAAACGAGAAAAACAACAGAATTTCCTTGCCGCCTGTGATGACGCAGGCATAGTCCAAACCTCTGAGGAGCGATTCAGTGTCGCGAATCAGTAAACCAAATAAAATAAGAATATGGCTACTAAAGAAGCTAAACAAGTGAAGGAAGTCGAGAATGAACTCTCGACTAATGTAAACATCGGAATCGAAATCGACCGCAGTGATATCGAGATACCTCGAATCAACGTATCACAGAAGATGAGTCAAGGCGATGCTCCAGTTGGATCAATTGTCTTTGACCGTAAACATGTGGTCGCTGGCCCTAATGAAAAAATATCTGCGATTGCAGTTGTTGCTCAAAAAGGCTGGAGGGAGAATATCCCATTTGATGAAGATGAAGTCCCACGTATCGCGTGGTCCAAAGAAGAGTCAGAAGCTATTTCTGATGATTCAGAATATCAAATGACTGAGTTTGCTGAGATTACATTACTACTCCGCCAGCCGGAAGGTAATGATGATGAAACAGCATTCTCACTCGTTATTGGTGATAGCCGATATGCTTTGGGTAAGATTAACGTAGGGAAGAACGCTTATCGGACTACTTACAAGATCCTTGCTACCAGCGCGGCTTTTAATCCTAATACTCCTATCTGTGCTAGGGTATGGAACTTTGTTTCTGAAGAGTTCTCAAAGGGTAAATATACATGGTTCAATCCGAGCTTAACTGCCACTACAGAAGAGACAGATGAAGCCGTCCTTGAGTTCATCAAAAACTTTGGAGGTTAATTATGACTGAAGACGAAAAAGAAAAGAAAGTCCGTGAGTTGCTCCTTGAGGAGATTGACATGCTGGACGGTATGATTTCAGAAGTCAGTGACCAGAAAGCACAGATCGAACGTAATTTACGGAAGTTGCAGGTGGTGCGTGAAGCATTAGACCACGTTTCGGGAGATCAAAAAGAATTAGATCTAGATTCCTAATACTAGGGCGCAAGCCCGCCGCAGAGTTTTTCTATCAGTTCCCTTTGCGGCGGGCTTTTTCTGTCCACAAATAAACCAATATGATTACATACGCATTAGATTTTGAGACTTACTACGACAAGCACTGCTCTATACGCAAGCTTGGCCCACTAGGGTACTTTTCTCACTACGACTTTGACGCTTATATGGTGAGTGTCGTCGGTGACAACGGCTACGAGTTCGTTGGCCACCCTGAAGATTTTGACTGGTCTCTGTTAGCCGGACAGATTGTTCTTAGCCACAACGCTAGCTTTGATGAGACGCTTTACCTATATGGGATTACTTGCAACTGGTGGCCAGAGGTAAAGCCTGCGGCATGGTATTGCACCGCTGATATGGCTGCGGCATGTGGTTTACCTAGGTCGCTAAAGGGAGCTACTGCTCAAGCCTTTGGTATCGAGGTCGAGAAAACCACTCGCGATAACATGTCGGGTAAAACATGGACGGGTATGTCTGAAGAGTTTCGTAAAGAAGTTCTTGAATACGCATTAAAAGACTCAGTGCTATGTCTTAAACTTTGGCAAGAATACTCACCTAAATGGTCTGATTTTGAGCGTAGTATAAGCAACATGAATCGACGGGTAGTCCAGCGGGGCATCCCTATCGATATAGACGCGCTTAAAGAAGCGAGAGAAACAATTAATGAACGTTTATTCCAAGCGGAAAAGGCTATCCCTTGGGCAGGTGAAAAACCACTACTGAGTCGGAAAGCGTTCGACGAGGAGTGCCACAAGATTGGGATTGAGCCACCAGCATCACTCGCTAAAACTGATAAAGATGCACAAGAGTGGATTAAAAAACATGGTAGATCTTATGCATGGGTAGAAGCAGTATCTAATTGGCGGCGTATTAATTCCATTAAGAAGAAGCTAGATAGCTTTGATTACGCCACAATGCCAGACGACCGCTACTACGGCGGTCTCATGTATTTCGGCGGTCACACCGGACGATTCAGCGGTAGTGGGGGGAACCTTAATCTACAGAATTTACCACGAGATGAGATGTTTGGTGTGAACATGAGAAAACTCATTACCGCACCTAAAGGGAAGAAATTAGTCGTTGTTGATCTTTCGCAGATTGAAGTCCGCACATTATGTTGGCTAGCCAAAGACAAGGAGACTATGGACGCTATAGCAGCATCTGATGATATATACGAGGCATTCGCGATTCAATTTGGATTGTGGTCCTCTGACAAAGGCGTCCTTAAAAAAGAAGACGCTAAGTTACGTCACAAAGTCAAAGCTCTTGTACTGGGTTGTGGGTATGGTGCGGGCTACAAAAAGTTTGCCCAGATGTATAACATGCCCAAGAAAGAGGCTAAAGATGCTGTAAATTTGTACCGCGAAAAGATCTCTAAAGTACCTGAACTTTGGGGTGATTATGATTCAAAGTTGATTGGTCTTGGGTTGATGTCAGATAGCGTAGCCTTAAGGAGTAATGAAGACATTAAGTTGAAGCTTGAGTTACCGTCAGGTAGAGTCCTAAATTATGGGTTTGTTTTACAGCAATACGATGAGGATACCGGACGCTCTAGGTATCAAGTGACAGTAAACCGCAACGGCAGAAAGCGGCATATTACCCTTTGGGGAGGTATTCTAGCAGAAAATGCTTCACAAGCTTTAGCCCGTGATATATTTAGTCATATGATGCTCCAGATTGAGAGGGCTGGCATCAACATAATTTTTCACGTCCACGATGAAGTTGTCTGCGAGTGTGACGAAGAGATAGCAGACGAAACCCTAAACAAAATTATTAAAATCATGTCTACCCCACCAGAATGGATACCCGACATTCCGCTAGATGCAGAAGGAGAAATCTTAAATAAATATACAAAATAATGACCTATCGAACATTAAAAAACCTAAGAGACTCAAAGACTTCAAAAGTAGAAGACTTGAGCCAAGTAAAATCAAAGAAGCCAGCGTTTAAGAACAAAGCCCTATACCGAGATTGGTGTAGTAACATAAACACAAAACATGTGTTCTACTCGTGTGTAGAAGGACGAACTCCTTCTAAAAGAGTAACGTCTGATAACCCTGTCCACATAGTTCATGGGATAGTTGCGGACTACGATGCCCCTGTTAAATGGGATACTTTCCAAGCTAATCTAGGAACAGCGTGTAACAGCAGCCCCTTACCAACATGGTCATCGAGAACTCAGAGCGATTACCTTAGACTAGTATGGGAGTTCGAGAATCCAATTCCTGTGGACCCATCAATGTATGAGGCTTTTGTCATGGCAATCGATAAGCTTATTAAAGCTTCTAGCTTGTTTGCTGGATTTGATAAGTCATCGTTCCGACCAAACCAGTACTTTGAATTAGGAGTAGATTGGCAACCACACGGTAACAAACTTCCAGACTCAATCGTTTTTGCGGCTATAGCGAAGGCAGCGGATTCCAAACCACCAGAGTCTGCCGAGACGTGTATCCCAATCGATGTGGTTGCCAAAGAGGTTGAATCCCGATTCCCGAATCGCTGGTTCGGTGAATTTGAAGTCGGAGCGCGTGGACCACTATTCTGGATAGACGACGGTATTGACCGTGAAGGATGTCAAGTTGTGGAAGATGGGATGGTCTGTTATAGCGACAGAGCTGGTAAAGGATTCATGAGTTGGTCCGACATATTCGGTGGGGCATTTGTTAAGGATTACGAGACCCAGAAACTTGCTACCCTATTAGACGAATATTGGTTCAACGGTAAGACATTCTTTAAGCTGCTATACGGAAACGCAGTCTCTATACCTAAAGATCAGCTTCTATTAGAGCTACGTCAGGCAGGTTTTTCTGTGAGAGTTAGGCGCGGTCAGAGCATCAGCGAGGTAGAAAACGCTGTGCTGGTAATCAGTAACAACAACCGGATTGATGAGATTGCACCAGTAGTGTTCTCAAGCGACCGTGTTGTATCGTATAACGGTAGTCGGATTCTGAACTGCTCTACGTTATGTCCGGTGGACGCCGCAGCGGATGGAGACCCATCCAACTGGCCTTTCCTCCATAATTGGTTCAATCAACTATTCGTAAACAACAGTAAGCACGATTCTATAGAATACTTCTACGCATGGATGAAAAGGTTTTACTACGCTGTTGTAGAAAGAAAGCCCTTACAGGGGCAAGCTTTGCTGCTGGTCGGACCAACAGGTCGCGGCAAGTCATTGTTGAGTAACAAAGTTATTAGCGGACTCGTGGGGGGTTTTGCTGATGCGAGTGACTACTTGGGGGGTCACACAAAATTCAACAAAGACTTAGGTCGTGTCGCATCGTGGGTGATTGACGATACGACCTCAGCAGCCAGCTTTCAAGACCAAAGACGTGCAACCGAGCTGTTGAAGCGTGCGGTGGCCAATCCACGAGTCGAGTATCAAGCCAAGTATGCTGACGCTTTATCAGTGCCTTGGACAGGTCGTGTTGTGCTATCTTTGAACATGGACGCTAACTCGCTGTCGGTAATACCGTCACTTGATTCAAGTAACCGAGATAAGCTTATGGCTCTGCTGATATCAGAGTCATCAACGACATCGTTCCCACCTAACTACCAGCTTGAAGCAACTATCGAAGACGAGTTACCTCACTTCGCTAAGTTCTTGATGGATTATAAAGTCCACCCTGAAGTTGAAGACGTTGGTCGGTTTGGCGTCCAGAGCTACATCGAGCCATTGATTGCTGATGCAGCATATGACAACAGTTACCGAAGCACCGTAGCCGAACTTGTTGAGTTCTTCTGCAAGAGGTGTCGTAATAGCGCACCGGAACTTAAGACGTGGTCGGGAACTCTAACCGAGTTTCAAGTTGCAATCCACGCATTTAACGATGGTCGGAATGTCGGTATGTCTAATAACCTAGAGTTTATCAGGCGTGGGATGTCAGTTCTTGAGGAAGCTGGAGCAGTCAACAGTAACATCAGACCTATTAATTCTAAAGGACAAGGCGGCGGTAAATTGTGGAGCATTGACCTGAGTGAGATTTACGATATAGGTTATACAGCGGATGACAAACGAAGATCTTCAGATCAGGAGGCAGGAACTTTGCGGTGAGTTTTGGATGGAACTTCGGCAAATTCTAGAACAAATTGGAGGAGATCCGTCAGTCGTTGATGCCTACATGGACGCCCCTCTCAGTGAGTTTGTAGATTTCGTAGCCCCGAATGGTATAAGGCCCGTCTATAAAAAGACGGGCCACATCCACCACAACTGCCTACCGCCGGATGAGGAGTGACTCGAAAGCGTCAGGCCGACGAGTTCTCTTGATCTCTATGTTGTAGCCGTCAGCCTTGAAACGGAATCCGTCTGCATCACGCTCGCCTCTCTCGTTGAATCGTTTCTTGTGTATGATAGATTTTTTAGGGGACCACCCGCATAGCCATACTTTCCGTAGGCCTTTGTGGACCCGCATGAAGAAGTATACGTCGGCCTCAAACTTACTGAACCTCGTCCTGACAACGGAAGCATTATAGTTTAGCTTAGGTGGGGTGTTGCAGCTCTTAGCCTTAACGTCAACCTTGAGACCTTTATATTCGTAGTCGTGAGTGTAGGACTTATCGCCGACATAGTTAAACTGTTTAAAAGTATTCTCAAAGGCGACCTCACCTAAGAAGCCAGTCATGTTACCTTTGCCGTTAGTGAACGATGTCCTAAGATTACCTAAAGCGTCAGATCTTCGGCACGCTTCAGCGACATCTTCTGGTGTAGGTTTGTAAAGTATGAACCGACTCAAAATTTATTTGGTTAAGCATCAAACTCAAGTTTGATTGCTCTAGATGTCCCAGCTAATCCTAAATAAACGCTGTTGTTTTTAACTAAGGCTGCTGTCGAGTAACCTGTTCCGAGGCTCATTATGCCGGAACCTTCTTTGGCTGTGGCTTTACCATCCTTAAAGTCATCCTCGTAATCTTTCCACTGAAACTCAAGCGTGTTGGGGTTAATCCGAAAACATTTCGTATCTGCCCAGAATGCACTATACAACCAACCGTCAGGTCCAAGATAGCCGTGGAAGTTTTTGTTTTTATTAGCGACCGACAGGTAGTCTTCAGGTAACTTAAATTCTTGGTAAGAATCGTCCTCGCAGTTGATTACCAAGAACATTTTACCTTGTCGCGGCAGGCAGAAAATTTTATTCACCGACTCAACATAGGTAGCCCCTACATATTTGACTGAGAAGCCATACACACCAGACGTGACTGGTAGGCCGTCTAAATATTTAAACCCTCCATTTTTGTCGATCTTTGCAACACTCGTTCCGAGTGCAGGCGGCATGTAAATCTCCCCCTTCTTGTCAGTAGCCGCTCCCCAGATGTGGTTAAAATTCGCGGGCCTTTTCGGCTTAGGTGGTGTGAAGGAGGATACTTCCTCTGTATTGGTATCGTAGGTGAAGATCTGGAGTGTCCTCGTATATGACGGCATGTAGATTATCCCGTTGTTTCCTTCGGCTCCTGACCGCACTTGCGGACTCATCCTGAATTT
>UEXN01000692.1_pt1 | contig 31073 bp, 52 predicted proteins | sample 1796711 | NCBI WGS metagenome assembly UEXN01 (sample SAMEA4772470, study PRJEB27181) | metagenome | reverse complement strand
CTGTCGATCCTATTTCGACCCCATCATAAACACACTACTTGCAGTATCTTCCTCTGCGTAACCTCTATAGTAGGAGGTAACTTAGTTTATTCGTAGCCTTGCCACTTCTAGTTCAAAGCAGTGTGTTTATGGTGGAGTCGCCGGGTACCGCCCCCGGGTCCAGTTCAGTCGTCAAATCGCTTCAACATTACAATACTATTTATACACTACCATTTGGGCATTGTCAAGAGTTTTTTTTGACTGCGAACAGCGTCCATTAATCTTACAAGTTGCTTGGAGTTATCGTATGGATAGTTGCTATGGTTTTTTGTTTTCCATTGTGTGCTGCTGTTGCACTGCTTTGAAAATTCTCGATGTAGAAGTTGATCTAAATAATCTAAATCTGTTTCACTAAGTTGTGCTATCTTTGAGGTCACCATACTTTTTTCTCCCAGGCGTGTTCAAACTGTTCATCATATTCATAAAGAGGTCCACCATCGGCTCCGTCACGCCAAAGGCGATTGAAGTATCCGTTATAACATTCCATAACTGTTTGAGGTGATGCGTTGAGGTGACCTTTGACCATAAAGAATATTCTATATTCTTCTTTTAGGTCATTTTGTCCTATTTTCTTCAGCATAATGTATTTACTCTTTTACAAAATGTTGACGCTAACAGAATTCTTTTTGTATATATTTTTTAAGCTCTTGTTGAGTTAACTCAGTACCTAATGTGTAGTAAATCAACTCTTGTGCTGCATCTCCACAAACTACATCTACTACATAGTTATTTTTGTCACAGAACTCAGCAACCAACACTACATCATCATGTTGTATATTATCTACTGCACATTTTGCAGTATCTTCACATACACTAATGGTTGCACTACCAATATTAAATACCATCATCTGAATCTAAAGCCACTTCTAATATTTCATTGAGGGTAAGATGTTTCATTTCATCATCCAGCACAACTTCTTTCATATCAAGATCGTCGTCAGCAGGTTCGTTGTTGCCAAGATATATCATAATATCATTTATTGTGATAGTATCATCTATCTGTGCAGCCGTCCATATTTGACTCATAATCAAACAGTTCTGAATGCTGTTGCGATCTTTTATTTCATTCTTTACTAGGAAGTCAATAGCATTTTGCTTTGCTTGTGCATACAAAGAAACTTTGTCAGCAATATTGTACAGGTATTGTTTTTCACTCATGTCTTTAACTTTTGATCTTGTATTTCTTTTCGACGCTCTGTTATTAATGTTTTTAAATCGTTGAGAGCTTGTCGAGCACGAACAGCACTTACTTTCACACCCTCTTGTTCAAACTTTTCTGATTCTTTAACGTAAGTTGCAAATGCAACTTTCATTGCGTCATGTATTTCACTCAACTCAGCCACCTACGATGTGTCCATAAAGCTCTTTCCAGTTAACAACTTTCTTCATACCATCTGGTACAACTTCATTCATGTTCCAACCGTGTTCAATCAAGATCGGCCGCATACCTACTGCTTGGCCTGCAACTGCATTTGAAAACTTGTCTTCAATCCAATAGTAACCAGTGTCACGATATTTTTCAAGTGCTTCCTCTTTGTCTGCACCTGTATCCAAACACTCTAGTACTGGAAACGCTGTTGAACCAAACAACTTGTCCAAGTTCATTTGACGCAGCTTCTTGGCATTCGGATCAAGACTCATACTTGTAATACAATGGAACACATAACCATGCTCTTCGTGCAGTCGTTTAACATAGTAACGTGCATCACGTAGTGCTGGTAGGAATGCCATTGCTGCACTTTCGTTGAAGATTACAACTTTCTTGATAGCTTCTTCTAGTGTGATACCAAATCGTTTGCCGATGTTGTATTCTTTGTTACCATCTTTGATTTCAGTATAACCATGTTGTGTCATCCAAGCACAAAATGCATATTCCCAGTTGAGTAGTACGCCATCGCAGTCTGTTACAATAATCTTTTCCATAAGTGCCTCTTTCTATTTGCCTTTGTTATGTTTTATATTAACACAAGGTAAACAGACTGTCAAGTCCTAATCATATTAGTTGGCAAAAACGTTAGAACTACCGGAGGTTATTTGGTGTGTTTGAGAGGTGCCGTCACCATCATAATGATCACCTATTCGACCTATTGGTTTGCCATTGGCATAAACATTTGGAGAATAAGTATCCAGTGGCGGCGAATGATTTACAGGACTTGCTGTACAAGGATCTCCGTGAGGATGACTTTTCATAACATCGTCTTTTCTAACAACACCTATGCCATTAGCAAATACATTCCCGCTGCCGACATTACTAGATTGTGTAGTATCTACATTCCAGTTCCACGCAACAGGTACAGTTACCGGAGGATCTCCTCTAGTTACTGTTCGACAAACCGATCCTCTAACACCATCGGTGCAAGCAACACTGCTTTTTCCGTCTTTGTATGCTAATCCTGGCATCTATACTCCTAAGCTACTGCTAATCCTGTTGTTGCTTGTACATACTGACTGGCCATATCTTTTTCTGTCTTGTGTACAAATACTATTGCACTTTTATTTAGTTTAATGGTGCTGGCAGGATCTACTGTAAACACCCACGGTCCTAGTCCAATGCCTTGTTGACTTGCTTGTAATGCTAGTGGCTTGGTGATTTTAATATGGTTAGCATCTTCTTCTACAAATCTACCCACAATCTCTTCACCTGCTGTGGTTCTAATAGTTACTGTGTCTGTTGCTTTGTATGGTGCTTCAATAATCATAGTGTCATTCCTGTTCCGTTGTAGCCTGTTTCTTCCAAGTATGTTCCAAGTTGTTCATACCCGCCTATTTTTAATCCGTTGATAACAATCTGGGGGAACGTTCGTGCTTCTGGAAACTCTGCAAGAACATCTTCACGTTCAAAGTCCACACCAAGTTGCTTGTACTCATACGCAATCTCTCGTGAGTCTAACAAACGTTTTGCTTTGTCACAGAAAGGACATTGTGGTTTACCCCAAATCATAATCATAACGAAAATCCTTTAAATGTATCTGTGCTTACATCTTGTTTTGTGCCACCTGATACATAACTTGTAATCTCTGTTTCTTGTGGAGCCACTTGCACATCAGCACCTGATATCCATTTCTGTGTCCACGGTAGAGGATTGCTTTTTACACTGTATGGTGACTTGAGATTAACATTGGTCATTCTGCGTGTACAGATCCATTCAATGTAATCACTAAGTAGTGCTGTGTTAAGTCCAATCATTGATCCATCCTTAAACAAATACTCTGCCCAAGCCTTCTCTTGATCTACTGCATCAACAAACATGTCAATACATTCCTGTTCTGTTTCTTTTGCAATCTGCTCAAACACAGGATCATCTGTTTTAAGGATCTTCAACAACATCTGTGTACTTGCAAGGTGCAGATTCTCATCACGTGCAATCAGCTTGATAATCTTAGCGTTGCCTTCCATTTGTTTCATTTCAGCAAACGCCCAACTACACGCAAATGATACATAGAAACGAACGCCTTCAAGAATATTAACACTCATCAATGTTAGATACAATAGTTTCTTAAGTTCATACAGATCAACATTGATAGTCTTGCCATTGACTTTATGCTTGCCTTCGCCTAACAAGTTGTACCAACTGCTCATTTCAATCAAGTCATCATAGTATTTTGAAATATCTCCTGCACAATCTACAATCTCATCAATGTCCATCATCTCGTCAAAGATTTTACTTGGGTTGCTGTACACGTTGCGAATAATATGTGTGTAGCTACGTGAGTGAATAGTCTCTGAGAATGTCCATGTTTGGATCCAGTTTTCAATCTCTGGCAAACTTACAATAGGTGCAAATGCTTCTACTGGAGCACGACCTTGTACACTGTCCAGTAGGATCTGACGCTTGAGGTTACTAGTAAAGATATGACGTTCATGTTCACTTAACCCTTTAAAGTCTTTGGCATCTTGATAGATATCAACTTCTTCGGGACGCCAAAAGAATCCAAGCTGTTTATCAGTTAGACTGTCAAAACTTTTATACTTCAACGTATCATAACGCTGAATAGTTGGGCCTCCTGTTGGATCTAAAAATGCAGTAACCTTGGTATGGTCTGCTTTGTTTGCTGTGTTAAAAACGCTCATGTGTGTGTTCCTTAATGGTTATATCTATACGTTTGTAGCATACTGTTACAAGCATGTCAAGTTTTATATTGTGCAACTTTCGCAATCTTCTTCATCGATTGTTGCTTGCTCTAGTTCTGGTAATGCTTGATCGCCCATTAGTTTGGTAATATCAAGTTCGCCTTGGCCGTCATTGGTATTGAAATAATACAACTGTTTGCCACCATACTTGTAGAACATCAACATGTGTTGTAGCATTGTACTCATTGGAATCTTTTCATCATCAAAGAAGATAGGATTGTAACTTGTGTTAATACTAATACCCTGGTCAATGTACTTCTGTAGTACAGCCATAATCTTTAAGTAACCTTCTGGCGATTGTTGATCCCACAGTAGATCGTATTTGTTTTTAAGACGCTTGAACTCTGGAACAACTTGTTTGAGTACACCGTGCTTGCTTTGTTTTACACTAATCAAACTGCGTGGTGGCTCAATGCCGTTGGTTGCATTTGCAATCTGCGCACTTGTTTCACTTGGCATGAGAGCCATTAGTGTGCTGTTGCGGATGCCTGTATCTTTTAGTTGCTTACGTAACCCTTTCCAATCCATACGTTCTCTGTGTTTGATTAGTTCATCCACATCCTTTTTGTAGGTTTGATTAGGAGTAATACCATGTCCATATTTGGTTTCCATATTACCACTTGGTGCACCTTGCTCTGCTGCTAGGTCTGCACTTGCTTTGATTAGATAGTAACTCCATGCTTCTGCATACTCATCAACTAGTTCCAGTCCTGCTGTATCAATGTACTGATATGTCAAGTCATGCTTGGCCAGCCAGTATGCAAAGTTGATAATGCCGACACCCAACGGACGGCGCTTCTCTGTACTTAACTGTGCTGCTAGGATAGGATAGTTCTGATAGCTCAATAGTGCATCAAGTCCACGCACTGCCAAACGACACACACGCTCAAAGTCTGTAGGAGTTTTAATATTGCCCCAGTTGATTGCACTCAATGTGCATAGACTGATTTCGCCTTCTGGATCGTTTAGATCTTTCAGTGGCTTTGTAGGCAAGTCAATCTCTGCACACAGATTACTTTGTCTAATAGGTGCAACGTCAGGAAGGAAGCTGCCGTGGTCGTTGGCATTGTCTACATTCTGCAAGTAAATGCGTCCTGTGTTCTTACGCTCTTCCATAAATGCACTAAACAAATCACTAGCTTTGACTGTTTTCTTACGTAGTCTTGTGTTACGTTCTGCTGTTTCATACAGCTCACGGAACTTGCCTTGATCTGCAAAAAATGCTTCGTACAACCCTGGAACATCTGCAGGCGAGAAAAGAGTTATATCGCCGCCAGTGATAAGTCTTTCATACATTAGTTTGTTGAACTGCACACCGTAGTCCATATGACGCACACGGTTTTCTTCTGTGCCTTTGTTGTTCTTTAGTACTAGCATGTCTTCTACTTCCAAGTGCCATACCGGATAGTAAATAGTTGCTGCGCCGCCACGTACACCACCTTGGCTACATGACTTTACGGCACTTTGGAAGTGCTTGTAAAATGGAATGATACCTGTGTGGTATGCATCGCCTTTGCGTATTGGAGATCCAATAGCACGTATGCTTCCTCCGCCAATGCCAATACCTGCTTTTTGTGAAACATACTTAACCACACTAGCGGCAGTAGCATTAATACTATCAAGACTATCATCTGTTTCAATAAGAACACAACTACTAAACTGTCTTTGTGGTGTACGCACACCAGCCATGACAGGAGTAGGCAACGAGATATCATGCAAACTAATAGCATCGTAATATTCTTTTACCCACTGCAAACGGGAATCAACTGGATAGTCCTGAAAAAGACTAGCTGCAATAAGAATATAACACATTTGCGGTGTTTCAAATATTTCGCCGCTTACTCTATTCTGACACAAATACTTGCCACGTAGTTGTTCCATAGCAACATAAGTCAAGTTCTCATCACGCTCGTGTTTGATAAACGTGTTGATCTTATTCCATTCTTCTTCGCTGTATTTTGTACCTAGCTCACTATCATAAAATCCATTTGCTGTATTACGATCAACCAACTCTTTAACATGACATGGCTCAAAGCCGTTGTACACTTCTTTGCGTAGTGCATAGTTAACTAGTCTGCCGCCAACATACTGATAGTTAGGAGTTTCTTCGCTGATAAGATCAGCTGCTGCTTTGATGAGTGTTTCTTGGATTTCTTTGCTGGTTATACCATTATAAAACTGAATCTGACTCTTAAGTTCTACTTCGCTTGGACTGACTCCTGTAATATCTTCACATGCATAAAACACAACCTTGTGTAGCTTTTCAATATCGAGAGTCTCTTTGCGCCCGTCACGTTTAGTAACTTGAATCATTATCTTTTTCCTTTTTGTCTATTTGGTATTTAGTAATACGTTGGTAGTGTGGCGTGCTGCATTTGACATTTTAATTTTGGCAAATCCGTTGCGTCAATACTCTTATTATAATAATACCCTATTGTTAGATTGTCAACGAAAAGAAGGTATCTTAACACACTTTCTTTTTCGTCTAGTGTAATATGTATCTCAAAACGACTGTTAGAAAAACGATCAGTTAACTGTAAAGTGTAGTATATTGCTAATATTTTTGTAAAATCACAATAACGATTTTCTTCAATCATTTCCCAAGGAGTAGGCCATGTATCTTTGTCATATGGATCTGCTGCTATGCTGCTCAACGGTGCATTGTTCCAGAACTCAATTGTATCTTCAAACGGCGATTTAGTTTGTTCTAAAGTTAAACGAAAGTCTCGCCACATTTTCAAACGGTCTACATAAGTTTTATCAAACATCAATTTATATATTTGATTGTGAACTCTAGTTCGTCTGTTTCTGGACTTAGGTTATCTAACATTTCATTTACAACATCTAGGTGTATTTCTGTTGCGCCATTTTGAAATGCATTACCTTTTACACTAAAGACTAACTTTCCTACTTTACTTGGATTACCAGTAAAAATATGATCATCTGTCATTGAAATCTCTGCGTTATCTCTGTTGTAGATTACGGTTATTGTTCCATTTTGCATTATTGGGCCAACATTATCTTCAGCACGATATGTGTATTCTAATGCAATAACACCTCTTTGTTGATCAGATGGTAGTCTAATCAAAGTATCAGCTATTAGTTTTACACCAATACTAGTTCTTACTGGTTGTGATAATTCAATACGTTTTGAGCCATGTATTTCTGGAAAATAATCTTGACTAAAATAAAGTGGATCAACTGTTAGTTCAGCAGTACGTTGGAAGTAATCGTTTATACTTTTATTATTATCCATATCGATGTGGCCAGCATCGCCTATGCCGTTTGAAGTTGCAGTACGATAAAACTCAATCACTGGTTCTACAACTACACTACTGCCTCCGTCACGTCCTACATTTAAATATGTGTTATTTTGACTGATATTAAAGTTACCTGTGCGTATATACAAACCTTGTTTGTCAACAAGATCAAAAACATAATCTTGGATAACAGTGTATTGACTACCTAAAGTTTTTCCAACTGGAGGTATTGAAGTAGGATCTGCTCCTAATACAAATCCTAGTCCACAAGTATTAATATTTCCTGTTTTAAATTTATTGTTGTTGATATCATATTCACTGTATACTGCGCAAGCAAATCCTTCAATAAACATATTTTCAAATATATTATAATCTGAAGTTGCTGTTGCTACACTACCATTAGAAACTACAATGCCAACTAGGTTTGATGTAGGTATACCTTCGCTGGTTATGCCATCGCCTGTGCTCCAACCTGCTGAAAGTTTGATGTTTGAAAACTTACTGTTTTGACAGTTTTCAAGATACAATGCACCGCCATTACTGTTGTGGAATACTGTCATGCCTTCTATGTTTACAAAACGAGCCATGTTGGCTGATGTTGTTGTACTTGCGTCAGCGTAGGTACCAGGTATACTAAGTTCGTTTACTGTACGGATAATGTTTTCAGGTGGGTTTGCACCAGAACTATTTAAAAATGTTTTGTCAATGCCGTCGCCAACAATGTTTGCGTAAGGTGGTATTTTCAATCCTGGCGAACTGATGAGATATTCGCCTGCTGGAATATAAAGTGTTACACGACTCCTGTACAAGCCCTTGGTTGCACTGTTGATAAACAACTGGTCAATAGCACGTTGTAGTTTTTCTGTTTGGTCTGTTCCATCGCCCATTGCTCCAAAGTCTCTAACACTTACACGGTCATCTAACTTTGCTTGTAGAGTACGTTCTACTGGAGATGCTAACGCAACACCTGTTTGTATTTCGTCTCTTTTGTATGCATACTGTCCTGCTAGACTTAATAAGTTATCAGCTTCTGTTAAGATTTTAGTATTGCCAACTGCTGGTGCGCCTTCACTGACAGCACCGTTACCAATATAAACTTCCTGTGTATCTATCGAAAATCCAATTTCACCGCTTGCTAGTTGAGGTAGTCCACTACCTTGGTTTTTTCTACCTCGGCGGTGTTGGATTCTTGAAATCTGTACAATAGCCATGCTATACTCCTAATGCGTTATTAGTAGTATTTAGCCATTCTTTTCGTAATACTGGCGGCAGCGATTCCACCATTCTTGTTCCCACTCTGCAAACTCATCCGGCCATAAATCAAACTGTTGATACTCTAATCCGCGACTGCACATAAAGATATGTCCTTCACGAATGTCTGTACCATGTATTTCATTGTGTCCTAATGCGTATGCTGTAAGCTGTAGATAGTAGTCTTCTACCCACTCAGGCTTTTTGGGGCGATTTGTCTGTTTAAAATCCATGATACACGGATTGCCTTTGTACTGTCCTACAAGGTCAGTGGTGCCAGCATAGATGCCCGGAACATAAAGCGGAACTTCGCTGCCCCAAATATCATCAACATGCACCATTGCTTGATCACGTATTACACATGCCATCTTGTATGCTTGTTGTGCATAAGGATTACTACCTGCACTTTCAGTCCATACACCATTGTCTACATAATCCTCAAGATACTTATGCATACGTGTGCCTACACCTGCTGCTTCAGTTGTTATCTCTTGTGCTTTTGCATGTCCTACACGCCTGCGCCATTCATGCAAATGTGTCATATCCTTTGTACCACTTAGGATAGTTGTTACACTTGCTACTGGAGGGCCGCCTGGTGCTGCATATCTGCGCTTGCCATTTACTTCAACACGCTTGAGTTTTTCATATGTATACTTGGGGTTTATCAATGTCATACTTAATAGTATAGTAAGACTAAGTGATTGTCAACCTATAATGTTTTACCTACATCGGTTGCACGTTGTGCCATTTGGCCGACTGCATTTCCTTGTGGTTGCCCAGCTGGCAATGCATCAACTGAGTCTTGATTGAATATCACTTCATCGTTGTTGTAGTTTTTAATCAATTTCTTGATACGCGGATCGTTGTATTGTAGTGCAAAGGTCTCAGCTGAAAATGATTCAAGTCCCATACCTGCAAGTTTTTTATTAAGATCGTCCATCTTAATACGATCAACTCCATTTGACTGGAGTTGCTTTAATACCATGTATAGTTTTGGGCTAATGCCTTCGTTAATGATGTCTGATATTTTCATTATCTAGCTGGACGGCCTGCTGGCTCTTCGCCACCTGCTGCTGGCAATGCTACATCGCCTTCGCCTGCTACTGGCTCTTCCATGTCAACTGTTGGTTCCATTGCTGGTTCAGCATCCATTGCTGGCTCTTCTGCGCCCATTGCTGCCGGTGCTTGGCCTTCGCCGGTTAATAGTGCAACACCTTGGCTTAGACTTTCACGAGCCTGTTCCATTGTTTGGTACAATGCTTCTAGTGCAGGCTTGATGCCTCCAACAAATGCTTGACTTTGGTCAACACCCATTTCGTCACGGATAGCATCAGCAAGTTCTAGCATTGATTCAGTTTGCATTTCGGCCGTGTCTTCCATCCAGTTGGTAACACGATCAACCATATCTTTAGCAGCCATAACAATCTCTGCTTGATCTTCAGCACCTTCGTTAACTTGTGTTTCCTCTAGTGAAGTTTCTTCAATGTCGCCACGCTCACTAATCTCTGCATTGAGAACATCTAAGAACAGTTTGTTCTTTTGATAGTTTTCACTTTTTACAACTGAATTGAAGTTTTCATTCATTTCGATTTGACTAAGCTGTGTGCGTAGTTTGTTTCTTGCATCTTGCAACTGTGTCAAACTGAAGTTTTCTAGTTTGATTTTTTTACCAAAACGCTTGGCTAGGCTTTCATTTAGTGCCTTTGAGGTTACTGGTTTTGCGAATTCACTAATGTTCATTGTAATCTTTCCTGATTGCTATTACTTTTATTTATCATCTAATCAAAGATGATGGCTTCTAAAATACGATACGAGTTGTTTCTACGAGCTTCGCTTACTTCTAATCTTATATGAGCAAGGTCAAGTCTAAAGTTATCCGTTGTATTGTTAATCAAATGTTCATAAAACATACAATCACTGTCGTGTTTATCGTATTCTCTATCATTTACTATTGCATTTCTATAATCTTGTTTGGCATTGTAAAGTTTTGCTATTGCTAATGCGCCAGGCTTTGACAATGCCAAACATACCTGTTTGCTTTGTTGGCAATCAAACAACAAGTATCCTTTGTTTGCACTATACCTTATAGCAACAATACCTATACGGATACTATTTCCTCGCTTCATAGGCAAAGGATTCTTTTTTGTTCCTACATCAATGATGTGGGATAGCTGTTTAGTAAGGTTTTCCATTTTTCACCAAGTACACTTTTCCATCTTCGATTTTTTTAGATATTAAACTCTTTTTAATAAGGGCTTCAATAACCCTTACTTCTCGTTCTGTAAACTGATTTGGTGTTACCGTGCCTTTGATTTTATCTAACAACTTACCCTCTTCGATGGTTGTATAGATTTCAAAGCTCGATATTAATTCATTGATTTTCATGCTACTGTGGCATAGTTGGCATCGTTGGTGATGCTGGTTGTTGTTGATTTAACGTGTTGGTGGTTTGCTGCGACTGTTGCGACTGTTGCTGTTGTCGTTGCTGTGCTGTTTTTGCTTGCTGTTGCTGTTGCATCAACTTTGGCAGGTTGCTGCGCATATCAGCAATCTCTTTATCCAATGCTCGTTTTTGTTCTTCTTTATTTTTAAGTTCGGCTTTTAATGTTTCAACAGGATCTGCGCCCATTGCATCACCAACAACTGGTTGTTCATTTAGTATATCAATATATGCTCTCATGTCAGGTGTATTAGTGTTGCTCATTTGTTCATTGCCTTTACTCTTTTACTTGCTGGATTAATACGTTTGGTCTTTTTTGCTTTACGTGTCATTTTAGCACCTAATCTTGCTTTTGTCAACTTTAATCTTGCACGTTTTTTTATATCAGGTGCTGCAAAGCATTGTCCTATGTTTGAAACTATGCGTCCAGCACGAGAACCCGAACTGCATCTAAACTTGCGTACAACTTTGTTGCCACGCTTTGCCCAGGCCATCTTCTCATCAAGTGTAACTTCATTAATCTTCATTATGTGTTTAACTCATTTGCATTAGAATAACAACAACTGTTGATAACAGTCCTGCAACTATTGTGCCAGCAGCACCAATAATAACTTTTGCTAAACTATTTTGACCGGCAGCCATTTGTTCTGCAATACCGTCTAGTTTCTTTTCTACATTGGTTAATCGACCGTCAAGAGCCTCATAACGAATAGCACATAGATCGACATGCGCTTCTAGTGATTCTCTTTCAAGTTGGGTAGTCGACATTCATTTCTCCAATATATTTACGACAGGAAATAGCCTTTTCGTTACCTAAAATAAATGCCTAAGTATATAAAATACTAATGTTATTTATCTATTTCTCTAAATACAATATTAGATCTATCAATATTTGTGCGAAATACTGGATCACCTAGAACTGCATCTTCTGTGAGTTCCTTAATAAACGGTACTAGATCAAAGTCTAGTTTTAACATATCAACACTGTGTATTCCGTATTCGATATCAAATACCATCCTCCAAATCTTTTTAGCAGAAATACCTTTGCCAAACTTGATGTTTTCATCAACAAGGTAAGGCGATTTTATAATAGTAGGGTTAGCTCTAAGACCAATGGTATTCATCACTGTTAGATAGTTCTGTTGCTGATGTTCCAACAACTTTGGATCACCTCTGCGGGCGCCTGTTTCAGTAATATCAACTACAGTGAATAATTCAAACATCAAAATTTATATCCATATCTTATAACATCTTTGATAAAAATGTTTTTAATCTCTTCAGCTAACTCCATTGTATAATAATCTTTGTAGTCTGTCAAGTCTGTTGTGTTTAAAAACGGCAACGGTTTATCACATCCTAGTATACGTTGTACTTCTTTGAAGTCTTGTTCTAGTGTTTCAAAACGTAATGTAAGGTTGATTGCATCGCCTAGCCAGTCTGCTTGCGGAGTACCCAAGTTATACCATTGTCTACTCCAACTCACTTGCGGTTTGAATGTCATGCCCAGTGATGGTATATCATTGTGTCCATAGATCAGTCGTTGTGTCAGCCAATCTTTGAAGTTTCCATTGCCTGCAAACTTGTACCAACTAACCATACGGGCCCACGGGTTGCGTACAACTCCAAATCTAAATACTGTGTCTGGAAAGAACTCGTCTACTTCTTTGAAACTGCCATGCTTGCGTCCTTCTACTGTGTTGAAGTTGTCATCGAGCCATTGGCTTATGCTAGTACCTGCTGTCTTAGGATTGTGTATAAATGTTATTTTATGATCAGGAAGGTATCGCATCTAGTACTTAGCAGCCATAAAAAAAGAGCCACTTAAAAAGTGACTCTTTAGTGTGACGCCTGTTATAACATCACGGTTCCTAAGGTAAGGAATCTTATACTGCTACAGTGAAGCTTGCTGCTGCTTCGACAGTTGAGTCGTTTGCATCTGCTGTTACTTCCATGATAGCACGTACACGAGATTGTAGCGAAGCTGCTGTGTTTGCATGTGAATCAACTACAACGTTGATAATGCCGTCTGCTGCTGCTGGCGCCCATGCCATTAGTGGTGCTACTTCACGAAGGATTAGGTCATACTTTGAACCGTGTGCTCCGTCTACACCTTGTAGATCAACTGCTGTGTTGCTGTCGTCTTTTACTGTAATTTTGTACATTGCTACTGCTGCTGTAGTTTCTAATGTACCTACTGTGTTGTCTCCACCGTGTACTGGTGTAAAATCATATGTTGCCATTTTATTCTCCTAATGTCTCTATGGCAAATACACTACTCTGTGTACTTGTTTATAATATTATTTATCTCTTTAGATTCTTTTTTGCCCGTTTATGCAGTATTTTGAACTGTTCTATGTATGCAGGGCCGGCTCTAACAATATCATCTAACATTACTACCAACGGAGCATATGCTTGAACAAACTGTGCTATAGTGGTTTTTCCTGCTACAGCATTTTCAATAAACTTTGCAATAAAAGGTAGTTTGCTAACTGGAACTAAGAATCTGTAGTTGATTACATCTGACTGTTTTACATCGTCCGGTGTGCTTACACTATACTCTGGATCTGTTTTGCTAAGATCTTCAAGATTCTTATCTAATGCAAGTTTGCTAAACTGTTGTAGGAAATCACTATCACTGAGTTTTGCTCTACCTGCAAACAACAAACGTGTAACAGTTAACTGACGTTCTTTTTGTGTGTCTGTGCCAAATGATGCAATGCGTCTACGTAGTGTTTTATAATCAGATATTTGTATTTTTAGTTCTCGTTCGATTTGAAATAGGTTTTCTATATCTGATATAGATGGAGGCGTGTTCTTTGCCATGCTTCTTAGATAACCATTTAAGTTGCCAATACTAAGCAATACGCCTCTGCGTTCGGTTGCTGCGGCACCTGGATTTTTTAACTTTGATAATGCTTGTTCGTCGCCTGTAATAAAATAAATTAGGTTGTAAAGATCACTACTGTCAACTCTATGACGGCTATAATCTCTATACATCACAGTCTTATAAGCATACTTGGCTGACGTATCTCTATGCGATCTATAGTGGCGCATTACTTGCATCATTAATAATATTAAAAACACACGTTCTCTACAATCAGTATATGTTAACATACGCTGATTCCTGCTACTGCGTGTCATACGTGATTCTTGTATGTCGTGTAAAAATTCAAATGCCATTATTTTTTACTTTCAATGACTTTGGTTACTCCAGTAACAAACTTTTTGCTGCTGCCTGCTCTAATGCTGTTAAGAAAACGTCTTTCTAAATCTCCAGCTGTTTGTTCATCGTAGGTTTCATATATTTTTTGTATAAGATTTATACTACTTTCAATGATATTAGTTCCAGTACTCTGAATAAACTCGTCGCCGCGAGATGATGTGTGTATATTATTTAATTCTTCTAAGATACTACGTGTACGTTTTCTCATTAGTTCTACCTCTTATTGTATTTAGCATAACCTAAAACTAAATATGTTTATAAGTGAGGGCATAAAATGATAACAGAAATGACATTTATACAACGTAGTCTATTGTTTGCTAAACTATCAAGTATAGCATACAGCGATGATATAGATTGGGTTAGAAAAAAAGTAAGAAAACTAGGATTCACAACTGTAGAATTTTATAACAAAGACGGAGCACAAGCATATCGCTTTATGAACGCAGAAGATTTGGTTATAGCATGTAGAGGAACACAACCTACAGAGTTTAATGATATCAGTGCAGACTTAAAAGCATTGCCTGTAGTTGCTGAAACAGTTAGTAGAGTGCATCAGGGATTTAAGGTAGAAGTAGATGAACTTTGGCCAATGGTGCTCGAAGATATCAATCGCAAAGTTAATGAAAACAAGAAACTTTGGTTTACAGGACACAGTTTAGGTGCTGGCATGGCAACCATTATGGCAAGTCGTTGTCACTTGTATGCAGATATAAATCCAATAGAAGAACTGTACACGTATGGATCGCCTAGAGTTGGTTGGAAGAAATACTGCAAGAGCTTGGGTGTTGTGCATCATCGTTGGGTGAACAACAACGACATAGTCACTAGAGTGCCGTTGCGTATAATGGGATACACACATGATGGTATAGAACATTATATGAATGCATATGGATTAGAGCGTAAACTCACAACATGGCAGCGTACAAAAGATCGTTGGCGTGGTATGTGGATGGGCTTGAAGCAAGGTGGCGTTGATAGTTTCAGTGACCATTCAATGACAAACTATATTGCTAACTTGGAAAAGATGCAGGGCTAACCGTTGGCCCTGCACGGATGTATTACGGCATCAACCGCCTAGCTAGGACCTATATTAAGTTCTAGCTAGGTATTTTAAACAGTTCTCTGGAGATGTTTCTCCGTACGGATCGTTGTCATCACCGTCATTGTTGATGCCAGGTTCCTGCCACCATTTCTCAACAACACCATTGTTGAGAATAGTCATATAACGCCAGCTGCGATTGCCAAAGCCCAAATGGTTCTTACCAATCAACATACCCATAAATCGAGTGAAGTTGCCTGATCCATCTGGAATAACTTTTACATGTTGAATATCTTGTTGCTTGGCCCATGCGTTCATTACAAACGCATCGTTAACTGAAATACAATATACTTCATCAATATCTGCATTGCGAATAGCATCGTAGTGCTCTTCAAAACCTGGTAGCTGATATGTACTACACGTAGGAGTAAATGCTCCTGGTAGACTAAACAGTACTACACGCTTGTTTGTAAATAGTTCGTGACTGGTTACTTGCTCCCAGCGATATGGGTTAGGACCTTCAATACTTTCATCTCTAACTCTAGTTTGGAAAACCGTACACGGTGGCTTAAATCCTTCAATCATAATATATTCCTCTATGTGTTTGTGTGTTGGCTACAGTATCATTTAGTGTAACACTGTAGCCGTTTGTTGTCAACCTTTAAAGTCCGCTTGGAACAATAATGTAATGTATTGCTAGGACAAGTGCAACACTTGCACCTAGTCCCACCATCATCTTACCAAAGTCTTTTGCAACTAATGGGAACACGCTTTTGGTCTTCTTCTTGCCAAAGTATGTCGCCATAGCCAACTCACGTCCTGCTAACAAGCCTACGAATACCCATGTTGTGCTCATTGGAATGTCATTTAGTTCTTTGAAGAAGTACAAGCATAGCCAGTAGAACAAGTCGATTAGTGTCGCACTACGCACATAACGTGTGTTGTGTTTCTCTAATACAATCTGTTGTATCTTGCCGCCTTTCTCTCTAAACATAAAGAACAAGCCTACTACAAATACTGCACTAATAAACAGCATTAGGTCCATAGGCACTACTCGTGGCAGGAACACTGCGATGTTTGCAATGTCATGACTAAGCCATGTCCACCACAAGCCGCCTGTTGCTACCCATTGTGCAATGCGCCAAAACTTTTTGTTGCCTTCGCTAACTGGCTTTGTTTCATCATACCACTTGCCAAAGTATTTGTGTATTGCAAACCATACTACGTATGCAAATGCGGCTGCAACACCGTAGCCCATGATTGATTTCATCAGCATCTTTTCAAGCACAAAGGTACTTGCAAATACACTTAGCACCAAGAATGATGTTGATACTGGCACACCCAGTCTAGTCAATGCAACTAGGATTGCAGGTGCGGCTGCATGATACCATTGTACTTCTTGCCATGGAATCTTATTAAGTCTGCCGTAACTGATGTCGCCACCATTTACTGTCCAGCCATACCATAAGGTTGCAAGCAACACTGCACTTGCGGCTCCCCATAATACTTTGTAGTTAAATCTCTCATTGTTTGATGCCATCCATGTACCGAGAGTCTGTACTGAATCGTTTGCTATAACTGCATAGGCAGCTAACAAGAAGCCGATGAGGCTCCATAAGGTGAGTGCGTCCATTTCTTTCTCCTTTGCTTGACGGCTTTACCCCGTCGCTCACAAGTAACACCATGTTACACGCATACTTAGTAAAAGTCAATCAAAAAGTTTGTAACAGTTTTGTAAAATCTTATAAATAGTACGGCAAGATAAGTTCTCGACCTGAGTCGTTGGTAGCACAACGGGCGCTCGCCTTATAAAGCATCATTACATATTGGAGAATACAATGACTAAACTAGCACAACTGCTAGGTAGTGTAATGGCTGCGGTCAACCTACCTAGAGAAATGAGACAAAGAAATCTCGAAACTTATGTGAAGACAGAGTTTCAGCCACACGACAGAGCATATGTACTAGACTGTATGCTACGTGGCGATGCCCTTGATAGACGTAACATAGTATAAAAACAATCGATAGGGCAATGTCACAGTTGCCCTATTGTTTGGGTGCGCACATACGCACACTTGCACTGTACGCATATCGTCTTTGCGCATACAACAGTTGTTCTCACCGGTTTTTCATGTTAAATATATACTGTAGAAGGAGTAAAACTAACGCAAGTTAGACTCGGATCACACATACATATATATACGAAGGAAACGTAAAATGACTACATTGGTAGCAAACACATTCGAAATAGTAGGACTAAACGGCATCGCAACCTATTTCAAAAACTTAGGTGCCGAATTCAAAAGACGTAGAAACATTCGTCATACTATCAACGAACTATCAAGACTAACAACGCATGAACTTAACGACATTGGTATTGCTCGTGGCGATATTTGGCATATTGCACATCAATCATATCCAAAGGCATTGCGTGGCGAAGCTGTGGAAACAAACCGCAACTTGAGAGGTTGGGTATAATGACTACATTGGTAATGAACTACACCGTTAATCCTTTTTGGACTGCACTAAAATCAGTTGCCCGTGGAACATGGAACTTTATGGAATCAATGGGCAGAGCAAGAGCGGCTGCTGAATTATCTCGTCAAGGCTATCACGAAGCTGCAAAAAATCTTATGTTGGAGAATAGATAATGTTTAAACGTTTTATCAAAGCAATGGAATATCGTAGTTACTGCATGGCAATCCGTGAATTGCGCAATAAAGGTTTGTACAAAGAAGCCCAGCGTATTAGTGAATACAAACATAACATGTATCCAACATCATGATAGATCCAGATCACACATACATCAAGCCCAAGGGCGAAAAGAAAAAGGGCGGCAAATAGTCGCTTTTGTTCTTGACATAAATACCCTACTACGTTATAGTAGTAACACACATAGATACACAGGAGAAAAACTATGAATGATATGACAAAACAATTTGAGCAAATGACCGATATGTTTAAAACGGTAATGCCACAAGTCAAGCCAAACAAAAACGGATACGAGATCCGCACAAAGGTTCTAGAATTTGCACAGAATCAAGCATGGCAAGACTACCACGCCAAACTTGGTCAGTTTGAAACAACTGTAGCCAAAGATGGCGACGAAGTTGTAACCACAGTAATAATGCCAGAAGTACCAGGTGCTGATGCTGTATTAGACGCTGCTAACAAGTTTTATGATTTTGTAAGTGGCAATAAAAAATAATCTAACAGTATTACTAACTAGTGGGGCATAGCCCTTTTAATAAGAACATTTAACAAAGCCCCTCGTTTAGTTCCACTAGGCGGGGGGTAATCTTTTAGCGTTGTTCAATCCAAGTCATAGATGCCAGTGCGTCTTTACCCGTGCCGTTTGAAGCACACATAATAGTGAATACATCACTGACTGATCCCAGGTTAGTTCTGCCAATTTGGTATGCTGTGCTTGCCGCCAACTGGATACCTGCGCCACCGCCGCCAGCGATAACAAATCCACTGTCAAGCACACTGCCGTGATTGGCTACGGTGATGCGGGTTGGTGCGATATAGGTTTGATACTGTGTAAATCCATCTGGGTCAGGATTATCTAGCCAAGGTTGCGGACCATTTGCTCCTGCCGTGACTGCCGCTGGGATTGTGGCATTACGCACCAGTTTGTAAAAGATGTTGGTGTTGTCAATGGTGGCCACCTGGAACATCTGTGGTAAAACGATTCCGTTCAGTGCCGAGGATTTTAGTCTAATGCTCAAAACGGGATACCAGTTGTCCTTGGTCACTGCGGAGGACAAAGCCGCCGCCATGCGTGTGCCATAGAAAGGAGCACTGATGTTTTGTGCGATACCAAGTTTGCCCACCGTGCCTTCTGAAATCACGCTGTTGGAACCTTGGAGCATAGTGTATGGACCACCCGCCACCGTGCTCAGTGCTTCCATTTCTACCCTGATGGGAAGGAAGGGAGACTGTGCCCAAGGCGTGGCAGATCTGTTGGCATTCTTATGGGTGTGTATTACGCGGGTCGCACCATCAATCACCCAACCAAATTTGACCTGTCCTGCACCATACCATTCATATTCAATGCTGACCAATTGTATCTTGGTGGGGTCTGCTGTGATACTGCTTGAGTCTGTGCCGTCAAGTTTGTCGCCATTCCACTCGCTTCTGGGAACAGAGATGTCGGCACCGCCGTTTGATACTGTGCAGTTATATTGTGGACCACCATCCACCCACACGCCACTGTCTTCAAACCAAAAGCCATCGCCTGCTTCATTAAACATTCCTAATCTTTTGCGGATGCCTTCCACGGGAGCGCCAAGCGTGACGGCAAAACTCACCGTGCTGGTTCTTCCTGGAACATATCGTTGTGTGAGAAGAGTTTGCCTAATCACCTTATCGCCACTGTCTCCATTGATGCTCAACTGTACTTGACTGCTGGCTAGTGCGTGGGTGGCACTACCTGTGCCTGTTACATCGGTTTCCCATACATCTGTTTCCAAACCATATTGGAATGTGTTGAAGAACACAGTTTCATAGGGACTAACTTTTTGTCTACCCTTTGAGGTTAGGTTGCCGTCGTCACCAGGACCAGCGGAAGTATTGACACGCAGGACGGGTTGGCCTGATGTATTGTAATCCATGGCCATTGACAGGTCGTTGGTGTTGGGTTCATGTGTGTGAACGTAGTTGGTGCTGTTGGGATTTAGGTTAGGCATGTTATGTTGCCCACGGTCTTCCAGGCTTTAGTCCGCCGGTGTTGGCATTATCTTCTACGTTATTAGTATCGTTATCACCAACTGCATAACGTGTAGGTAACTGTGTTGCGTCTGCTGTAACATCTGCATAACGTCCTGGCTCTACTACATTACGAGCCGCTCTGTCTGCGTTTGCCAATGCAAGTTTAGCATCTTGTCTTGCTCTTTTGGTTGCTAGTGTTGATATACCGTTTGCTGCCATGTTAGTTCTCCTGTTGATTCGGATACATACTTGCGTGTGCTACTCTTATATCATGTGGGTGTTTAGGAGCATTGACACCACCGCCTGCATCTGTTGTTACTGCTTCTATGTCTGCAACCACTTCGTTTGGACTGTTGGCAAGCGGACCTTTGCTAGGATTGTCCAACATTGCAAATATCTGTTTGAATCTACTTGCTATAGGTTCACCTTCTTCTGGTGACATATCAGTTGTTACTTCAACACTGCCAGTGGGATCTTCTGATTTATCCAACAAGTCCAGTACTGCTCTAATAATATCTTGTGCTCGCATTTGTTTCTCCGTTGTAGTATTTACCATATATACTGTACGAAAGGATGTGCTATGAACATTAAAAAAATATTTTGGGCTGCTTGCGGATTTGTCTGCTTAGGTTTGGCCTACTTAGGAGTAATACTGCCCGGATTGCCGTGGAGTATTTTTATTGTAATGGCTGCTTATTGTTTTGCTAAAAGTAGTAAACGAATGCATGATTGGTTGTACAACCACAAACTGTTTGGACCATTCCTAACCAACTGGAGTGAGAAGAAAGTGTTCCCATTAAAGTTAAAATACTTGATGATTGTAACTATGGCAACAACTGTTGCGTTTACATGGTTTGCAACTGGCAATGACAAAGCAGCATTATGGACAGGTGGCTTTATGGTATTGGTTGCTGTGTACTGTTGGAGATATCCAAGTACCACAGACGAATACGACAGACGTAAAGCTGCTGGTGAAAAGATTGCTTGGTTTAGATAAAAAAAATGGTAGAGGGTGATCAATCCTCTACCAAGTATCTAGTTACTTACGGTTCCAAATTCCCCATAACACCCAGATTGCAATCAAGCCCATAACGCCTTGCGCACCTAATGATGCGATCATTGCTGATACGTTATCAACTACTGAAAGTCCTGCTGGCATGAATGGCATATTGCCCATACCTAAAACTTCTAGTACGATTGCCAAGGCTGCGAGACTTACACCAACATCTGCTAGTGTTCCGGCCCATGCCTTTACTTTATTAAGCATTTCCATAATGAAATACCTCCTTCTTGTTAACGGCTACAAGAGCCGTGTAGTATTTAAAGATACCAGTGTACATATTTAAAACCCAAGTAAACCGTAATAGTATCTGTTAACTTGCAAAAAGATAAATATTTTTTTAATAAACTAGGTATATAATGATAAAAAAACAACCGTTTCGAGACTTGTTAGACAACTTAAAAGATTCTGGCAAGTATAGAGTATTCAATGACATAGTAAGAGAGCGTGGGGACTTTCCTAAGGCAATCTGGTATGGCAAGTACAACATCAAGAACATTGTAAACTGGTGTAGTAATGATTACTTGGGGATGGGACAAAACAAAGTGGTAATAGATGCAATGCATACTGCACTTGATCAAACAGGAGCAGGCAGTGGCGGCACTAGAAACATAGGTGGCACAAGTCATTACCACGTAGCATTAGAACTAGAGTTAGCAAAGCTGCACAACAAAGAAAGTGCGTTGTTATACTCTAGTGCTTATGTCGCAAATGAATGGAGTCTAATCGCATTAAGCAAGATCATTCCCAACATTGTGTTTTTGAGTGATAGTAAGAATCACGCAAGCCTCATACAGGGTATCCGACACAGTGGTGCTGACAAATCTATATGGCAGCACAATGATATGAGCGATTTAGAATCTCAGTTGGCCGAAGTTTCCGCCAGGAATCAAGTCCCCTGCATTGTATTTGAGTCTGTGTATAGCATGGATGGCGATGTGAGTCCGATTGAGAACATTTGCGATCTTGCCGATCGTTACGGTGCTATTACCTATATCGATGAAGTCCATGCGGTAGGTTTGTATGGAGAGCACGGAGCAGGGTATCTAGAGAAACTAGGTATTCAAGATAGGGTAGACATAGTAAACGGAACGCTTGGCAAGGCTTACGGCGTTACTGGAGGTTATATTGCAGCGGATAGGGATGTCATAGACAGCATACGCTCAGTGGCTAGTGGGTTTATTTTTACCACAAGCATTAGTCCAGTTATTTGTGCAGGTGCGTTGGCCAGCATAAAGTATACCAAAGATCACAACGACCTTCGTGTTCAGCATCAGGACGTTGCAGCTAAGTTTAAAACAAAGTTGCAAGAGGCTGGCATAGAGGTGTTAGATAATGCCTGTACTCATATCGTACCCGTGATGGTCCGTGACGCCAAACTATGTAAGCAAATAAGTGATAGATTGTTAGATGAACACGGCATCTATGTACAAGCTATCAACTACCCAACAGTTGCAGTAGGAGCAGAGCGATTGCGTTTTGCTCCTACTCCTCTGCACACTGATGCAATGATAGATGATTGTGTTAGAGCTTTAATAAAATGCATAAAAGATTAATAACATTTGGTTGTAGTAATACGTATGGACACGGATTAGATGATTGTCATGTGCCGCCGCATCATGCAGGTCCAAACCCTAGCAAGTTTGCATGGCCGCAGTTGCTTGCCAACAGACTAAATCTTGAGTGCGTCAACTTGGGTGAACCTGGTGGTAGCAATAAACTCATGTGGTGGAAAACTGTAAACTTTGAGTTTGAACCCACTGATGTTGTAATATACTATGCTACATTTCCTGATAGAGATATGGTAATAAGCAACAAAGTTGGTGACAATAAAACTTGGCAAATGGGTCCATGGAGTAGCTTGGACAAACGTGTAAAAACATTTCATCATTATCTAGCACAATCAAATAGTGCAAAGACTTGGGATTACCAAAGTTATGTGCATATTGATCATGCACATCAGCATGTGCTAAGACAAGGCGTTAAAAATATTTTTCATTTCAAACGAAACAACGAACAGTTTGAACATAGACTACCCAGTTGGGCCACATTCAAGTTTCATTCTGTTTGTGTTGAAGATATGATAACAACGTTTGATACGGCGTTAGATGGATTGCATATTGGTCCTGACAGTCACAAACAAATAGCATTGCGTATGTCCAAGTTGCTTCCTAAGTTTTAAATCAGCCACTGTTCCCAACTAGGGTGTTTCAATGTTAATGGCAGTGTTTTGCGTTTGCGCACCAACTCGTAATACCCAGGAGCATAAGGCTTGTAACGTGGACGCCACTCTGGTCCTACTCGATCACTCTTGCGCCAGTTACAAGGTTTACAAGCTGTTATACAGTTATCCCAACTTGTTTTACCACCTTTGCTAATAGGATGCACATGATCCATTGTTAGTTCACCTTTAGGGTGATGAGTGCCACAGTAACCGCACTCATACAAATCCCGCAAGTACAAGTTAGTTTTACTAAAGCGTGGTTTGCGGGTCTTGTGCATGTATGTTTTCAATATAATCACAGCGGGCACCCGTGTTTCCCAACTGGGGCTCCGAACCAGCCAGTCATCATACCATTCTAGTACAGTACACTTGTCGTGATACATATACATCACAGCCTCTTTCCACTGTACCACACTGAGTGGTAGAAAGCTCACGGGCTGTGCATCTGCATTTAATACTAATGTGTCGCTCATACTAATATTTATATATCAGATGTATTCATGTTAATACAAATGGCTTGTTGTCCTGCTTTGAAATAACCATTGCCTTTGCCAACTTGTTCACTAAGGGCTTCACGGGCTTGGAAACATTCAGTCATAGTACCATGTGCAGTAACTGGCTCAGCGTATGGTGTTGTCTCATAAAAATATATAAAAACTAGTACCCACATTACAGTTTAGGCTTTTGTATCTTTGGACCAATATATGGTTCAAACTTTGTTCCGTTGGCAACCATACAGGCCATTCCATCTGTATACAAACTAAGCAAACTCCATGTGCCTGTGTCTTGGTTAACAAAAAAGAACATTGCGCCAGTAGAAGGTTGTCCTGTTTGTGCTGAGAACTGTAATCCATCGCTTGTGAACAACAATTCTTCATTGTATTTTCCCATTGTAGTAAACATTTTTTCAAATGCATCGCAAGGCTGTCTAGTAAAATACGTTTTTGCCTGAGATTGTTCTTGTGTATAACCTACTGTTGCTATTAGTGTGAATATTAGTGCTAGTCTTATCATATGAATCTATCCATTGTCGATTGAGCGGTTTGCTCAACTGCAATATCCCAAAGATGTCTAGCGTCTGTTTCAAATATAGTTTCACAGTCAATATCAGTTACCAACCAATGATTCTTGTTTCTTTCAGATATAATCTGTTGCGGGTGCCAAACACTTAACCCTGTGTAAAATCTATAATACCTCGGAGTATCACCTTGTGTATACCTATATAGCATTAAATCATCACTGCTGATTGAAATCTGGTTATTAATACGCATGGTATTACTGGCTTCCCAGTCTGCACTATGTAACATTACAGTTGCACGACTGTTAACTGGACCGCCGGCATAAACTGTTTCTTGAGGTACATTTACATCATACCCACGATGCATACACAATTCTCTAGTATTAGTTGAACGATTGGGCTTGTTTAGTATTAATCCTGCAGTGCCTTGTTTTGCATTTTCATAAATGAATACCACACTCTTTTTAAAAAGACTGTCTTTTATTTCTGGTCTTGCTACTAAACATTTGCCTCTTAAATTCATACTGACCCTTGTGTATCATCCATTGTGTGCATTCCATTCCCAATGCCACGGCTCTCTTCGAATGGTAGTAAAGCCAAATCTAGGAGCGTTGGATCGTAACCAGTTGTTTTCTGGTGTGCGGTTGTTGTTGGCTCCTCCGCCAAGATCAACTGCTTTGCCCCATCCGTGATTGCTTGTTCCTGGTTGAGCTGCTAGGCCGCCTTGACTGTACAATCCTTTTCTTCTTGCTACATCTACTTGAGCTTCATAAGTTCTATAACTATCAGTTATTGTCCATTCGATACCATCTTCTGCTGCTGCACGTACCATTCTCAAATAGGCTTGCGCTGCTGGATCTATTAACTTGTGATTACCACCGATAGATGTTAACATGTTGGTGTCAAGCCTACCGTTTTCGCCTGCTGCACCTGCTTGAGTGATAGGAGCTTGCTGACGTAGATTATCCAATAACTGCTCAAATGCTGCAACTCTTTGTGCCATACCATTGTTGCCGCCGTTGACCAATCTACTGATTTGTACAATATTATTAGCAGTTGTTTTATTCATCACTCTTGTTTCAAAATAATGCAAGGCTGTGTTATTAGCAACTGACGGTTGCGCTGCTAGGTCAGGATTATTTACAATATCTGCTCCTGCTGCTGGTGCTGCTGCTCGATAGTTGGCTTTGCCTGTAAGTTGTATCCAACCTCGGCCTCTGTACTTGAATCCATCACCAGGCTGATCGTTGCCAAGCTCTCTGGCTTTGCTTGGGCGAGGTCCTTCTATATCATATTCCAACTGTGTTGATGTTGGTCTCCACACTTCTGTGTTTAGAGTAAAGTTTGCTGTTTCAACTCTACACTGTGCAATCAATGCAGCTATCCAAATCTCTCTATCTTGAACATTGGCCCATTTTCTACGTGCTGCTAGTATCAATGCATTCTCTGCTTGATTACCACTGGTTGTTGATAACTCGGCGCCGCTTGAAATATTTGACGTGTTACCAAACACGTTTTTCATCGTTCCGCCGTCACCATACAACATAGATGTCAACTGATCTTTGGTAATATCTTCGCCTGTGATTCTTTTGTTGTAGTTCAATAGTATTCCAAATATACCTTCTAGCCCACTGGCTACAGTTGTTGGAATATCAAGACCAGCAGGGTCAATGTTGTTGTCTGCCATATATTGATTGTATTCTCCCATGGTGACTTCGCCGTCACCGTTGAGATCCAACTCTTCAAACTCCCGTGGATCGAGTTGATCTGCTGCTGCAATAGGTTGATCATCATTTTGTGTATCTTCTGCACCACTGCTCATTGTTTCAAGTGCAGCTACAGCTTCGCCTGCTACTCTAGCATATGCATTGGCTGTAGCATGTATGCCCATTGGATCAGCAGGGTTTATTTCATCTTTGGTCAATGCTACCACTTCAACGTTGTTCATAGGAGCGGCAACATTCATCAACTGACCTCTTAGGTTGTTGTACTCTTCTGTGTATCCTGCATTTCTATACACATACTTCAAAGGCAACCTTGCAGGTACTTGCACACTCAACTTCAAACGTGGATCAGTTTGTGCGGCTTGCTGTGCTCTAAACTGTGCAAGTTCTGCTGCTGTCATTTCTCTAGTGTCATCCTCATTGGATATCTTTACCACTATGCGATTTTCATTCTTTTGTCCATTGTTGGTTATAGTGCTGGGCTTTTCACTGTTGAGTTCTATTTCTGGAAACCCTACATAAACCACCGTACATCCTCTGTCAGTAAGTCCTTTGAGTATGTTGATCAAGTTTCTGTCTACACCTGCTGGTTGAGCAACATTGTTGTTGCCCACACTCAATACCACACGACTGTTGTCTGGAACTGCTTGTGCTGTGCTAGAAACTGCACGTATGCCAGCGCCATTTCTTGCACTGTTTACTGCACCTGTGATACTAGAAGCAATAGCTACACCGTGACTGTCACCCAACACATGTATCTTGGTTTCATCAGCTTCTTCTAATAACCGCATCATTTGTGTGATCTTCATTATGCTTTCCTACTGTACTTTCTCTGTGAACCTTTGTCGCTGCGCTTGCTCCAATCAGGCAATGGCCCACCGTGTGCTTTGCCTTTGACTTTTTTGCCTGATATCTTTTGACGCTTGCCTTTTTTGGTTAGTTTGTGTTTGACTTTGGTATCACGTCTACGCAACCCTTGACTTCTACAACTGGCTTCTGCACTGGCGCCAATGTTGCCACTCTTCTTACAAGTGCTGGGCTTGGCCCCTCTGAACACCTCAAGTGTGGTACAAGCTTCGCAGTCACAAGCTGCTTCGGTGAATATTTGTCTCAATAGCATATGTTATTTATCGTAAGACCCGTTGTTGTAGAGCAGTTTCATATGCTGTAAAATCCTCTGCATAATATTTGTGTATTGCATCACGCACACCGTCTAGTTCTAAATACTTGAGTGCTCGCTTGCGATGATAGTCTTGTCTATTTTGCACTTGAGTCACCCAACCAAACTCTTGGAGCAGATGATGATTGAGATCCTGCAATCTCCACCATGTGATACCACCATTCAACTGATGCCAACGCAGCTGACCTGGCAATATCCAAGTTGTTGTCTGTGTCATGGTATGCCCATCTGTGTGTATGGTGTTGGGCAACACTTGTTCAATCCAATAGAGAAAACGATGTGCATCCACTGGCAACTCACTGGGCTGAGGGAACACACGCCTTATTTGTTCATACAACCTTTTGTACGCTCCGCCGGCGACATCATCAGCTATTGCACGATTGTAATTGTTGTTGTAGGGCATGGTACACATGTTGTAGTAATAGATACTGATGGCTCGCAACAGGGGATCTCTACAGATTATTGTCGCAGGTTGTGAAGGGTACTGGTGATTGTGGTGTACAACTTGTGCAACACCTGCATGTGCATACTGCATGACGGAGGTGAATCCAGCTTTGGGTGCAAAAGCAATCCATGTGCCTTGATTGCTGATAACGGCCATTAGTCTGTGTCTATGCTGAATGTTAGCGCATTGCGCTTGCCCGCTGTGGTTCCCAACTGAATGGTGCCTGTGCGCTCAAAATATTCTATCTTTGTTATTGTTGCTGGCTTCCTACTCTTGCCTACTAATATTCTATCTCCTACTTGGAGATCTATGGTTATTTTGTTTAGTGTGCTCATAGTTCAACTCCCTATTCACAGATATTTAGTGAGAATAAATATCATATGCAAGGCGAAACGAACATATTCCTTAGAGGACTAAAAGCTGCGGCTGCACCCTGGCAACACAAAGTTGTACACGCAGGCGAACCCTTGCGTAGAGACGAAATAGTGGACTATGAAGGTAGAAACATCATCAACTTCTCACTGCCTGGTGGCAACTACACACCACAACAATATCGCAACACTATAGCATTGATCACACTAGCACCCAATCTACTTGCTGCACTGATAGAACTGGTGTACAATCAACAAGAACTAGCAGGCATTGAAGTTGATCCCAAACTGCTGCAACTTATAGCAGACTGTGGTGGACCTGACTTGACCGAAAACAACAACACAGTAGAACCCGAACCCGAACCCGAACCACAAACTTGGAACAATAGTACACAAAGCAGCGAACGACTACTAGGATAACCTCTAATGATTATAGATTTATTTAATACACGCTCTACCACAAGAGTTTTTGACCAAACACCACTACCTGAAGAACACATACAAAAAATAGTTGATGCAGCATTGCTTGCTCCCAGCAAGAACTGTATATTTCCTTATAGAGTGGAAGTATACACACAAAGCAAACTAGGCCGTGCATGTAAACAGCATTTGTATAGAAATGTATGCACCACTGAATGGGATATTGCAGCAACAGATCAACTTGGCTATGATTTTGATAGGAGTAACATTACAACACCTAATATTCACATGTTTCAAGTATTGGATCAACTAAGAGCTCCAGTTGTGATGGCATTTATTGGAAAGTTTATAGATGATCGTAGCCAACAAACAGGATTTTTCAGTGAAGCTGCTGATCTCAAACGCAGCAGTTTGCAAGCAGCATTGGACAACGGCAATAGAGAAGTTATAGTTCGTATTGTGAGAGATGCAATGCTTGCTTGCAGTTGGGCGCAAATACAAGCACAAGAACTAGGGTACGCTAGTGCATTTGTAGGCAATGCTGGACAACACTACAACGACATAGTGAATCTCAAAGATCACATACACATAGACGAAACTGAAACTGTGATAGTTTATTTGTGCATAGGCCAAGAGGCAGAGATACCACCACAACAATCACGATGTGTTGCCAGTGAATACATCGTCAACGGAGATACCACCACAGTTGTATTCCACGAAACTTCAAGAAAAGGCGAACGTGCATATCGCAACGCAGCCAAACCTACAGTGGACTTGAAATGACACCACCGTGGGATCCACACAACAACAACAAATATCATTTGTTCCGCAGCGTGATGGGAGACCCTATGGGCGCCAGTGTTCTAGACTGGGGAGGCAACAGTGGCAACTTGCTGAGATACAGTGAAGGAGATATAGATGAACACAACTACACTTGCGTTGATGTAGATCAACAAGCTGTACAAGCAGGTGCTGAATATCATCCTCACAGTAGGTTTGTTCATTGGAACAAATGGAGTAGTTCATACAATCCCACAGGCCATCACAACATACTTTGGCCTGAAATACCTGCACATGACTTGGTTTATTCATTCAGCATATTCACTCACACCAGCTATGAAGAGTTTGTACAAACAGTGGAATGGCTGCAACAACACACACTACATCGTCAAGCTCACAGTTTGTTGGATATAAGACAACGTGATAGAGTGAAATGGTTTTATGATAAACGTGTAACACAGTTTGGCAGTTGTGTGGATTTTGTAAAATATACCCACGATGAAAATGTACACATACTTGAAGTGTATGACAACGATACAGTGTTGACGAACAATACTCAAAGTCAACGTAGAAACAGTGAAGCATACGTTGTGTTCTATGATATGGAATGGCTACTACAAAATCTCCAAAGTAGAGGTTGGAATGTTGAGATCTCCTGCCCACTACCTGAACGGCAACCTTTTGTGATACTCTAGTTTATATAGTGTATTTCAAACCAAGTTAGATAATCACAACCCTCCGCTGCACTACAACGAAACCATTCCCCACGTACACGCAGATTGGCAAACTCCTTGTGCAATGTACGCTCTAATAACCTTACACTATCAACATCTACAGATATAGTGTGAACCAACTCCAAAACACTGCTACTGCCAGTTTGAAGAGCCCGCAACCTCTTTAGAGGCTCAGCGCTAAAACCAAATTTACACAACTCTCCATCGCTGATACAATACAAATACATAACACACTATATATTCACACATCAAACACAAAGGCCCCGTTGTTGACTTATACACATACCTATAACCAACAAACGACAAGCACACTAACCAACAAATGACACTACTATACTAACATACACACTATAGATACTATAATAGAAGTATCACACACTATAGAGAAACTATCTTACACTATAGTAGAAACCTAATACACATGCATACTACTATGTACACCTTAGGCCCCGCTGTTGACTTATAACATGAAGCACTATAGCATAGGCCCCGTTGTTGAATGCTGCACAACTGCATTGATACGGTGGATCTACTAGAGTGCAACGGTTCTAACACTATAGTAACACAGGATATGAATATGGTCAAGCACTATAGTAGAAACTTTGAGTATAGTGTGGATAATATGGAAAAGTATTTAAACTATGCCTCTCATCACCTCGAGCAAAGGTTTAAAAAAGTCTTATAAATCGTTGAAAACCTTGAAGAATATCCAAGAATGGTGGAGGTGACCCCGTCGTATGGCCCCGTATGACTTGTCGTTAACCACCGTATGACCTGTCGTTTGAGGCCGTATGAGTGGTCGATAGCCACCGTATGAGGTGGCAGGTTCAACAGTTTAAACATTCTCTAATGTTCACAACTGGTTACACTGTAGAGTTCAACCTCGACTATAGTGTATAACCCGTTGAAGAGATTGAAAGTTCTACTATAGTGTATTTTCTCTATAGTAAACAATGACTTAGCGTATACTTCTACTATAGTGTACAAGTCGTTGTATTTGTTGAGTTTTTTATTATAGTGT
>UEXN01000691.1_pt1 | contig 31083 bp, 25 predicted proteins | sample 1796711 | NCBI WGS metagenome assembly UEXN01 (sample SAMEA4772470, study PRJEB27181) | metagenome | reverse complement strand
CAAGTGCGAAGTTTGTTGGGTGGATCTCAAACTGCTCCAAGATCCTTTTCTTGTTAAGGATTTCCTTTTGGATTGGTCTGTATAGAATAGTTGTGTCGTCGCACAACTGGATGAAGTCTTTGTCTGAGCTTAGGATAATCTTGTGATGTTCAGACAAGGCTTGAGACTGGGAGACTAACGCGATAATGTCGTCAGCCTCCACATTCTCAACATAAGACTGCAAGATAGGCATCTCGTTTAGATACTCGATGATCCTTTCCTGTTGCCAGTTCTTATTATCCTCCTGCTCGCCAGCAGTCATATTGTGTATGTCTCGATTGAGACGCACTGGCTTTCTACCTGCCTTGTAGTTCTTATCCATGCTCTTGCGCTTTTGAGAGCCTCCATCCCAAGCAACGAAGATTAGGTCTGGATTGATTGTTCTACATACAGCCTGTAGTGATTTAATGAAACCCTTGGTGCCTCCGATTGGTTGTCCGTTAGTGGACAGGCTAGGGTCTACAATGTAGTTCCTCATAAAGAGGTTTAGTGCGTCAATTAATAATACTCTTCTATTCTTCATACTCCAACTCGATGCCTAAGTCTTTGAGGATTTTTTCAAGTTCCTCGTTTAACTTGTCTTCATCGTCGGAGTTAACGTAGTTGTGTTCTTCGAGAGCGGTTATATAGTAGAAAGCTTCTTCGATTAAATCTTTCTTCTCTTCTAACTTTTCTCTAAGGCTAGCAAAATCATTCATAGCAAAGCCCTCCTTAGTCTTTTAGAACATAACTATGTTGGTTTTGCCTTTTTTGCCTCCAACGATTTAAATTATTTTAACAGAGTAGGGTAGGAAAGTCAAGAGATTTTAGTGATGGTGGGAGTATTTTTTCTTTTTGTATTTCTTATACTTTTTATACTTCTTGTGCTTTTTCTTGTACTTCTTTTTGAAATACTTCTTCTTGTATTTCTTCTTATACTTCTTGTACTTTTTCTTGTGGTGGGAGTGTCCCTTGTACTTGTAGAAGTGACTGTGGTAATCGTTGCTATGGGTATGCCAGTAGTGGTCATAGTATTCATAGACAACATAGTGCGAAGGGTATACGATGTAGTATTCTTCGTACTCGTAGTGCGGGTTGTGAGATTTAGTGGTGGGGTGGGCAAAAGCGCAGCCCGAGAAGACTGACAAGAATAAAGATAGGGTGATGATTCTTTGCATGATTAAAACCTCCGTTCTCTTATTAGACGAAGACTATGTTCATTTATTCATCTTTTTCTTCATAAAAGTCTTCAGCTTTGCCTAGGCGCTTGTCGAACTTCTGGATTACTTCCTCGTCCATAACATCGTAGACACGCTGTTTGAATACTGGGTCGGTCATCTTCTCGTCCCACTTGGATGGCTGGAACTTTACAACTTTACCGTCGCCCATCTCCAAGGAATACCAAGCACCAGCACTACTCATATAGTTTGAGCCCTTGATAGCCTCGAACAAACTTTGATCGTCTTGAACGCCGATGTCGTCGGTACCCCATAAGATTTTAAAGTTACATTGTCGACCTTGCGTTCCGAACCTGCTCTTCTCCAACTTGACCTTGACCTCAGAGCCAATACGGAAACCGCTGTCGTCAAGGACGAAAGAAGCCTTAGCCTTTCTACCTGTAAGCCAGACACGCAAAGAATATGCGTAGATCATAGCCTTGCCGCCGGGAGTGACGTAGGGGGTAGTCATCGCCTCGCTTGGGCTTCTGGTGATGTTGCTCTTCAGTTGATTGAGCACCAAGAAGGTTGATTGGCTGTTAGCAATCGGTACAGTCAGTTTAGACATACCCTTAGCTAAGATCCTTGCCTTTACTGCCATGGAAGACTGTGGATTAAAGTCTCCTTCCACGTCGGAAATAGCAGGTGTAAGAGCAAGAGAATCCCAGATGAAAAGCATACGATTTTCATTGTTAGCCAAAAGATCTTCGATAGTTTCCAAGACAAACTCAACAGACTGAGCTTGAACATAAAGAATAGTTTCAACATCACACCCTGCCCTCTCCAAGAAAGTTGGATCAATCGCAGACTCTGAGTCAAAATAGATTACATCGATACCCATCTTCTGAGCATTAGCAGCGACCTGAGCAGCCATATAAGACTTACCAGTTGCTTCCAGACCTGCGATCTCGGTTACTTTACCAACTGGAATACCAGCCAGTTTCCCTTTGCAAATAATAGAATCTAGCCATCTAGACCCTGTTGGAATCCAATCATTAACCTCAGTTGGATTCTCTTCATTGAGGTTGTGTGCTACGGTCATCCCTGCGCGTTTATTAATCAACTTACGCATGTCAGCCATAGACAACTTGCCTGCCTTAGCCATTGTATCTCCTTATAAAAAAGTAGGGGGGCTTGCGCCCCCCTTGGTTATCCTGCCAGTTCTTTGAGGGCAGCCTCTACATCGTTGGAGGGCTCTGCTTTCCCCCCATACTTTGAAGTCTCGACCGAGACCGATTCTGCATCTACCTCAGAATTGAGGAACTCATCAAGGATGCTTTGCACATCTTGAGTAGACTTCCGCTCGAAAAGTGTGTCCAAGTCTGGGACAGTGGTCACAATCTCCTGACATGCTTCATCGCCATCTTCACATAATGGGGAGGATTTACGTCGTGGCTGTACCTTCGTTTGAGGATACATCATGCCGGGAGCCTTCCCATAGGCAAGAACAAGGTCTGTTCCTTCGCTTGGGTCAGTAATGTCACCGTAGTCTGGGTTGAGTACCAGACTGAGGAGGGTTTCGTATACGGTCTTTCCGTATCCCCACACCTTAACACCTTCGGCTTCTTGTCCGCGAACGAGGACAGGAGAGAAGAAGCGCTGGCGAGCGAAGAGGCTTTTTGCCTGTGTTACACTTTCGTTAGACCCTTCATTGAAAAGTTTCGTAGCGAAGTTGCACACAGGGCAGTCGTCCCCAAAGTTGCGCTTCGGACAAAGGAAACCAGAATTGTTTCCTAGGTTGTAGTGAAAGTGATGCTCCTTGAAGGGATCCTCATCTGGTGATGGCAGGATGCGGATAACATTTTCCCCGTCCTGTGGTCGCCAGAAGTCAGATTTCTTTCCACCCTTACCTTGAGCAGCACTAAGTTTCTGTTTCATTTTATCAAGATTAATACCCATTTTTTCTCCTTTTTAAAAATTATATACACATTATAGAACAACTATTATTCAAAGTCAAGAACTTTTTTCATTTTGTATCTCCGATGTGCTTTCAATGAAATAAGCGTATTTGTCTGAGTATTGGGTAGAAAATACACCATAGGATACTTTTACGTCCTTTTCTTGCGGTGTATCTTTTACTTGGCTCATTATCTTACTCATCAAAGTTTTATCAGTTTTTAGTTCCGTTTCAGGAATGGCGTAATAATAACGCTTTTCCTTTGCGTTGTCAAGAGAAAAAAACGGGCTTTCTGCGCCTGTTTCTGGATTTAAGATGCCGAAAGTTGAAATGCGGCAGATGTTTTTTGGACTAGATAGAGTTCCAACGACTGGCTCGGTGTGGTTAAAGATGTTTATCATATGGATTGTCGCGACAATTATCTCATTTAAACTATCATAATAACCCATAATTGGCGCTCCCCCCAAGATTTTGTCTATCTGTTGGTTGTCAATGGCGTAGAACTGCTTGAAAACACCAGATCTGGCGTATTGCTGGAGCACACCAAAGACAACATTGGTTTGTAATCTTCTGGTATCCGATAGAGTATCTACGTCTGGGTGGATGTAGAGGATACTTACGTTGCCTTTGCCCTGCAATTGCTCCAGCACACGCAGGGCAGCACCAGAAATAATGCTAGATCCCGATACAATAAAAAGAATATCACCCTCAATGTCTCTTAGCTGCTTTCCGATCAAAGGAAAGTTCTTTTCATAATCCTCTGGGTGATCGTGCTTCGGTACACGAATAGTAGACCCCTCCTCGTGGTCGATTGTGATTACCTTGTATTGTGGATGCTTTGCAAAGGCTTTTGTTAATTTATAGCCAGCAGATCCAAGTCCGATTAATATATCCATAAGTCTTTCATCTCTCCAAAGTTTCTTCCGCCGGATGCGTTGGTCTTGAATCGACCGAAAGGTGTGGTCATAAACTCCCAGTATACCATGTTGATAAAGTCGCCATCCTCGTCGGCATAGTCTAACACAATGCTGTCGTGGATGATAAATGCTATCTTGGTTTTCTTTCCTTCGAGTATTTCGTTGATTGAGATTGCCCTATCCATAATCAAGTCGCTACAAGTGCTTTGGATGATGTAGTTTAGGGCGTGATACTCGTCGGAGGGGATCTCACGGTGGAACATAGTTTTTACCATGTTGCCGTCCCAAAACATCTCTTTGACTGCTGCCCTATCATAGAGTTTAGATAGGACCTCATCTTCAGCATTTGGGTTGTAAAGCCACGAAAAAAGTTTCTTTTTTGCTTCATCTCGTGTTACTTGCCCACCGAACAACTCATAGGCGTTGTAATCGTGCAAATCTATGTAAGGCTGCTCTTTTCCGAGGAGACCTAGCATAACGCGAACTTCGGCTGCGTTGTAGTCTAACTCAACAAGCCAGTCGTTGGTTGGCTTAATAATCTTTCTGAACTTCTTATCCATAGTTAAAATGGGAAAGGAATGCTTCTGGGTGGTTAGTCTGCCTGTCTTTGTGCCGAAGGGATTGTATTTGATGTAGGGTTCTGTTCTGTGTATCTTCCTGTAAAAGTCTTTTGTTCTAGGGTCTGCCAGTTCATTGTTGAGAACAGACAAATCAATGTTTAGTTTCTGATACTTTATTTCTGTGGTTAGCTTTGTGATATCGACCATGTTTTGGTAGTTCTCTGGTCGAGGGTAAGTGTCTAGAACGTGTCTGGTGATCTTGTCTTTCATTAGACAGAACTCTTTCAGGAAGCCCTCGGGCACAAGATCAAAGAAGCAATGGTCTTGTAGAGAAACCTTAGCGATTGCAAATGATTTGTAGAATGCTTTGAGTTTTGACCAGATACGGTCGTAGTCTTCTTTGAGTTCTGGCGGGCAGACTTCTCCTAGGTCTTTGCCTTCGCAGTAGATGTTCGCGTATTCAATCGGCAGGTCTTTTAGGAACGAAGCATACTTCCAAGTTTCGTTGCCTTCGTCTGGGAGGTCATTATAGATTTCTCCCTCTGAATAGATGCCGACACACTTTTCTTTTTCATCTAACGCTTGGAATAACAATGCTGACCTTCTAGTAATATTGTTTTAGATGATTATTAATATATATTAGTGCTGCGGATTTGTCAACAAAATAATAAAGTTGATTCACATCGCTCATCACTTTATTTAAATTATCGTGATCAATCAAGCTATCCTTGCCCATTTCAGACATTCTCATAATAACATAAGTCTTAATCCAGAATAAATCTCCGTATTTTTCTGCTTCATAGGGCTTTCTAGGGATTTTTTTAAATTTCGTTTTAACATTAGCGCCATCAACAAAGTATCCATCAATTGAATCTTTTGCGTCAAAACAAGTCTGAAGGACATTAACCATGGGCAAGTCACTAATCAACTTTTGATACATATTTATTATTGTTTCTTTTACGTCCTGAACATCTGTTATGCTTGTTTTTACATAAAACTTCTCGTAAAAATCTAATGGGCTCCAATCTTTTATTGGCTCCGAAGCATCTATTCCATGAGTATGGTCAGCAACGCCCTTTCCTATGAGCTTGCCGTCAGATGCCACTCCTCCCGCAGGAGCTATTTCGATGGACACTTCGCCATCTTTTGTTATTATGTGGCTATGCTGCGCCACTGGTATATCATCTGCAAAGTTTTTGATTTCTTTCGTTTGGATTGACTGTTTCGGGTTTTCTGCGCCCTCTATCAAGCTATTCGTGTATCCCATATAGTAGTGGGAGTGATCTAAATTTGGGGTTGTCCACCCTTCATTACTATAATTTTGAAAGTATTTTTGGATGTAGGGTCTCATCTTTGGAGAATAAATATTAGCCACCAAACGCCATGGGGCATTTTTGTCTACCATGAATCCAAACTGCGCTGCTGCTGCGGTATAAAAATGATAATTTGGGCTATTCAAGTATTTTTCTTTTTTTGGCTGATCCTTGTCGTGGTCTTCTTTTGATATTTCCAAGCACAATCCACTAGCATTAGGGCTTATTTTATTTGATTGCAACAGCCCAGTTCTGCTTAGGGGGTATTCTTTTAAAGCCAAGGAACCATAGGTGTTTAAAAAATGATCCAAAAAGGATTCAAAATCAATTACGCCCGAATTTAATTTTGAATTTTCAATTAACATAGTTTTAAATGCCTCGTAGTGAGCATTCATTATATTGGTGTGCAGTGGAGCCAACAGTTGCAAACCACGAACAGGCTGTATGTCATTTGATAAAAAGTCATCCTCTGCTAAGAATTTTTTCTTTTCAATCTTTATATATTTCATCAAGTCTTCAAAAGCGTCTGCAACAAAATTTAATACAAAAACCGATTCTCCTGAATTGTTCGTATTGTTAACTTGCTTATAATAAAACTCTTTTGGATAAATATAATTCTTGTTAGAATCAATTCTCCCATACGCAGCCTGTCCGGTCGCCCAAAAGCTTATCGGCATCGCTCTGCCTACAGCGACTTCGGAACCAAGATAAGTGAAAAACTCATCCAACTTTTTACCCTCTAAGTCCTCCATGGAAGCATCGGGGTGGATTAATTGGTACTTTTTTCTTTGTGCAAATATTTCTCTAGAGTTTAATGAATTGCTTCCATAAACATATTCGTTCACATTTCTAACAGAACCCTTGTCGTATCTCAAGAAGTCAAAGTGTGTTTCAATTTTTTTATAATTCATCTTAATTTCCTACGCTGCTATTGTTAGACTCAGGTACCGGGGGGTACAGATTGCCAGACAGCTTCTGCCGAGGTTGTCCATCCAGACTCATCAATTGTGTTTGATACACGCAAGACCATATAATAACCGCCAAGACCCATAGCTCTACCCAAGGAGCCTTTTTTTGATGGATCTCCCAAGCCAGATATAGTTGGGTTGATATATATAAAACAACCGGGTCGCAGCAACGTATTGCCAACTAGGCTTAGATTTGCAGAAAAGTTTCTCCACAATTCTATTTTCTCGTCTCCCTTAGTCATAGCCCTCTCCGCCATAATCAAAGCTATTTGAGAATCTGATTGTTTTACAAAATCTATATTTTTTACAAGACCCCTGTCTGAACCTAAATAGAAATGGTATATACCCCTATTAATGTCCAACTTCTCATTGCCCATGAACGATAGTTCAGCGGACCTAGTTGTCGCATAAGTTAAGAAATACCCGTATCTATCGGTAGCCTTTTTTCTGCTTAGAAGATCATTGTTGCCAAAAAGATTCTTTCCTAAGCCACCAGATTTGATCATAAGAGGTTCAACATCAAATCTCATATTATACTCTGCACCTTGAAAAGCCCTCTTGTAATAATCTGCCAAGGAAGTAACGCTTGAGTCTCCATAGCGTCCGTTTGTTATTGGCTCTCTTGAATCTCCCCCAGCAGCGCCGGGGGTCATCTCGGGAAGCTCAAAAGAAACTGTCTTTATTGTTTTGCCCTCTGCAACACCATTACCAAAACACTCAGAATTTAAAGATGGCATCACCAATCTTTGGGTAGTGTCTCTCACAAAATCTGCTAGAGGGTATACGTCCAGTGACTTATCAACGATGTTTGCTTTAAAAAATTTTAAAAACATTTCTAAAGTAATTGGATAATCAGCTAAATTCATAACTTTTTCGGTGCTAGTTGTTCCACTGGTTGTTACGCCTCCCGGAGCAGAACTGATCAGCGGAACTGTTTCTGTGAAGGAGAAGTTGCCGAGACACAAAGCTAGTTTGTCATCAAATAATTTTTGATCAGTCAAATTTAAAGACATTGCTTGTTCAATTAGGTCACCAAGATAAAAGTAATATATATGTTTGTCGGTCCTGTCGTCGCCCACAGAATCCGCTGTTGGGTACTCGTATGCAGTACCTGTACTTGTATATGTTCTCGCAAATTCTGTTGGATCAAATCTCCTGCTGGCTTCCAATATGTCCTGAACTACGGGTGCAGACCTGCCAGCGGCAGCGGCAATTTGTTTTGCTAAATCATCCAAGGCTGCCTGAAGAGGCACCATCGCTGTGCTTGTAACTGGTGCTGAAGTGATTATCTGATCTTGGATGCTGGCATATATATCTGCCCTGCGTTGCTCAACAAGCAAAAGGAGGGCTTGGATAGATGGCAACCCGGAAGTACCCGTGGTGAGGGCTGAAGCAAACATTTCTTCTGTATAAGCCGAAAGCTCATCTTCAAATGCTTGCCCATATATTACCATTGCTTCTTTGGGTATTACGATTTTTCTAATTTTGCCAAAAGAGAAAAGATTGTCTAATATTTGACTATACTTTTCAACTCTGTTTTGATTTTGCGCGTATACGAGTTCTGCTTCTTTTTTAGAAATTTCTAAATCCGAATCTGAAATTACATTGAGAGTTTTCTGTCGGGCTGCCTCTATAGCGGCATCCCTTTTTTCGTTGGCTAATCTGACTTTAAAGTAATAATCTTCTTCGGACATCTCTAACTCTTCGTTAAGGTCGGCACCTACTTTGACATATCCTCCCACCCCCTTAAGAGTATATGTCTCTCCAATATTGGGTATGCTGTTGATATCTTTTGTATGTCGCGCTTCAGCTAAGGCTATAGCCTTTACCTCATCTTTGCTGGCTTTTGCTCTTTTTGTTTTTTGCGCCCTTATGTCTTTTCTTTTTGCTTTGCGGTCTGCGGCAGAGCCCCTTTCGAACTCTTTATCTTCAAAAACATTATATTTATTTACGCTTTGGAATTGTTGTTCAATCCTAGAAACGTAATTCAAGGTCAGAGTTAGGAAACCATTCTGTTCAAAATTTATATCGTAATCAATCAATGTCATAATCATTGATAGTTGGTTTTGCCTTAGATCTCTTTTCAGCCCAGCATCAATCGAGTCGCCGGGGGGTATTTCATATCCCACAACCGCCTTGATTTGATAATAGTCAGAGTCAAACGAGTCAGGATCCACCCTATTATTTCTGATTATTAAATCTGCAAACTTAAACCCTTGCGGTCTTCTCTTCGTTAGCGATTCACCAGAGACCATGGTCAGCACGAGGGTGCTCTCAACTATTCTAGAGGCGGCAAATGGATTTTGATTTTTTATATCAAATGTAAAAGACTTAATGCCAATGTCATCGCCTCTTTCATCTCTATTACTCATAAGAGAGGTCAAATTTTCCTTGTTACTGTCTGGAAATTGTATTTTTATCTCTGAGGTTGGCTTTCTTGTGTTGGCATCTACTATAACTTTATAAAATCTAATCTTTGGAACCAAGTTCGCTTTTTCCAAAGTTTTTATTCTTCTTAGATTATTATAGGAATAACCCCCAGTTACAATTTTGGAGGTCAGTGTTTCGGGCTCCCTATCGTGCAAGCATATGAAGCTATTCCACCCTTTCTCATTATGAGAGTTTCTAGATGCATATGCAAAATCTCCTAGGTATTGTTTAATTAGGCAATTTTCAGAAGACCTTAAGATAGAAGAGATTGCATTATCTGAAAAAAGGCTGCTTACAAGTATATCAAAATTTTCTTGAGCGGTTGGCATTTTTTAAACTCCATAAATAGACAGCACAGCCTCTAGAGGAGTGGGGACGAATATCAAGCTTCCAAACTGAAGTCCAGCTTCTGTAGGCTTTTTGTTGTAAGAGGCTATGACCCACCAGTATGTGGGGTCGCCATAATACAAATAAGCTAATTTATAGAAATGATCGCCCCTTCTCCAAATGTGATCAACAACCTCTAGCTCTTCTCGCTGTTCCGTCGTTATTGCCTTTGAGAATTCATTGATATAATGAACTATTTGTTTGACTCCTCTTTTTTTAAAGAAAGATTTATACATGTCAAAGTCATTTGTTAAGATGGGTCTGCCTTCGTATCTAGATGCCATTTATAATCTGCTCCTTACTGTCAATCACTTAAATTTATTTGCTAATTTAGTCCACGGATTGGTTGTTTCATTTGATTGCTTTAGTATATCGCTATTTCTTGCTTTAATTTCTTCAGCGTATGCATTATCGCCTAGATCAGCCAATTTCTGATATTGGTCCTCTGCGCTTAAGTTGTCAAAATCTACGCCCCTAAAGCTTTCTGTTGTCAGCGAAGCTATAAAAGCATTTTGTTCGCCAGCGCCGACTTCCCAGCCGGGTCTGCTAAAGGGTACAACGCCAATGCCAAGATCAGGCTGGTCATAGGGGAATTTAGTTCCTAAAAGTTGTGATCCCTTGCCCGTGCCAATGGTTTCTTGGTGAAGCGGGGCAAAGTCTATACTTAATCTTATTATTTTTGGCACTAAGCCGATTTTCTCTCCCCGCAAGTCATAATCATATGGCTGCTTTAAACTGTCTGGAACAGAAGCATCCGCATTTGGACCATACTCAAAGTATCCAGCTTCAGGGTCGGGGGTGAAGTTGTAGTTCCCTATGGTGCCTGCTAGCATGGCTTCTCTATCTAAGGCTTTGCCATCTGTTATCATATTAAGCCACCGCATTTGCACAATAGGGGCTTTTGAGAAAACATTTTGACTTCCATGCTTGGTATAGTCTGGATAGAGCATAAATGCTATGGCTTTGGCATCTGCTAGATTCTTAACTCCCATGCCCAAGTTGTCTGCCACTAGAACCAGTTGCATACTTATTGATCTGGTTGTATTTTGGTATGACGGCATTGGGTCAGTCCTGCCAAACACAGTCTCTTGATTAAAGTTGCAAGAATAACTATCAGAAAAACTTTCAACGGCAGCGTATAGCCTAACTCCAAATGGATTGCCCCGTGCGTCGTTTCCGATTCTCATTATATCAACGGTAAACCCCTTGTTTGCATATGCCGCAACGCCGTCGACATTGGACGATATAACAGAATTAAGCATTTTTTTAGTATTAGCGGCTATGGCTCCATACGCCGCTTTAACTTTGGTATTTTGTGTATATTTACTGAGCATTGTTACACCCCTTTATATATTTATCCATTATTAGAGACTTTCCCCCTTGAAAGATACTTGCCGTCCAACACATTTAGAGAAGCCTCTGCGATCTTTTTGGTTCCGCTCCTGTCCAAATGTAATTCCACTTTTAGCGGCTGCTTGCTGGATGCTTGCACGTTGTTGTCCAAAGATCTTCTTAGCATAGATAATTCTTGCCTAAGCATTGCGTTTTCCGTTGCAGACTTAGTGCTAATTTGAGCGGTGCTTATTCTCGGTGCTGCCTTTGGAGATTTTGACTTTACTGGTGTGGCGCTGCCAAATACACCCAGATCTTTTGCTATCAGCGCTGAGTCTATACCGAGAGACGCAGCAGTCCCAATACCCGGAATAGTTGATGCTGCGCCAGAAGCAACCTCCATTGCTGCGCCTACGTAGTCTCCCATTAGTGCTCTTTGGGCTCCGAAAAACAGCCCCATTCCTGCGCCGATAAGTGGTATTTTTTTAAGCAATGATTTTCCAGCCATCTCGGCACCTTCCTGTGCTGCCTTCTTTGCAACATTTTGTCCTGCCTTCTCTAACGTCTCTTCTACTACCTCTTCTGCTGCTGCTTCTATAACCTCTTTTGATGCTCCTGCTCCAAGGGCTGCAACTGTTGCCTTTGCTGCTGGTGCGCCCATGCCTGAGCCGCCTCCGGGTATGGGTCCTTTGCCCGGAACAACCCCCTTGTTGGCGGGAAATAAGTTAACTCTGGCTAATGCATCTCTGCCTGTGGCGCTTTGTCTCTGTATCGCGCCGTCCAAGAAGCCCCTAAGTCCACCCCCGGACTGCAAAGCCCTGAGCCCACTAATCGCACTGCCCAACCCTGAAATAACAGAGGAAGCAATCAACACTGTTTTTAATCCCCCGATTGCATCGATGAGACCCGACATTTTTGTGGTGCCCTCCGAGAATGCTTTTTCCGTCGCAGCGAGGGCTGTGGTATCTGCCTCTGTTGCTGATTGCAGTTTTTGCATTGCAGTGGTGTTGATTGCAACTTGCTCTTCTAATGTAAGAGCCTCTGTTTTAATTGTTGCTTCATCTATCTCTTCTCCTTGAAGAAGTGCCTGTAACTTACCAAAACGAGTGCCCAATTCATCTTCTAGGTATTCTTTTGCAAAGACTCCTAAGTCATCTAAAGATTTTCCAGAGGCTTGAATAGCATCTCTGAGATAATAAAGCTGCTGAACTGGTCCTTCGGATTTTTTCATTGCTAAATCAAAGGCGTTAATGAACGAACCGCCCATGGCAATATTAATTGCTGCAACGCCCTTGGCAGCACCTTCAAAAGTACCTAGACGATCTGATAGTCCAATGATGTCACCTGCGGTCTCTCCGACGCTCAGTCCCAACTTCTTTGAAAATATCGCGGCGTCATTAAAAACTTGTTTTGATCTCTGACCAAAGATAGAAAGTTGCGGCATTAATTGAACATATGTATCAGCCAATTCTCGGGGGGGAATGCCCATTTGCTGTCCGACCTCCGCAAACTCTCTCATTTGATCCATAGCTTCTGGTAAAGATTGATTTAATTCTGTAACCATGAAATTTAGCGCTCTGGCTGAAGTGGATGCAGAAATGCCAACTTCTTGCAATTTACTGGTAAGATCAACTACATCTGTTCTCGTGTCTCTAGAATAAGTTGTGAACCTTTCAAATTCGTCATATAGTGCCGCTGTGCTTTGCGTTGCGGTGGCCAAGGTAATGCCTAATTTGGCAGATCTTTTTTGAGCATCCTCGATGGAATGCGAGTATTCAAATCCTGCACCAGTTGCCTTTGACAATTCGGTTCTCATCTGGTGAAATGCAAGACCTACCTCTATCTGATTGTTTATCAAAAATGCAAATGTATTCGTGAAATTAAAGTTCTTTTTAAAATCCTTTGCAAACCCAGAGGCTACGCCTCCCAAGCCCTTGAAAGCACCTCGCATTCCCTTGTCAAAAACATTTATTGATCCAACAAGCTGACCTACGACTGTATCAGCCTCGCCAGCAATTCCGATAAACTTTGCCATCCCGGAAGCCATTCCTGCGCCAGCCTTTGTTCCGGCGATCATAGCTTTGGTGTGCTTTTCAGTAACCTTGGTAAGCTTCTCTTGTTCTTTCAGTCTCTTTTGTAGCGCTTTAAAGGCTTCATCGGATGAGTCATTAGTGACCTTTCTGAGTTCCTTGGCGAGATCCAGTTGGTTTTTATAAGCAGTGGATGTTATTTTATTCTTTTGGTTGAGGAGTTTTGCCTCTTGTTCCATTAAATCAATAGCAGCCATTCGAACATCTCTATTCGTTTCTGTTAATATTTCCTCAATATTAGCTTGAACTTCTTTTTGTTTCACAAGCCTATCAAGTTGCTTATCAAGATTTGTTACCTCTTCGCCGCGTATTCGTGCGATCTTGGCTTCAAACTCAACCTGCTTTGATAACTCAGTATTGATTCTTTCCAGAATGCCTATGTCTTTTTGGTCTGCCATAATTTATATTATTTAAAAGGCCACTTAATGCCAGTTTCTTTTTCAAAGCCAGCTATAGCGCCCTCAAGCCTATGTCTGCTGTTTAGAGTTCTAGGGTCTGATAATCCATGCCTTTCAAAGCTTCTTAGGTATCTTGTTTCGTTACCAAGAGCGCGAGCAAAAGATTTCAACTGAGTCTGTGTGCCTCTGAGTCTTGCAGGGACAAAAGTCCCTCCAAACAAACCTTTAACAAGAAACTCTATCTGTGCCCCGAGTTGCCTTAAGTATGCCTCATCAATTGAGTCAGGGTTCAGGCATATCTCTATTGGGGCTAATTTTTCCTCTTTTAAAACGGACATATCTTAATCCTCCAGTATAAATAGTATTATTTAATAAAAAAATAAGGGCTAATAGCTCAAGCCATTAGCCCTTAAGTAAATAAAGTTAGTTTTTATTCTTGCCTTCATCATCATATTGCTTTTGAATTCGTCTTAAAAACCATCTTCTAATTTGTATAGGTAGATTATATGATTCAAATATGCTTATTCCAAGATGATATTTTAGATTAAACATTTCCTCATATACCGACTCAATATATTCATCACTCAGGCCAAAAAAAGTCAGAGGTAAACGGTACCTCCATATCTTGCTCAAAGCCGCAAGATTGGCATTCATAGTGCTGTGTCAAATCAACATTTGGGATAAGTTTTGCATAGTTTAATCTAATAAAACGCGCATCTAAAGCAGGCAACAACTCAACAGTCGAATTAACAAAAGAGCGATCAGAATTTCCATTTATTGAGACAATATATTGCTTCATTTGGTCGGTCAAGGTTAATTCTCCCAGACCATTTTTCTGCCTCATCTTGTTTGTGCTGGTAATGTGCCTCTCATCCTCTCCGGTCAAGAGTCTCATTTCTATAGTTGCCTGAGACTTGGGAACAGTAATAACAAATGTTCCAGAATTTGTCTCTTCATATTCTACTCCTGACTGGCTGGCGTCAGTATTACTAACGGCGGATTCCAAGTCAAAGGAGAAGCTTGATACATTCGAGCACGAAGGGCACACAACTTTTGTGGAATATTCTGATCCATAGCCAGTTATTCTAGCAGCCACAATCAAGGCGGACTTGTCTCCCACCAGCAAACTCGATACTGGGATTGACTGGTCGACCAAGATATTCTCTATCAACTTATCAATCACAACTCCGTTTTTAAGGAAAGATTTGTTTGTTAATACATCCTCGTCCCTTGCAGTCATGTATCTTATTTCAACTGTGTCTTTTCCATGAAGCGGATGTCCCTCTTCATAATATTTGCCGCCAGAGGGCAATTGCACAATTTGAGTTGGAACGGTAAATCCCATATGAGTGGGCTGGGGATGGGATGCTGCCATTTGAGGGGCGGGAGCATCTTCTTGAGCAGCGGTTGTGCGGCTCTCATTGTTTCTAATAGACATTATAACCTCATTGAATTTGTATTAATACTATACACTATATATATATGCCTGTTAAGTATTTTTATACCGCATCATTCTTAAGAGAGTTATAGCCGTCTGCAATACTGACACCAGAACCACCTTTAGATTTAACGCCGGTTGCTTGAATTGGCAATTTAGCTTTTCCTGCTTGATTAAACAATGCATAATCATAGCGAAGCTCGATATCCATAGTGAGCATGTCGTCTGAAGTGTAGTCGAAGTCTGCCATATTGACATTTTTAACCCATGCATTTTTAAGAGTCCAAATTTCAACATTTGATCCCTCCGCATCTTTCGCCTTGATTTTCACTTCTCCCAAAACATTAACGGCTGCCTCTTTAGAAATAGAGGAATACTGGAATGGGCTTGGCACTTGGTAGCCACAGGCTCCCAAAATACCCATAATATAGGAGGTGGCGTCTGGGCTGATCGGATCCACCAAGGAGAAATTAACTGTTTGCCACTCTACTTTACCGGGATAGTAAAACTTGTGATTGTAGAATGTATGCTCTGTTTCAGAAATATTGAAACTTGGTCTATCAACTTTAGTGATGACCCAAGAATCGATTCCAGCTAATTCAAGAATAAATCTATATTTTCTTTTTGGTTCGCTGGAGATGTTTGCCCAAAATTTAGATCCGAAGTTGTCTGCCATTGTTTAGGTTTCCTTTTAAATAAGTAGTTATTTATTTATTTTTTAATCTTCAAAACCTGCACCAGAGTTTGTAATTACAAAATCAATTGCGAAGAACTCTACAGCCTTGGTTGGCTTTAAGAAAATCTTTGCATAGATTGTATTTCTGTCAATGAGGTCTGGTGTAGTTGTAGATTCATCTAGAATAACCTTGAAGGAGTCTAGACCGAAGTTATTTTTGATATTTGTCAAGAATGGATTAACCTGACCTGTAAATCTAGACCAAGTTTGCTCAACATTCTGATCGAAGAGCAATCTAGAAGCGATTCTAGAAATTTCTTTCTTTACGAAGATCATCAATCTTCTAACATTAATTCTGTCCAACGCAGAAGGTGTTACTTGAAGTGTCTTTTGACCAAAGATCACGATGCCCTCATTCGGGAAAGAAGCAATTGGGTTAACATTTCTCTCATACAAGAAATCTCTTTCTGCTGAAGTTAGACGGCTTCTGACGTTTGTAACTGGGATGCCTGCTGCACCCTCGGTTAAGCCACCCCTGTTAAACCCTGCTGGTGCGAACCAGAGCGCTGAGTTATTTTCGGAGTACGACATCGCCCCAAGTGCAGCAACAGATGGTGGTGCCCAGAGGTTTTTACCACTAATTGTATCTGTAATTCTAACCCAAGGATAATACACTGCGCCGTAACTTGAATTTAAGTTGCGTGTTGAAACGCTGTTACCAACGTCAATAACGTGCTGCGATACTCCACCTCGCCCAAGACCAGATGTAATTCTGTCTTTTTCTACTAAAGAGTTTTCTGATGATGGCTTGTATCCTCCGAGCGGATCAATTAATGCTAATGCATCCCCTCTAGACTCACATGTACTAATCATGTGCGTCGTAAGCCCATTATGTCTAATCCCCGGAGCGCTCAATATGTTTGCTTCTATAAATTCAGGATCTGCAAACATATCGACTGCCTTTTTGGCGGAGTAAAACATGGAGGAGTTAATCTCGCTGGTGTTTGATCCATCCAAAAACGCCCTTGTCTGATTGAATGGTTCTTGCTCAGTAATGTCAAATCCATTAAATCCCCCGTAGAAGACACTTGTGAATCTGTCATATCCCATATCAAGGATCTTTTTGTAAGATCCACTAATAGCCGTTACTGAGTATCCATCCGCTCTAGATCCTGACTGATAGAACAATATATCTTTATTGCCTGCGGCAGTTTTGTATTTTGCTACTAGGTCATCCAAGGAGAAGTACCAAGAGGTTACCAAGCCGCCTGCTGTTGTTGAGCTAGGGGCAAAAGCTGATGCTTTCGCAACTGGGTAGGCTAAGTCAAGGCTGCTCTCTTCAAACACTATCGAACTAGCATCTCTAGCATATTGTGCGCCGAAGTATGCTTCGGTTGGATCGTTAAGGTCCCCATCTGATGCGCTCAATCTCAAAGGCACACTTGGGAACTTGACAGACCCTGTGAAGGGAACATTAACTGCTCTACCAGAATACTGGAGCAGGATGTCCTGCCCTGTTCCCGCGTCGGCAGTTGATGCAGAAGCAGCCATGAAGACACCAGCACTACCAGAACCTGCTGTAACAGGAGAATCTGGGGCGGCGAAGTCTGTGGCACTCTTAACAACTTTACCATTGCTAAAGTCACCGTCGTCACTACCGCCATTGAAGTTTCGAGTTCCGTCATTGGCTACACCCTGAACAGTAAATGCTCCCGCTGTAGAATCATCCAATTCAACAGTTCTGGCATTACCAGCCAGTCCAGCATCGCCAGTGTTTGTTATAATCAATGTATCGGCTACAGAAGATGCGGCTGATTGATTAGACTCTGCGTTAAGTGCTGCGATTAAACTAGTTAAAGTCGTGGCTGAGTTGTGTCCTACGATGAAGGCAGTTCCACCATCCTCGTTGGCTTTAACTGATTGAGTGCCTCCACCACAGTTTGTTACGATCTCTGTCGCACCTACCACAGTACCAGTAGTAACGGTTCCGTCTGCGGCGCTGGCTCCTCCGGCTGAACTAGCAGCGTTAACATTTAATTTCCAATCGGTATTGCTGGCCACTACAGTTCCACCGTAGCGTCCATCATTACCCCATGCGTGTGTTCCGCCATTGTAACCTCTGGCTTGGATTTTTACACCATTTACGGCATTAATAGATGCCTCTAAAACACTGTCTGCGTCACCACCAGAAGTCCAAGATGCGGGGCTGGCGTCGGTTGTTCCTGCGTCAATTGTGCTGACTCCAGTTAATCTCCATCTGGAGGCATGATATTTAAACATTGTTGTCAGAGCGGTGTTTCCTGTTCTGTCACCGTCTACGTAGGCAGAGTCTCTTTTAAGAGCCTGAATAATACGATTAGCGATTACGGCCGCAGAACTAACTGTGCTGCCCTCACCATCTGTAATACTGACGAAACATTCATATGCATTTGGGGCTGTAATCGATGTAACGTCATTGGTGTTCTTAAGTATGATTTTGTGGTTGTTCGTAAGAGCAACACCTTGTGTGTCATCGAGCCCTACGTCTGTAAACTCAATTGTTATTGTGTTGTCGGCTAGATTTCCCAAAGTTGTTTCCTGAATGAAAACACCGCCTCCACTAGTGTCGGCTCCGTTTGAGAGAGTTGCACCTACACCTGTTTGAATCTTAGTAAAGTCATCAAGTTTAACAGTTGCTGTTGCTGCCTGTGTTCCGCTTGAGTCGTCACTGGTCACAACGAAGTCGCCAAACTTAATTGGTCCTTCAACACCGAATGGGAGAAGTTCTGGGTCTGCTTGACCTTTGTCAACAGAAGAAGCAACTTCAACTCTAACGATGCTTGAAACATTGGGATAAGAGCCGTACTCGATGAGTCTTCTGTTGTCATCATTCCACTCATAGTAGATATCACCTATCTGCTTTGCAATGTAGTTTGGTGAATTTGGATCCAAACTTAAGCCCGTGTATCTTTCGACGTACTTTCTGGAATTATCAGAATCCCTAATATCTCTTATGGCAAGAGTGAATGTCCCGTATGGGCTGTTGTCATTTGTAGAATACTGAAGGTCTTCAATAGAAATCTTATAGTTTCTTTGCAACTCCTCTCCAGCAGATAAGCTACAAACACGGAATAGTCTAGTAATACCGCTCAAAGATGCAGGATCGTACATTGGCAACGGAACGTTTGCAGAAGGATCTGCTACGTTAGCGCTTGTATTTCTAAGGTCTTGCGAGAAGAACCAACCAGATTTTCCGCCTTGGGTTGCAAACTTGTAATTCGCTGCATCAGTTACGTCGGCAGAGTCTCTACCAAGCCTTAAGATCATTCCATAGGCTGAACTTGAAGTAATTTTATCTTTCACTTCTCTTTCAAAAGTTTGTCCAAGGAAGTGATTTCTAGCGGTATCCGCTGAAGAGTCTACCAAATTACTATTTGTTAAAGTTGGATTTGTGTTTAATACTTTTCTAATGTAGTTAGCATTATTTCTGTCAAGGCTAATAAGTGTTTCCTCTTGCAATGCCTCGCTTGAATTGTAAACTTGGAGAGTAAAACTCTTATCTGTAGAGAGTACCATCGCACAACTACCAGTTGTTGATGTAAGGTTTGGATGAGCCGTGGTTCCAGACTCAACACCTCTCAAACTACCGCTGAGTGTTACAGCGCCTGTTGTATTGTAAATGATTGCCGCCAAAGTTCCATCGACAGCCTCTGGAGATGATGACGAAGAGTTAAAAAGGAATAGCCCGTAAGCACCGGCTCTGTCTGCCTGACCACTTTGGGTGGCTCTTTTTGTTGCCCAGCCTGCAAGAGCAGTATCTGAGGAAGTGTCTGCGTCTGGGGATTGGCTACCAAGAAGTCTAATAAAGGTGATTGGAGATGAGTTTCTTAGCCATGCTTGGGCGGCATATGCAGCAAAAGTGGGAGCAGTGGGGATTCCGCCTCTCCAGACATCGCTTGATTCTTCGCCTCCAACTGGGGAGCCGAAGATGCTGACAAATTCCGAAAAAGAATCAACTCTGACTGGCTGATATGCTGGACCTTTTCTTGAACGACCGATTACCAATGGTCCAATCGCTACTGGGGATTTTGGTATTTGGGAGTTGTCAATCTCTTCAATGAACACTCCGGGGGAAACAAATTTGAAATCTTTTGCCGACATTATTGCTATCTCCTTTTAGCCGTCTATTTTTAAGACGATATTATTTCTTTAGTAAATAGTGTTTCATTTTTAGAAAGTCCAAAATTATTCTCTATACTTGCCGTCGACTCCAACATTTTGCTTGCTATCTTTGCCGGGTCCGTCTACAAGAAGTGGATCATCCCATATAACACGCTCTCTAGGTATCTTAACTTCCACTGCGTTTTCCCTAACAGAGAACTTAGGAGTGGCTTGATTTATCCCCTCGCCAACCAAATAGCCCATAACCTTTATTGTTATCTCAGTCTGGAACCTCCTCTCTTCGTTTTCCATGCTAGAAATATTGTTAGTGAGTGTATAATCTCCTTGAATAAAAGCCTCATATCTATGCCCGTCCCTGTTAATTAAAAAGCTGTTTATTGTTCCGGGCTTTGTAATGAATGGCTGCAATAAGTCATTCATTTGCTGCTGGTATTCTGTTCTCAACATTATGCTATATGCAATGTCTGCGTATACAACTGGTGGGATTGATACAGTTTCGTACACAACCTTATCTGTCGACTTTCTAACAAACTTTGGTGCTACTCTATTGTTGTATCTTCTATTTGCGTCAGCATTGGCAAAGTTAGAAGTTTTGTCTTGCTTTATTCTTCTAGCAATAACAAGGGAGCCTCCCTTTTCTGGCTGGCTCTGAAATGGAAACATGTCTCCATAGTAAGCCCCTCTAGTGTCTAAATTTTTCACTACAGAAGTCCTTTCTATTGTTATCGCTGGTAGTATGATTGTACCTTCGCTATCTCTATATTCTTTATTATTTTTTATTTGGAATGCCCTTTCAGAAGAAGCCCATATAATGGGAACTTTTTTAGTTCCATCATTGGCTACAGTCTTTAATGATAGGCTGTCATTAAGGTAGTCGTATATTGCATAGTCGACGGTTTCCAGAGTTGAGGGAGAAAAGCTAAGATCAATTGCTTCCTCCTTCTTTTCTTCTGGGATGCCTGTATAATTATTATTTCCATTGCCGCCTCTATAAGCAGACATATCTTATCCTCCTACAGAGCGTTGAAAGTTCCCTTTCTCGCCCTCTTACAGGTAGCAAAAATTTCATATTTATAATCTACTTGACCAAACAATTCTTTTGGCTCATTGAGGGTGACAATTTCATAATGTAGTTTCCCATATAAAATGAAATCCCCTTCTCTGACAAACAAGTCTTGGTCCTCTGTTAATCTTCTCTTGTGGAAGTATATATTGATTGACGACCTTTTGTCGACACCTAGCGAAGTGTTTGTTGTATCTTGCCCTTCCCAGCCAATTAATGCGTACACTCTAATCGGAGGAAGGAATGTTTTGTCTATTGCCTCTCCATAGAGAGGGTGAAAGTTTGTTTTATCTTGACTTATAGGATAATAAAGGACTGTTTGACCTATGACCCGTTCTATGACCTCATCATTGATCTGCTTGACTAAATTGCGCTCTTTCTCCCCAGTAAATAAGGGAGCAGGAGGATTAGTGGGTTGTGTCCATTTATTGTCTGCCATTTACTTATCCTACAAATAGTGAGGGTGGAACATTTTTTAATACATTTTGCGATGAATCTGCAATGTTGCTGTCTTTTTCAGCAAGCTTTTCGTATGTAAGCTCGTCAAGGACTGTTTTTAATTCGTCCCTAAGTGCTAGTTGTTCCGCCTTAGCTTCTGTTACAAGCGCTGGACCGTTCAAGGTGACGCTCTCATTTGGTATCGGAATTGTTGCAAATTTGCTTCTTACCAGCCCAAGCATTTCTTTAGACAACGCCAAGGCAAATCTTCTAATCCACTGCTTACCTATTGAATTTATATTATCATATGGAATATTTTCAAATGGCAGCGTATTCATATTGTTAATGCCTGTCGCTCCGTCTTCTTTTTTTGCCTCCTCCGACCAAGGGTCAGTTTCCACAGTAAATTCTACCCAATACTTTGTTGGTCCTCCTGTGAATGGCTTGGGGAAAATTCTTAGATTATTATCCTTTATTTCATATGAAAAGTGGGATGCTCTTGTGTAGATTGCGTCTTCGAAAGCCATGGCTTGAGATTTGTTTTGCCAAGTTGGAATCAGTTCAAATGTAGAGTCATCTGAATATTGTCCATAGTAGGAAAGATTTCCGACTGTATTTAAGCCCCCATAGTATCCATAGAACCTCCACATCGCATTGGGGGTTTTATAAAACACTTTCCTAATTGTGACTCGCTTATCTCCTACTTTTTCAAAATAGGGCACTGCGGAGTTGTCGGCTGCTGAACTAGATATGAGATTTTGCAAATCATAGTCCTGCTGGTCTACTACTGCATCAAACGAGGCAGAATATATTGGTGTTGCGCCTCCGATTCCGATTTGCGTAGAAACTGCATCTCCAACACGTTGAGCATATTGAAAGTCATATTTTGGATATTTTAGGGCGACATTGGAGCCACTCAGCGAGTGAGACCCGGACATTTGTCCATCACTATCAAAAGATCCTGTGGATGATCCCAATACACTCCCAAGCACATTCTTGGCTTGGTGTACATTAACAAGATAGGAATATTCTAGACAAGCCTCTTCATAGGCTGCATAAACTTGATGCTCCGTAATCTCAATGTCTAAAACATCGCCACCCAGCTTTCGGTATGCATAAGCTACTTGATCTACAGCGCCAGTTAAAAAACCTGCAATTGCATGATGAGAGGATGCGTGATCAACATAAACCCCGTAAGGAAGCGGATTGTCTGCGGCATTAACATTGTCTACATTTCCCGTTACAGGCAACCTAGAAACGCTAGTTGTGCTTGATGGTGTTAAAGTTGGGTAAGCCATTCATTAAATCTCCTAGACACAAGTGTATCATAGTAATTAGTTATTGGGCAAGGTTAAAGCAGTATAGAAATAAAAAAGCCCCGCCAAATTAATGACGAGGCTTTTTGTTTGTCTAGAACTTATTGGAATTACCCAAGAAGGTCGCGACAGATAACAAGACCATACATATCTGGTCTAACCATCTGCTTGGCATAACGGGTCATGACACCCTTACGAGGTACGAAGTCCTCTACACCAAAGATGGTTGGAGTTACTTGGAGTGGGACATATGGTGCATATACATATCCACTTTCGAGGAATGATCCACCTTTACGTCCAACAAGTACAACATTACGTGGGAAGTAAGGATCCACATATACGTCAAACTTCTTACTCAAAGATCCAACATTAACTGCTCCAATAGAACCGTTACCATAATCGTTTCCAATGCTTGCGCGGAAGCCAGCAGTGAATTCAAGAATGTTAGCAACCTCTGGTGAACAAACAATGTAGTTTGCGCCACCACGGAGTGTCTTTCTGTGGATTTGAGCCGAAACATCATTGATAGTTTCTGCGAGGGTTTCATACCACTCAGAAACATTACCAGTGAAGTCAGCGCCAAACAAGGACTCGTTGTTTGTAGCGGTACCAATTTGGGTTCCAGTTTGTCTATCAAGGAATCTACCTACACGGCGAGACCAGTATTGAGTTCCAGCAGTAGCACCTTTGATAAGGTCCTCAAGGATCTCACGGTCAATCTCAAGAGCAATTTGCTCAGAGAGAATGCTTGTAAGCTCAACCTCTGCGTCAAGGTTGTGATAAGCACTAAGGTCTTGACCCAATTCTGGAGTCCACTTAGCTTTGAGCTTCTTTGTCTGAGCAGTAACAGCGATGGAATCAACTTTGATGTCGATTTCTGGGATGTTTTGCTCATTTTCGAAGTTCCACAAATTTGCTCCAAGAACAGACCCAATTGAGTCTCCAGCAGTAAAGTTGTCAATGAGTGGGAAGTTCAAGGTCAAGGTCGAACCAGTGATGTTAACAAGGTTTGCTGTATTACCCGACGTGTCAACACCAGAAGCAACTCTACCAAGAGTCACAGCAGCACCGGCAGATGCAGTAGATGCGAATACCATGGTATACTTAAATGCAGTATTGCCCGGATCATTTCCAGCATAACTACCAGAGGAGATCTTTGTGCAACGTCTAACCAGTTCACCAAGACCCTTGTTACTAGAACCCTCAAGAGCAACGAAGTTTCTTACATCGAACTGCTGGAAGTCATTGTTGGCAAGAGCAGCACCGGCAGAACCAGTTGCTTCAATAACAACAACAACTCTATCTTTAAGATCTGGGTCATAGTTGCAAAGCTTATCCAATGTTTCTTGAGCAGCATCACTGAGAGGATGAGTACCTTCTCCACCTGCAACACCAACAGTACCAGAAGCAACAAGAACCAATTGAACGTTACTTGTGCCATTAGGTGGGGCAAGTAGATAAGATCCAGTTGGGCTAGCATAACCATTGTTCAAAGCATAAGCACCTTGTTCAGGGGCTCCGTCTTGAGTAAGGTTAATACCTCCTGTCAACTGTTGAGCAACAACACCACCACCGTAAAGTGATTCTTCTGTGGCTCCATAGCCGAGGTGCGGAAGACCCGGACCATCTGTAGAAGTTGTGAAGTCAAGGAAGAAGATGAGTCCCGATGGGAGGCTCATTGGCTGAACGCTTACGAGGTCGTTGGCGATCAAGTTTCCGAATACACGGCGAACGATTGGAAATGCAACGGATGCAAAACCTTCGACATCCTGACCAGCGGCCATGCTGGATGCCTCACGCAACAACTCTCTAGCTTGGTTTTCAAGCAAACGAGCCATGGCGTCCTTTGTTTGGTCATTGCTAAGTCCCTCAAGAAGTCCGGTGTTCTCCCACTTGGTAAGTAGGGCTGCACCTTCTTTCTGGAGGTTACGATTAACAATACCTTCTGTTAATTTATCTAAAACTGACATAGTTTTATTTCTCCTTTAAAAGTTAGTTTAATCCAGCTAATCTTTGCATTCTATTGATGCGAGGATCAGTTGGTTGTTTAGCCTCTTTAGTTTGTGGTAACAAAGTAGATTTCCTACTAACCGCCTCGCTTAGTGTTTTTGGGGACTCTTTCTTGGTTCCGCTCACCGTGCTTTGAAGGGTTTCAAAGATTACCCTAGCTTCTTCTACAGACTTAGCATTTGAAATAGCTTCGACAAGTTTTGATTTTTGTCGCCCATTCAACGAGTCGCTAGACAATGCCTCATTAGTGTAAAGTAGCTTTGCGTTTTGAACAGAGGTTTTGTTCAAAGCGTCTTTTAACTTGAGAGCAACGCCCTCAATGTGTTTGGTGTTAGACTGTAGTGTCTGGAGTTTCTCTTGAAGGTTTTTCTTTTCTGCTTCAAGGGTCTCGACAGATTCTCTAAGTTTTCCGATTTCAGCAGGGATTACGTCTTCCCCCTTTGCCTCTTCGTCGATGTGGGCATCAAGAGCCTTTGCTTCTTCATAAGCCTCTTGCTTCTGGGAATCAGGCATTCCAAGGTTTCCAGACTTTACTGGGTGGAAATCAAGCGTGAGCTTTTCGGCAAGCTCTTCAACTTGTTCTTCATCTAAATTAATTTCTTCGTCTTCAAATAAGTTAGTCAAATCGATTTCATCATTTTCTTGGAGATCTTCTTTTTCTTCGCCTTCAAGTTCTTCTTCGGCAAATTCATGACGATCAACCATTTCTTCTGGCTGATCTTCTCCGTTTAATTCTTGATCGATCATTTGCTCAAGCTCTTGAAAATCAAGCTCAATAACTTCTTCACCACCAGTTGTTGGCGCACTGGATACGTCGGAGGCAGCCATTGGCATACTTGCTACCATGCCTTCTTCCTCGGAAATAACTTCTCCCTGATTAAGCATAGTATCAACTGCTTCTCTAATTTCTTGTGAGTATTTCTCTACAATAGAGGACTCTGCACTCTTAATTGCTGCTTCTTTGAGTGCCTTAGCATCGACAATCGCTTGCTCTAACATTGATGACATTGTATAATCTCCTAATATTTGGTCGCAAATAGACGTTTTGCGTCGTAGTAAATAGTTGTAAAAAAAGCAAAAATACAAAAAAACAACAACTTAGTTCATGAAATCACCAAGTTACCATCAGGATCCCAAGAAAGATTAGATTTGCCTTGCAAGAAACTCTCTATAGACATTAGATAAAAGTCCATCTCATTGGGTTGTATCTTCTTTATTTTCAATTGATTGTAACACCATTGGATAACGGTGTTAATGATAAAGGCTTTTGGGGCGAACACTACATTACCTTCGATACGATAACTAGGATCGTTCTCTTCTAAGTATCGAATGATGTCTGCCCTGCTTTTGATTTTCATAATAAAAAAGGTGAGGGCAGAGACCCGTAGATCCCTGCCCTCGGTTTTCAAAAAGGTTTACTTCTTGAGAGCTTTTTTCAAGTCATTGATCTGAACTTGTTGAGCCTTTACAGCCTCAACGAGAACGGAAGTAAGTCTTGAGTAGTCAACTCCCTGTACTCCATCTTCTGCTACGTGAACAGCCTTTGGAAGAACAGATTGAACGTCTTGAGCGATAAAACCGAAGTCTCTTTCACCGGAATCTTTCCAAGTGAACTCAACACCTTCAAGGGACATAACAGTATCAAGGGCAGTATTGCTCATAGAAGCAACGTCACTCTTGAGGCTTTCGTCCGAGTAAGTAACGAATGCAGCAGCACGAACTTTGTTAATGTTATCAGATCCGTTAGCAATATCCAAAGCGTACTCAGAAGTAGCATCACCGCCAAGGTTCAACATTGTTGCACCAGAGCTATTGCGGAATTGCAGAACGTGGTTTCCAGCATCGTACAACATTCTCTCATTCGCTGAAGCGCCGTATACTGCGAAGTTTACACCAGCGCCGTCAGCACCAACAGTAAGTGCTCCGTCTGCGCTGATTGCACCAGCAGAAGAGATAGTGACTCCTGATGAGCCATACCCACCACCAACGGTAGCAGCAGCAGCGAGTGCAACATTCTGATCATTGTCCAAACTAATGGTAGCTTCACCCTGAGCGTTAGCAATTACGTTTCCGCCAAGTGCGATTGTACCACCAAAGACAACTGCGTCGTCTGTTTGGGTACCAAACTGAACGTTTCCACCAAAGTCAACATTGAAGTTCAACTTAGTAGCCACGATTGCAGCGTTAGAAGCAACAGAAGCGTTGACAACAGCGTCAGCAGCCAACTCGTCAGCACCAACAGCGTCATCAGCAAGCATGCTGTTTTCAACTGCTTGAGCACCGATTGTAAGAGCACCACCGTCAGCGATAGTAGCGTCACCGGAAACTTGTCCATAGTAGTGATCACGAAGGCTATCAAGTCCAACTTTCTTCAATGTTCCACCGTCAGAGATCATCAACTCGTCAGCAGAAGCGATGTCTGCGTGAGCCAATTCAGTTTGACCAGAAATAACATTGTCGTTAAGCATTGAACCTTCAACAGCGTCAGCAGCGATTGTTAAAGCACCACCAGCAGCTACAGTAGCGTCACCGGAAACATTTCCGAAGATTGAATCCTCAAAGTTTGAGAATGTAACTTTCTTAACAGCGCCCGGTCCATCATCAAGCATCAACAAGTCAGCTTGAGCAACGGAGGCACCGCCAAGAGCAGCTTGCCCAGAGATGATGTCTTCAGCAAGCATACCATGCTCAACAGCAGCAGCAGCAATAGTCAAAGCACCAGTATTAGACAAAGTTGCGTCACCGCTCATAGTTACAGCAGCAGGGTCGCCATCGCTATTACCAAGAATAAACTTAGCAGAAGCCAATCCAGCCATCTTAGCCAAAGTAACTTGATTATCAGCAACGTGTCCAGTTTGGATAGACCCAGATGCATAGTGCTCTGAATCGAGAGCGCCGAGAGCGATGTGCTCAGAATTAACTGCATCATCAGCAAGTTTAGCACCATCGACTGCATCAGCAGCAAGCATAGCATTGGTGATACCTAATGCTTTTACACGGAGAGCGTCAGAGTTGGTTTCGATTGAGCTATCGTCGACTCCAACAGCGAAAACACCAGAAGAAGCAGCAAGTCCGTCACCAGCCATTGCAGTTGCAAGGTCAGCAATTGCTTCTTTCTTTGAGGTGTTATCGTCGGCATCAATGATTGCAATGCTATCAGCACCAACCGCTACAGCAGCAGCAGTCAACTCGTTAAGGTCAAGAGCCATTACACCACCAGAAGCAGAAAGTCCGTCTCCAGCAAGTTCAGTAGCAACATCGTCGTGAACCATTCCGGTTTGAACTGCGTTGGCACCAATAGTTAAAGCACCGCCGTCAGCGATAGTAGCATCACCGGAAACAGCAGCGAAGTAGTGGTTTTGAAGACTGTCGAGACCAACTTTCTTAAGAGTTCCACCATCGGAAATCATCAACTCGTCAGCATCAGCAATATCAGCGTGAGCCAACTCAGTCTGACCAGAAATGACATTATCGTTAAGCATTGAGCCTTCAACAGCATCAGCAGCGATTGTTAAAGCACCACCAGCGGCAACAGCAGCGTCACCGGAAACGTCAGCGAAAACAGCGTCACGAACGACACTGAAATCAACTTTCTTCATTGTTCCACCATCACTAATAGCGAACTCGTCGTCGTCAGCAAGGTCGCCAGTCATAGAAGTTCCCATGTCAGCAACGTTAACTGCGAAGACACCAGAAGAAGCAACAAGACCGTCACCAGCCATTGCAGTTGCAAGGTCAGCGATGCTCTCTTTCTTAGATCCATTATCGTCAGCATCGATGATAGCAATGCTATCAGCGCCAACGGCAACAGCAGCAGCAGAAAGCTCGTTGAGGTCCATTGAGAAAGTAAGTGTTTGGTTAGCAGCGGTGGTGTCAAGACCAGTACCACCAGCAATTGTTAAAGTTTGTCCGGACCCAAGAGAAACAGTTCCTGTTCCACTGTCACCAGCAATTTTAAGGTCGCCACCGACTTCAAAAACGTCTTTAGACCCTTCCTTGTTCATGTAAAGTTTTGCGCTACCAACAGCACCAGAAGCGAACAAGAAAACACTTCCAGTAGGGGCAGCAGAAGCCGCAGCAGACCCAGAATTATTCTGAAGTACAACCGAGGCACCGTATGAAGATACAGCCATAATTTAAATCCTCCCATAGATTTATTATTAAATTTTATATTAAAGTTAAAGAAAAAGCGCCAGAAGGCGCTATAAGCACAAACTTCGTGCTCATATATAAATAGTTTAGGGGATTAGATTTAGATGGTGTAGGTGTGAATTTTTCTTTGATTTTGCCCTAATTGCCCAAAAGCAAAGAGGAAAAAGTTAATTTATGTCAGAATAACCATAGATCTGCTGAATGGCTTTGGAAATCTTTTGTCGCTCTTTCAGGGAATAATGCCTGTTTGAAAACAATAGAAATGCCAGATCGCCGTCAAGAAAACCCATACTTCCATGAATATTCCGAAAAACCTGCATTTGGTCAGTGTCAAAACCTTTGCTAGCCATGGTAGTCGCCTCGGATGAATCAACTGCTGCGGGGGCAAAAGTGCCCTCAGTAGTTAATGGTATAGCAGATACTGCTTCTTTTGTGTAGCCATTTCTAGTAAAAGCAGCAGAAGCACCAGTTTGACCTGCATTAATTTTGTATTCTAAGTAATACAACGCGAATTGATTTCTACATGTTGTCATACCTGAGCTTCCGGTCATATCATAGAAGTTATCTACTTGAAAATTAGTTTCGCTTCCGCCGTCATCAACTCTCCCAAAGACTTCTGTTCTAAGGCTATCTGGTGTTGTGTCTTGTTTTGAACCAAATCCAAATCTTGATTTGGGTACGGATCCTCCGGAATCGCCACCGAATATGCCATGATTGTTATCATCATTGGCGGTCTTCACTAGAACAAAGACACTACAGGATGCTCCCCAATCAATATTCTTTGCAGTCGCCTCGGCGTCGGCGGTTAAGTATACATCATCAGATCCGTCTCCCCTAACAACAGGGCGACCGTTTAGTCCATCGTGAATGTAATGGGGCTTGTTGGCTGCGGTACCTTGGTGTAGATGGGTTTGATCTGGTCCTTTGTCATACCAGAAAGTTAGATCTGCGTTGTTGGCTGTACCAGCAAGAAGAACATTGGTGGCATCATACCAGCCCTTAATGTCCGATCCGCCGAGAGATCTAATAACCTTGTCTGGACCACCGCCAGCATCCCCAGTGCGGCTTCTGCCAGCCTGAGTTGAGGATATAGATTTAGCTCCCTTGGCTCCTAGTCCACTCCTGTTCATACACTAGCCCACCCCAGCCGAGCCAGACCAATTGTTTGACAAATCGGAAGCAGGAATGGTTGTCAAACCAGCGACGATGGATGCTTGTGCAGCAGTACCAGACTTTTCATCTCCGAGTAGAAACACTTTCGATACTCTCCACTCGCCCGTGTAAGATTCGCCGTTATCTAATACAAAATAATGGTCGCTCCCTCCCGCTGGGGCTCCAGTGGCAGATCCAGTAACACCAAGAGAACTGAATCCAAATCTAAGAGGAACGTTCGTTCCCGTCTTCGTATTGACTATGGTCACAAACTTTGTTACAGTCTGAAACTCGACCGGAAATGGAGCGTTAGATAGTTCTGGCACTTCAATAGATGCAGTGGCATACGGAACCCCGCTCACTTGATATGCTCCCGTGCTTCCTATTCCGCTGTGTTTTGGATAATATGTTGCCATTTTATTTTCTCCTAGTCTTTATATTTAGCATCGTATTCTCTTTGAAGCCTTTTTATTACTCTGTTGCGCTCTTTTCTTTTGCGCCGACGCTTGTCTGTTGGCTTTTCGAAGTACATGTATTTTTCTCGCCATTCATCTTGAATGCCTTCTTTTTTAACCTTTTTCGTGAATCTCTTGATCATTCTCTCAGGAGATTCATTCTTTCTTGGTGTAACTTCTACATGAACTGGTTTGGCTTTCTTACTCATTTTTTTCTCGTTATATTAGTTGCTTCCAAGACGCTGCTGCGCCCATAAAGGAAGATATATCTACTCCAGAATCGCTTGGATCTACTCCCTCAAGTGCCGAAGCAGGCGTAGCAGATCCTTGAGGGCTTCCACCCTTTTTCATCGGTGTGGTACCCTCGAAGATATCCACACCACCAAAAGAAGACTTACCAATAGCATCAAGCATCTTTTGTTTTGATTCTGCTAATTTTTGGCGTTGCTTTTCTGATGCCTCTTTGCTGGCTTCTTGGCTAAATGATTGTTGAGTTGTAGCTGGTGGTTGTTCCGTCTGGATTGTGCTGACTGCTTTTACGACTTCGGAAATAACGCTTTTGAGGACGCCCTCTTCTACGAGAACCTCCTTGACGCTTTCCTTAATCATTTGTTTAAACTCGCTCTTCTTCATTTTAATCCTTTACAATATCGTTTAATAATCTGTTGATCTTGTATGGTTTTGTCCACATGTTT
>UEXN01000689.1_pt1 | contig 31148 bp, 14 predicted proteins | sample 1796711 | NCBI WGS metagenome assembly UEXN01 (sample SAMEA4772470, study PRJEB27181) | metagenome | reverse complement strand
TTCTATCTATCTTCTTTTGTTCTTTTGATTCTTCTTTTACCTCTTGTTTTGCTTCTTCTACCTCTTCAGGTCTTTCAACGCCTAAGCTCCACTTGTCCCAACCTAACACTAACGCGGCTCTTTGCCAGGTAGCGTTTTGATCATCTGAAGCAGCCTTTAAGTTAGATATTTTTTGTTGTATTCTACCTAGAGGAATATTTGTTACAGCTTCAACAGAAGTTCCGGCCGCGTCCCATATAGGATTATCTATATTATACAACGGTATTTTTTCGTAAACACCTTTGTTCCACTTGTCAGTGTTTAACGCAGAGTTTAGCTTTCTAACTTTAGACCCTATAGGTGGAGAAAAGTTTAATGCCGTTACTAATATTTTAGCATTGTCTTGTTTTACACCTTTTTCTCTCTCTTGCATCCACGTCATTAAAGTATTTTTAACAGTAGATAATACAGCACCATATATACCAGATCCTCTCAACAAAGTGTCAAGCGATCCATTGGCTATTCTCTCTATTTTTTTATCTAAAAATTCTTCATCTTCTTCGTCGTCTCCAAATACTGCAAATAAAGCATTTTGAAGTGCGCCAAATATAAGGTTTTGTACCGCTCCATAATAAATTATTCTAGACACATTAGCTTTAACATCACCTCTATTGTTTATTAAATCTAAAGCAGCCTTTTTTATAAGTCTGTTATATTGCATTGGTGTATTTTGAAACGCTAATATTAAACGACCTAATACAGAGGCTTGTTCTTGAGATATTTTGTCTGGCCTACTAGACTGCTGTGTTTGCTCTGCTATTTCCTGGAAGTCATCAAAAGCTTTACTATCTGCTTCTTGCTGCGTAAAACCTTCTTTCAAGTACTTATTAACTCTATTTCTGTAGAAAGTAGCACCACCAGCAGATATTGCGAAGCTGTCAGCAATTTGAGTTGGCGTAAAACCAACTTGTAGTAATTTAGCTATAACAGCTTTAGTACCACCATCTTCTTGTGCTCTACTTAACTCTTCGGCACTTACATCTGTCTGTAAACCTCCTCTTCTTTGTTTTAACATAGGAGAATTGTAAAGCATTTTAAAGTCAGCCCAATATTGCTTTTGATTAGCAAAGGCTTTACTAGCTGCGAATATATTGTTATCTTCAAAATTAATAAAGTTAACCGTAGAAAGTGTTTGTAGCACGGCTGATCTAGCATTAAAGAACATAATAGCACCTACAGAGCCATTGGTCCAGTCTAGAAAAGCATTAACCTTTTTATCTTTAATCGTAGGTCTATTTGTTCCAGACTTCATACGACGTATGGAATCCATAAGAGCACTTCTATACGCGCTGCCGTGAACAGCTTCAAGCTTGTTTAAGTTTTCATCGTCAAACATAGCGTCTATGTTGTCGTTCCACTCTTGTAGATACTCGGTTCTTTTTATCTGTGAAGCGTCTGCAAAATCGCTATTAAACGAGCCAGCGTTCCACCCAGCTGAAGGAGCTATATAACCATCTATCTTTGTAGCATTTTGCATTGCATTAGCAAACAATACCATCTCAGAGTCTACGGCTACAGCTGCTGCTATTTTCTTTTGCTCAGCTTCCGATATACCAGGAACACTATGTCCGTTCATGTCGTATAAATATATACGCATAGCCTGCTCAACTGTGTATCCAGTCTTAGCAAAATCTTTTCTTAGCTTTTTTCTAACATTTGGAAGTTTTTTACTTATAGCCGTAGCCTCTTCTCTAAGGCCTTGTCTATAAAGATCAAGTTCTTTATCAGCTCTATTGTATGGATTGTAGAAAAGCTTTTTAAACATCTCTGCGTCAGCTTCACCTTGAGCGCCCTTGCCCATGTTGTAGTACATCAATCCTTGAAAATCTTCCGCACTAGGAGGAATAAATATCTGTCTTTTTCTATTCTGCTTACCCTTGTTTCTAGCTTTAACCCTATTAAACGTTTCATTAGCATCTACACCTTTAGATCTTTCTAACATAAGGTTTAATTCTCGCTTTGGATTAGCTGATCTTTTAGCTATTTGAACGTCAGACTTAATGTCTAGTTGATCAAGAACATTTTTAACAGCATCCACATTAGGTAAAGCATCGTCTACAAAGTACATATCATTATAGCCTTCGGCAAACTTATCAAGCATCCAAAGAGCTTTAGCCTCGCCAGTACTATTTCCTAATCCTGTTATGTTTTCTAAAGGTATGTCTAGGCCTTGACTTTTTAAAAACTCACGTATTGGCCCAGCTGATTCAGCGGGTCTAGCAGTAAGAATAAACATGTTTTCATTGCCAAACTTTTTAGCTCTTTCTTTAGCTTTGTCTAGTAATGGACCAGGAGTTCCATCTACAACTTTATTAAACTCTGAAAAGTCATACTCAGCACCTTGAGCAAGTAAGTCTGCTCCACGTAAAGCAAAGTCTTCAGCGTTGATTCTATCTTTTATATAGCCTTTTGTGAAGTCGTCCATTTCTTTAACGAACTCAGTTGGTAGTGATTCTCCTTGTTTTAAGTTGTCTGTATTTATTTCTACAAAGCCTTTAGCAGAGTATGGAAAAACACTTACCATTTCTTTAAAAGCTTTTTTATTCTTCTTGGCTGACTCTATACTATTTCTAACAGTTGCATCAGTTAGTCTTCTTTCAGATCTATTCTTATTTCTTTCTAGCGCAGTTTCTAAAGATGACTCAACAAATACTACTTGAACATCGTAACCAGCGTCTTTAAACTCTCTAGCCATACCTTGGAACTGAACACCAACAGCACCTGTACCGTCAATAACTACACCATCACCTTGACCTCTTAGTTTCGATGCTTTGTTTTTGGCTGTAACAGCGGCTTCTCCCTGTAAACTTCTCCACTTGTCAGACTGATCTCTAGTAAAGTCGTTCATATCTTGCGGTAGTCCATTGTTTTTAGTCAACCAATCTAGGGCTATATCTTGATTCACATACTTAAATCCTTGCTTTCTTAAACCTAATTGTTTTATTATAGTAGTTTTACCTGCACCAGCGTTACCAGCGAGTAGTATAGCTTTTCTTTTTGGCTGAGGCTTTCCGCTTGGGTTAGGCATTGTTAATCTAACACCTGACTTAGTAAAAGCTAGCGTGTCATCAAAATCAAAAGCAGACATACCACGCGGTTTAGCTGACCTCATAGTTATTCTAGCCGTCTTGGTAGCGTTGTCATACGCTTTAATATCTTTAAGCTCCCGTGTTGTTAACGGATTTAAGGATTTTTTAAGATTTTCTATAACCTGTATATTGTCTGTTTTTGCAAACTGATCAATAGCTAGATCTGTAGCTGTAGTTCCGTCTAAAGTTTTAAAAGAATCTAGCTTAGTAAAAGGCATTGTTTTAAGAGCTATTGCTCTACCGTAACCTAACCTACTGGTTGTTCCAAGCGCTTTATCTTGTATGTCAGAAAGCGATTTAGCTCCCAGCGCTTGATCAAAGTTTTGAGTTAATTTTTTTATTTCTGTATTAGCATCAAAGTTTTTGTTATCTAAAGACTTTAAGCCAGCAATAACAATTTCAGCGCTAGTAGTAGCGCTAGCTGTTACGTGCTCTCCTTTAGATCTAAGTAATCCACCTTGCCAGTTTTTAACACCTTCGCCACCAAATAACATGAGCTCAATCTCTTTGTCTATGTCTTCCATGTCGAGCTTTCCTTCGCTCACTAGTTCGTTAGCTCTTTCTTCAGCTATAGCTTCGGAAACTTTATAGCTTGGGTGATCTACGTTTACCTCTAAGTCTACTATTGTACCACTTTTAACTTTAGATGCAGCTTTAGCTTTAGATGGGAAAAACTCAAGCTCACCTGTTTTAATATTGACACCTTTATATAATCCTTGTGGTCCATCTTCGTATTGTGTTAAGTTCCACGTTGACAAACTTCTAGGACCACTAGTGTTATTAGTGTTCATCGAGTTCCAATAAACCCAACCTACAGCCGCATCTCTGTCTGTTTTTGCTAAATCTAAAAAAGTATTGTTTATTAATTCTAGCATTAAAGGATTAGCAAAGTTAGCCGCATTGTGCTCTTCGCCGTATTGATCAATATGAGCTTGTCTTTTCTGTTCAGCTGTTTGATTAGAGTTTAGTATCTTGCCTTCAACCTTACCCATTAAGCCAACGCCAGCATTGAATAGTCTAGTGTCTTTAGGATTAAAACCAATAGTATTAACGGTGGTTAACTTTGAAGCATCTTGTATTCTTTTGTTTATTTTGCTTTCTAAATCTAGCATGGCTTTTTTAGCCGCTGGGCTGTAATCTTTAGAGTCTAGGTTGCTAGTGTCAAAGCCTCTGCTACTAGAGCTAAATCCAAAGAAAGCCGGGGTTATAACTGGAGACGCAAAGACCTCTAAAGGTAGCGCGTCAACTAGTTTTCCTACTTGCTCAGCAGTTTTTACTCTAGCTCTATCACCTGCTTCTTTATCTTTTTGATTAAAAGAACCCATGTCATTAGCCTCTTTGATTATGCCTCTAATATTTGAGCTAACACCTTTTTCCATAGCGAAAGCATTTAAAGGCTGCTTATAACCAGCTGGCATACCATCACTCATTAGATTATCTATAGCATCTAAATCAAAGTTATCAACCATTTGCAATGGTATACCTCTCATTAACACCTCGTGTTCAAACGCGGTTCTGTCTCCTTTATTGTTGATATACGCATCTAGTATTTCTTCACCTAAACTATACTGAGCATTTGGATTTATATTAGCACTACGCTTAGTAACACCTCTTTCTGTTTGTCTAACAAACTCTTCTACAAAGTTGTCTGCTAAAACTCTGTCAAATAAATCTTGACGATCTTCAAAAACCTCTTTAAGTTCTCCGTCGTTTAGTAAATCAGCTTTAAATGTTTCTAAACCTAGCTCTTGAGCCATGGCAAGTTGTAGCTTTTCTAGGCCAGCTCTATTCATCGCTGTCATTGTTTCGCCTTTAGCAAACTTGCTTAGCATTTGTGCGTTAGTAACTTCGTTTGTGGCGTTAGGGTTTCTTCTAATCTTTTGCTTGCCATCAGTCATGCCTTTGTATGGGCCATCTTCACTAGCGTTCCAAGCTTCAATATCTCCAGGCTTAGTACCTTTTTTTCTACCAACATGATCTGTTGTGTAGCCTACGCCTCTAACTTTCTTTTGCACAGCCATAGGTAGGTTGCTAGCTAGCCAGCTAGTAGTCATAGCCTCTAATATAGCTTTTTTATTATCAGGGTCAACTAAGAAAGCTTCTACTTCGGCCTTTGTCTTACCCACCATCTCTTTTACAACATTGTGCATTGGGCCGTTTTTAACACCAAACTGCTTCTTTAACTCTCTTATAAGAGGAGATATAGATTGATTTTTACCTTGCTTAGCATCTAACGCCGGAAGCTTTACACCTACCGTCTTAGCAACTTCTGCTCTAAAGTCATTTAATAGTTCTTGAGTAAAAGGTAAAGCGCTAAGAAGCGGTGTGTCAAACTGGTTATTAGCCTCTTCAACCATTTCATCAGTAAGCTTGTCAGCTCTTTCCGTGGAGACTAATTCACCCATGTTTTCTAAGTCAGCTTTAAAAATACCTGGATCTATGGTTGTACCCTTAACAAACTCTGTAAGTCTTTGTGGAAACGTACCGTTTAAATATCTTGATATTGTGTTAGGCTCTTGAACTGTTTCTCCAGTCTTAGGATCTTTAACATCAACCATTTCGTTTTCCTTAAAGCCTTTACCCATGACCATTCCAAGAACACCTCTTTCAGCTAAAGTGGCGTTCATTATAAAGTCAGAAATGTTTTCAGCTCTTTCGTTCCCTTGTCCTAAATCCCACTTACCTTCTAGCTCCATGCGATCTAAAAACTTTTTAACCATACCCTCATACTCTTTAGCTATGTCAAAAGCATACTCAGGGTTGCTGTTTTTATTTTCGTACAGAGCGTTTACTTTCTTACCTAAGGCATTAGCTTTAGAATGTAGTATAGGTGAGTTAGCAGATCTTTTAGTTGATGCAGAGACATCTTCGTCAAGCTTAGCATTGTCAATAACTCTTTTTTGTATGTCACCAAGACCAGTACCTTTTCTCATGGCCTCAGTAAAGTCTACTAAATATGTAGCTGCTGCTTTAGGCGTGTTCATTTTATATCTACCACCAACAACTCCTCTAGCAAAATTGCCAAGAGTTTGCCCTGTGTTTTTCTTAAGCTTATTATATTCTTTTTGATTCTGAGGGCTTCTAAAGTAGTCACCTATAGATTTAGTATACTCATCTTTAAAAGTGTCGCTCTGATTATCCATACTAACGTTAGGATTGTAGTACCTGTTAGAACGCATAGTCATCATCGCACTCATGTGAGCGTCTTGGTGATTATCGTTCATATACTTCATCAGTTTGCTAGAGTAATTGTTTAAGCCTTCTTTTGTAAAAGCCTTAGCATCAACAGCGTGGTTAAGTTCGTGAGACATTGCTGTACCAGCTAATATGTTTCCTTCAGCTAGCTGTTGTGCAACAGTGTTAACGTCACCTTGAACTATATAATTGCCACCTACTATCGCCGCATTTGTTTGACCACTAACAAGCTCTTGTATCATAGAGTCTGTTTCTTGATCTACAAAAGCTTTGGCTCTTTCTTTAAATAGCTGTTTTTCTTCAGGGTTTATTTTAGAGTAGTCTAAAGGTTTACCATTTTTGTCTTCGAAAAACTTAGACTTTCCGCCGTTGTCTATAGCGCTTTCTTCTTCATTGTATACGTTGTCGTACGCTTCTGAAACTTGATCTATAACATCTTGCTTGTTTTTTGCAGGCTTGATAACAAGGTTTTTCATACGCTCGTCACCTAGTATTTTAGCTACGTTTTGGTTGTCTTCAGAGCTGACTACAATACCAGACGCTTGAGCTCTTTTGTTTTGTCTACCTACTTGAGCATAATAATAATCTTCTTCTTTCTTTTTTCTATTTTTTCTATTTGAGCCTTCAAATCCACCATCACCGTAAACCATTTGCTCTACTTGAGCTTTTAAATCAGGGTTTTTGTCAGCCACAGTTCTACCGTTTGCCGCCTCAGACTTATAGTTGTCGTCTTTAACTTTCTCATGCACAGCTATAGCTTGCTCTCTAGACGACGCATCTTTTAGTTCTGGGTTTTTTGCTATTAGCTTATCTAGTATTCTTTGGCCTTTATCGCCATATATTTTGTTAACAGCGTTATCAAAACTACCAATAGCTTTTTCTTGTATTTTATTTTTTTTATCGTTAAGAGTTTTGTATTCGCTTCTAAATGCTTTTGCATCTTCAGCGTCTAAAGAATTCAAGTAATTGTTTCTCTGTTCTCTCTGTACGTTCTCAGGAGCCGTAGGGTCAACTTGAGCTTGTTGATCTAATTCATTTAGTCTGTTTCCTACTTCAACTATTTGACCAGCATCTTTGCCTCCCATCATCATAGCGGTCATTTCCATCTCACTATTAAGTTGCACTATGCCATTCATAACAGCGGCTTTTTCTTCTCTAAGTATTTTAGTCTGTGTAGAGTTAGGATCTAGGTTTGCTATTTGGTCGTTTATTCTACTAATCTTATCGTTAGCTAAGTTGAATCTATTTCTTAAGTCAGACGTAACTTGATGACTCATTACAGTAGAGTACATTGTAGAAGGTCCATTGGTGGCTCCAGCTGTAATTAAAGAAGTAACTAAAACATCATCCCAGCCAGATGGGTCAAATTCTTTACCTAATATAACAGACTCAGCTCCAGCGGTACCAAAGTGTATTATTTCTTCCTCAGCTATTTCTCCAGCGGCAGAAACACCCCACTTTCTAAGGCCGTGGGCCGTAGCCTGCCAAGCATTTCTATTCGCTGCCCCAATAATATCGTCAACTGGATTAGCAAAGCTTTTCCAAGCCTTATTTACGTTTGGTATGGTACCAAGAAATCTAGTTGTAACACCTTCTATAATACCAGTTGAGTAAATTAAACTTTGCTTCTGCCAGTTACTAAAGTTGCCTAGGGATATTGTAGATTCTAGCTGTTTTCTAGCTCTTTTGTATTGCTCTGGGTCTAGATTACCTTTTGCTAATTCTAGCTCGTCTAAAGCTATCTTAGCATCATAGGCATCGTACTGAAGCTTGTTTAGCTCAGCTTTTTTCCCACCAGCAGAGCTAACACCAAATGTTGTGGCTACAATCGTCTGGGTTACACCGGCAGTTAAGCCAAGGCTAGCTCCAGCGCCGCCAGTTACCATAGCTAAAGCTATAGGTGCAGACTGTTGACCAAGTGTTCTGGCTGCAAAGTTCAATCCTCCACCAAAGTTTTCAACGTCAGTATACTCTGGCATAGTCTCATAGTGCGCAGCTTGTTCTGAATCAGCGTCTAGTGCTGCTTCAGCTCTATCGCTACCGAATAAAACTCCTATGCTATTCCAAGTGCCGCTAAAGCTATTTCTTACGTCGTACCCTATAGCGTTTATATTATTGTAGTCTTTGCTACCAACGTTTTGCAGTAAGCTAGCATCGTTTGCCTGCTTTGCAAATGAACTGTAAGAAGATTCAGTAGCGTTGTAGCCGTTAGTATACTGGTTAAACTTAGCGTCTAGTCCACTAGCTATTGAATTTAGCTCCTTCTCGTATCTATTAGCTACTTCTTCGTTGTTAGCTGTAACAGAGTAAGTTTTAGTTATTTCGTCAAACTTAACACTTGTGACACCGTCTTTAGAAGCGTTAGCCATCAACTTGTCAGACTTCTCTTTTGCTTGCTTTTGATATGCTTCAACGTCTGTCTTAAGAACTTCTCTTTGTTTTTTTACATTCTCTAGGCCTACTTTAGCTTCCTTTTCATCTACAACACCTTGAGCTAAAACAATATTACCTAATCCACTATCGTTAAGTATTTTTTCGAATGACAAAGATTTTGCTTCGTTAGAAAAGTCTGATACAAAACTTGTTCTAGCCTTGTTTACAACACTTTGACCAGGTATCTCATTACCTTGTTCATCGAAGGTGCTTTCTGGAGTGTTAAAAATATTAGCAAAGCTGCTTTGAAGAGACGCTATTTTCTCTTGTATAGCGGGTAGTTCATCTGCATTTTCTTTATAAAGCTTGTTACTTTTGCTAAGCTCAAAAGCTTTTAGCATTCTACCTTCTACTGCCTCATTAAAAAGTTTAATCTTCTCTTCATTAGTTCCACCAGAAGCCCCTACGTTTGCTATAATTCTTTTTAAACTAACGTCGTCTAGATTTGCAAATCTAAATCTTTCGTTCTTTTCATTGTCCAGCGAAGCTAAAATATCGTCTCCTTTTTCTCTAAAAGTCTTTTTGTCAACTTCGTTTGGATCACTTACTAGCTCTTGTATTTTTTTATTAGCATTGGCTTCACTTTTATTTCTCAAATGTGTTACTGCGGTTTCTCTTCCTTCGCTCACGTTAGCTAATAACTCTTCTTTATTTTCTCTAGAGTTTATATCACTGTACATAAAGTCTTGAACTTCTTCTGGTGTACCTGTAAATACTACTTCTCCGTCTTTTTTTATCTCAATATCAGGCCGTCTAATTCCAAATTTCTTTTCGTAAAGGTGCTTAAAGCCGTAGCCAGCTTTTGAATATGTAGAGTTCATCACTGAAATTTGATCTTCAGTATATTGGCCGCGGCCACCCATTGTAGTTGTTCCTACCTCAGGCTTAAAGTCAGTAATCCAAGCTTCGTTTTCTTGTTCTTTTGCAGTGTCTAATATGTTTTGAAGCTGAGCAGTGGCAGTTTCATCGAACGAACCTGTAAACTCTGACAAGTCAATCCTCACGCTTTCTTTACCAGGCATCTTAACAATAACTTGGTTTCCAATACCAGCCTCGTCTATAATAGCTCCAGGCGCTAGCTTTCTTAGGTAGGCAGAAACTTTTTCTTCTGTCATGCTAGCTAGTTCGTTAGCTGTTAAAGGTGCATTAGGATCTTTTTTGGTCTTAGCGTATTCGTCGGCTTTTTCGTTAAAGTTAGGATCTTCAGAAGCTTCAGTTTCCTCAACCTCTGTAGTCTCAGTTTGATCTTGTGATTCCAAAGAACCATCTTCCGAAGTGGATGCCGTATTGTCTTCCTTCACAGTGGCATCCTTCTGTGTTTGGTCTTCCTTTGTTTTCTGTTTTTTTATTGTAGCGATTCCAACATTTTTTTTCCAGCTTGTCTTTGAGCTATTAGTAGCGCCAATGTCTTTTAAGTAAGAGTAGACGTTGCCTTGAACTTGCTCGTCGTTTTCAAAATTACTTTTCCAAGTGTCAAAATCACTTTCTGTAACACCGTTCTCACTTAACTGATTCCAGATGTTTCCTAAAATTTCTTCATTCATATTAACCTACGTTACCTTTATACGTTACACTTGTTTTTCCTAAAGTTTTTTCACCTTCTAATTTTCCTTCAAACTGTGCGTTTTCTACACCAGCTTGTTGCCTATAGTTTTGACCCTTAGTGTGGTTGTTATCTACTATACCCATAAAATAGTTAGACAGTGCGCTTTTAGTTACGTCGGCACTGTAAAATTCGTTGTTAGGATCTGTAAAAGCGCTAGACAAAGCTTCTACGTCTGACTTAGATAAATTAGAGTACCAAAACTCTTCGTCTTCTTCTTTTTGCACTATGTCGTTTGGAAGCATTTTTGCTAAGTCTTGGTATTGAGAAGCTTCTAATCCTTCTGCTAAGTCTTGTTTAAAAGACTTTCCACCACCCATTGGATCATTTATTAAAGAGGCTACATTGTCATCTGTTATACCGTTGTTTATTTGGTTTCTAATACTTTCTTTATCATAAAAACCATTTTCACTACCAATAGTCAATGCGTTCTGCATGTTCTCAGACAAAGCTAAATCAAAGTCGTTGGCTTTTAATATTTGCATGCCTGATATTTCATCGGCTGTCATTACCTTAGTTTCACCATTTGGTAGCGTTATTTCGTGACTTCTAGTTCCGTCTTCGTTTTTTATTATTTTAGTTTTGTTACTTAAGAACTCAGTCATCACGTGTTTTTGCTCTGCCGTCATTGAATTGCTAAGCAAGTTTTTCTTTTGACTATCAGACATGTCTAGCCGAGACTGTTTTAGGTTTTCTGTTTCTAACTTATATTCATTAACCTTGTTCATTATAGCAGCTCTCTCTTTTTCGGTTGTAGCGTTTAAGTACTCTTCTTTCAACGCAGCCATATCATCGTATATGCTATCAAAGTAGTTTGGTCCGAGAGAACCGCCTAATGCTTGAACCTCTTCAGATACTTTAGAAAACTTATCTTCAGCATCTTTATTTTTCTTCTCTTCTTCTGCTTTTAATTTATCTTGCTCTGCTTGAGCTTCGTCAAGCTTCTCTTGTCCGTACTTTCCAAGTTCGTCCATAGCTCCTTCAAAGCCTTTGTTTTCGTACTTACCTACTCCAGCGTTGGCCTTAGCAACCTCGCCCATTTGCTTTAGAGTGCCTTCGCTAAGACCTCCTTTTAATTTTACCTTGGATGTATAATCTATTGCCATATTTTAATAACTTGGGTCGTTAGTATATAAGTGTTGCTGATCGTAGTCGCCTGCTAAAGAGTAGTTTAGTCCTTCTGGTAATCCAAGCATGTCTGGATCTGTTCCTGGAGCCATTTGCATGCTACTAAAATCTATTTGTGATGGATCAACATTTTGACCCATGCTTTTAGCCATGTCACCAGCACCACCACCAACGCCGCCCATAGCCTTGCCGATACCACCTATAGAGCCCGCTGCGCTAGTAATACCTGACCACATTTTATCGTCTGCAGCTGCAACAGCTTGTCTTTGCGCCGCCACGTCTTGACCAGCCATTCTCATTAATGTGTCAACTTTATCGAGCTCCATATTTCTAGACATAATGTCTCCTTGACGCTCTGCTTTTTGTATTGCTCCCGCTTCAGCTCTTTCTTTCATTTGATTAGCCTGTTCTTGCTTACCTATAGATACAGCTGCTTGTCTAGCATTTTTAGATCCTTGGTTAGCTAATGTTTGAGCCAGTCCAGCTATACCCGACGATCCAGCTGCGCCTCTTAAATCTTGTAGTATGTTTGCTTGTGATGCTTGTTGTTGTTCTGCTACAAACTGAGCTTCTTCTTGATTGACCGTTAAGTCTTCCATTGTGTTCTCTAGATTAGCGTAAGGATTACTAGTATCTAGATTTTTAAACGCCTGTTTTTGAGCGTCTAGATCTGCTTGAGCCTGCGCTTGCGCGGCTTTAGCTTTCTTTTTTTGTACACCGCCTGATATTGCTTTTGCGGCTCCAGCTGCTCCAGCGGCTATTGCTCCTGCTAATAAAAAACTCATCTATTTATTTTTAATATATTCGTTATACTCTTGCCAAGTATCGCAGACTATCTGCTTGTCTAGCACATCTATATCCTCTGTATTGTCAGGATTTTTATGTACATTAACAAATATTGAATCTTCATTAGCAAAGATTACTCTTTTGCTTCCTGGCGTTGACACTGTATAACAAGGGGCTATGTATTCTTCTGTAGAGTCTTCTGTTACAACCGTAATGTGGCCGCTTAATAAAAACCAAACATGCAAGTGTTTATGTATAGCTCCTACAAGAAAAGAGTTTTGCTGCATGCTCATCTGCCTTAGATATAATTGATCTGCAAAAGTATGCTTTAGCGGAAATAAATCCGTAACTCTTCCTTTAACAATATTTACACCATCGGCGTTATCTACTAGATACTGCTGAAGTTCTGATATTATCTCTCGAGATGTAGACACGTTGTGTTGTCCACGTTTTTCGATTTCTTTTTTCATTTAATTATATTTAACTATATAGTATAGTTACACTTATTTGCTACTTTCAAAAGCATCAACAGTAACATTAAATAGCTCAGCTTTATCTACAGAGTCATTTTTAAACGTAAACAAGCCGTAATAACCTATCATTGAAGCAAACTCCTGACAATTGTTTTTGCTAAAAAGTATAAATGGATCTCCACATCCACCGTCACCTAATCTATTACATCCATTTTCTGCTAAAAAATTATGCCAGTACTCTATTTCTTCACCTAATCCAATTAGCTCGCTCGCCGTGGCTTCTGTTGGGTTTGCTCGGTGCACTGGCATAAGCGCTAGGTGTTCTGCTAAAACCTCATCGTACTTGTTTTGCGCTTTTTCACAAGCTTCCTTGTTGTCACCAGCGTTACAACCTATTTCTAGTTGATCGCCGTATAAATTAGTACTGCATATTATTTTACCAGGCATTCTTGATATTATACTTGTAATTTCTCCTATCTCTACGAGGTTTGCACTATTGATTTGAAAGCCACCAGACTCGTCTGTAAAAACATAGTAAGCAACGTCTCCAACAGAAACAGAGTCTTGTAATCGGTAGTCAAATTCTAATGTTATAGTAAAGTCTGGCATTAGCTGTATGTTATAAAGTTATCGATGTCTATTGTTAGTGTTTCTGATTTGCTACCAAACTGATTTACTTTTAAGTTTCCAGCTATCGTAAGCTTTGCCGTGGCAAGTGTTGTTGTAACGTTTGTGATGTAAACATCGTTTGAAATATAAATAATATCTTCTATAGGAGTTAAATCACTAGTGTTTGTTATTGCAGTCGCCGCGCTTAAGTCAATGTTTGTAGCTTGCTTGTTAGATGTTATAGCAACAGAGCTTAATCCTCCACCAGCGGAAAAATCAGTTACCAAGCTAAACTCTACAAATCCAGTATCTTCAGATGTTTGCTTAGCCGGTCTTAAACCCTCTCTACCTGTAGCTGAAAATGAAGTTGGACTAGCATTAGTCCATCGAGCGCTATTAGATCCAGAGGTCAAAGATAATGAAACCACCGTGTCTATTCTATTTATTATTATATAAGGATTTGTTTCACTAATACTTCCTCTTAGCGCTGTACTACCCGTTGGTATAAGCCAAACGTTGTACTCTGTTGTAGCTGTTTCTTTTGGAAACATAACAAAAACTTCCGTAGTAGTTGAGCTAGCTTTAAATAAGTTGTTTTGGTTGCTAAACGTCTTATCAATAACCGTTCTGCCGTCATCAAGAGTTTTTCTAGTGAAAGTTTTGGTTAACGCGTTTTTAGAGTCTTCAAATATGTTTTTGTCAAAGTTGTACTCTTGACCAGTAGTCATATTTTTAATGTGAACTTCAAACGTGGCGTTTTTACCATGAGAAAACTTTAACTTTTCGTTAGTTAACTTTGAGCCATTAATAGTTCTTATTCCAGAGTTATTAGCTGCTCTAGAACTTTCTGTTGTTGATGATCTTGCTTTACTTGATTGATATGCCATTGTTATAGTATTACGCCGTGAACATAGTCTTCATCCGTGTCTTCCACAAGCATTGCTTGAACGTTTCGTCTTTGGTCGATTATTATTAATGGTCCTCCGCCATAGTTTGAAGATAAACCTCCTTCAACAGGCCAGTCGCTAGGAACATCATTAGGAATAGCTGTGTTTTCTAAAGGAGGATAGTGCTGTAGGTAAACATTGACCCCACTTATCTCACCTGTAGGCCAATAAAAATATTCTATTTCATATTCAAAAACATTTTTACCACCCTGCACTAATAAATTTTCATCTATTAACGCTGGAATAGAAACTTGAAAAGTAAGAGGATAATAATATCCTTGTCTAGCTCTATATTCTATTTGAGCAAACCTTTGGTTGTCAACACCATAATTCATTTGCCAGTTGTCGTTAGCTATTATTGTAGCAACGTCTTTGTCAGGATTAGTGTTGAATCCAGGTATAGGCTGATTTTCAAAAGTTGGCTCATCAACAAAGCCGCCAAAACTTTCAGCGCTTTGAATTTCATTAGCGTTAAGAAGTCCATTGTTTGGAGCGTACATTGTTCCATTAATGTTTATGTCTTCATTATCTAAGTCCGCACCCATAATAGCACCACCAACCGTAAATTGCTTTTGATGATTATACTCGGGATAACCTCCTTCGTTGTAAAATAAAGATTTACCCTTGATTAAATGTAATGTCACATGAAGCTCCTGAAGGTCTTCTATAGGATCAGGATCTAAATACTCGCAAGTACCATCGTCACTATTTGCTAAAGGATTATAGTTAATAGCCGTTGGATCTGTACAACCTTTTACATCTTCTTGCTCGTAAGTGCAAGTTCCATTGTCTACGTTAGCGTTTGGATTATAGTTTAAAGCTGTAGGATCTGTACAACCAAATATTCTAGCGACTTTAGTATTATCAATATCTACATTTAAACCTGGAAATATATTGGTTACCAACAAATCGTTGTGATGCACCGCGGCGTTAACAGTTCCATCGCCGTTATTACTAAACACTACTTTTGTTACGCCACTAGTAACGTTTCCACCTGTCCATTCGTTTAACCCGGTCATAAAAGCACCACCTATAATTAAGTCAGACGCTTGGACTGAAAACCCATTGTTTGGAGTAACGGTTAAGTTTACAACGCCTGCTTGTATGGTTGATCCAAGTTGAGCGTAGTAATCAAAGTTTGATATTGTACAATTTTCTACTGCCATGCTTTTTTATTTAATCCCAGATAGTTCCGTCAGTGTCAAATGACGAATCTTTAACTCTAACTCTTTTTGGTTGCGGCGCTTGTGAGTCTGGATCGCTGTGCGTCATCGAGCCGAAGCCAATTCCTTGAACTTGAAACTCACTCTCGTCAAGGTTGTCTAAGGTTGTGCACTCACCTTTTATATAGTTAAAATACTTACCTTCTTTTTTTATAAACTCAGGAACTTTACCTGTTGCTAAGTCTGTTTCCGCATATTCAACAAACCAACCTGCTTTTGCGTTTAAATTGTAATATTCTTGGTCAGTATATAAAACAAACCCACCATCTTCGTCTTTGACTCTTACCTCTTCAAACTTATTAATATGTGATCTAGTACCCTCGTACTTTACTGTTTGAAAGTTTTTTACAGAACTAGGAGCGTCGTTAAATATTATAGTTACATAAGAATGCTCTTCTGTAGTAGGCACTAGACCGTAAAACATATTTCTTATAGGGTTTATATGATGCTGCCACATAGACCCATTGTCAAAAGTATAATATTGATTGTTAACCGTGACACCGTTTTCTTTATGATAAGACTTGAAGCTAACCCAGCCTTTAACTTGCTCGTTAAACGACAATGTTACTGGAGGACCAGCTTTTGACTGATTAGCTTGTATTTGCTCTAACCATCCAGGAACAAACTCAGGTTGTTCTTTAGATCCAATAATACTACCGTCTGCAGCTATAATAGCGCCTTCATCAGCGTCTAAAGAAACCACTTGGTCAATAGGGCTTACGGGATCTCCAAAGCTATCAACAGCTCCACCATTATCTAGTACAACGCCTACATCTTCTAGTTGTTTTATTTCTTCTTCTGCTTTTTCTTCCTTAATAATCTTGTCAACAGTAACGCCTTTTTCAGCCGCTTTTACTTCTTCTAGCGCTTTTTCGAGAGCACTTTTTGGATCTATCTTTTTTGGATCTTCTTTAGAAACTGTATATTTGCTTTCTCTATCGTCTGCCATTGTATCTTTCTTTAATAGTTATGTTGTAGTTTCCTTTTCTATCATCAAAACTACCTATTATTCTAGGATTCGTTAAAGAGTAAAACTTGTCTGTAAACCAGTTCTTCATTCCGTAGTCTGAAATATTTGTCATGCCGTCCATAGAAAGTCTTATAACAGCACCTCTCTGTACGTCTGTAAAATAGCATCTAAAGTTGTCCGAAGCAAAGGACTCAGGGTTTTTAGATATACCGTAGTCACCAGCAAACGGAACCGCTTGACCTAACACTTTGTTAGTGGCCGTAACGTTAGTGTTACCATCAGCGTTAAACAGCGCATCTTTTTGTGATAATATTTTTAACACCTTATCTTCGCATAACGTTACTATATCTCCTTTTCTTGAAAATAGTTTTTGTATACTACCATTATCAGGGTTTAAATCTTTAGTTATAGGTTCTGCTTGTATAAATTGATTAAATCTATTAACACCTGTTCTAGAGTTGAATATTCCAGAAAATATTAATCCAGTACCTCTTTTCTCTTCTTTGTATTGCTCTGCTAATGTTGTCGATGCTTTAACACCATTTTGTATTGTAGGCGCATTGAAGTCGTCTCTAATTCTATCTGACTCGATTCCATTTCCAAATGTGTAGCAGTTGTGCCAAGGAAGTTTTATTGTAGCATTGTGAACGTTTGGCTGAACAAAGAAGTAGTTATCAGCACTATTACCGCTTACTTCTAGTGATATTTGTCCGCCCCAACCATCTTCAACAACTACAATATCTCCAGAAGAAAATCCACCTGCGAATAAATTGTTAATGTTTTCGCTAGTTATTAGCTTACACGGTCTTGTGGCATTGTCTTCATCTTCAAACCTAAAGTCTGTTATCCATATATCTTCTTCAGGTTTTACTCCGTTTAAGCTTAGTATTCTACCGTGGAGTAGCATTAGTGTTTCATCGTTGTCTTTAGCTAGCGTTATAGGATAAGCTCTACCAATCTCATAGTATATGTCTAGTCCAATATCTTCTTTTGGGTAGGTTTCAAACACAGCAGGGTTGTCTGATGGACTACCATTGTCTGTGTTATAAGCACCCATTATTTCTATAACAGTATCATCAGATCCATCGTGATGCATTTCAGTTCTAGGGTCCCAATGATCGCCAAAGTTTTTGTTTACTCTTATGGTAAATTTATTTCTTTTGTTACTTTCTACTTGATACTCTTCTGGAAGAAGACCAGCAGTTCCAGAGACAGGCATATTATTGTTAAGTACAGCGGCCTGGGCCGCAACAAGGCTGAATGGTGGAAGTATAAAGTTTACCATTTCAAGATCAGGAAGTTGATAATTTATTATCCCATAGTGAACTCTAGAGTCAACAGTGGTGTATATCGTGTGTTCTGGATCAGATCTAAATCTCCATTTAATTTCAGGCTCCATGATTGCCTCTAAGAACGATATTTCAGACGCATTAGCAGGGTTGCTTTTTGACGCTGCTCCTAAAAATTTCATTCCATCAATTGTTCTCCAGGTATCATCATCATAAAGCTCTTGATTATTTTTTCCAGGCATACCACCTGAGACAGATATATCTATTTGGTTTCCATGTAATCCTCTTGAACCGTTATAATATCCACCTGACTGCGCGCCCCACATTGCGTTCTCGTTAATGCTTTCTCCAGCTCCATTTTTCACCGGAGCGCTGTCATACTGATTAACAATAGGATATGAGTCGTTGTCATTTACGCCTCCAGGAATAAATTCGTTAGGTATTGTATGCGGAGTTTGTCTCCACGAAATAGCCCAAGCGTCGTCTATAAATAATTTAGCTTTACCTTCGCTAGTAAAGTAATCGTGCCAAAACGCTCTTCCTTTATTACCTTTTCCAACACCTCTTCTAACAATACCAACCACATTTGCCACGTCGAGCCCAACGTAATCATAACCAGTTATATTACTAACAACATTGTCGGTGTTCCAAGTATAACTAGTGTTAAAAGGATTTGTTGTTGTTCCCTTCGCTATAGTCTTCCAGTATTCGTTGTTTATATTAGCGCCTATACCACCTGGTTCATTGTTTGTGTTGTCAATATTGAGGCCAATATAAGTATCTTCTGTGTCTTGGGCATAAGTATGTAAATAAGAAACTTTAAAAGCGTTTATAACCGTTAGGTCGTCCTCACTAAGAACCATTATATTGTCTTCTAGTATTTTATCTTTAAATACTTTTACGAAAAACTTACCATCAAACTCTGGTTTATCTTCAAACTTGTCGTGAGTTATTTCTACTTGAACAAAGTTTCTACGACCCGCAAAGGTGTTGTTCGTACTAGCAAAGTTAACGTCAGGTCCAAAAGCTTTGTCTATGTGTATTTTATATCCAGCCGTGTCGTCATCCATTAAGTCTTCGTCCTTCTCAATTCTTACTATCTGATATACTTCGCTTCTATCACCTGTTGCTCTTCTAATTATCAAACTGCATTCAGATGACTTTGTGTACACGGGGTTATTTCCCGAATCATTGTCACCAAAAGTTTCTTCAAAAGCCGCGGCTGAAACAGTTACAAATTGAAAAGAGTCTATAGGAAATCCAATCGTACCATCACCAATAACATTGTTGGCTATGCCGGCTCTTGTTGCGTTAGTAACTATACCTTGGCTTCTTCTATTTATTTTTATATCTTGAGGCGCTTCGTTCTCTATAGCTAGTATTTTATATCTAGCTTTATCTAAAACAGGTGTAGAGTTATCGTGAGCTTTTTTAAGTTCTATAAAGGTATCTATATCTACTTTGTTTCTATCAGACGAAGGAAAAGAAAGCCAAACATTACCATCTTCAGCGTTGTACCAACGATCCATAGCCATGTTGTAATACTCGTTAGACGTTTCTTTTATAAAAAACTTAAATGACTTAGCCCAGTATGGAGCTTTAGAAGATATAGAGGCCGTTAGAGACGTCTTACTTGCACAAAACTCTTTGTCTAATATAATAGAACCTTTTTCTTTATCCGCCATGACTGGTGTCTCCCTACCGTACTCGTCTCTATACACTACACCGAGTTGATAAGTTCTCATAGTCTTTATAGACTTAAAGGCAGTTTCAACAGTACTTCCATCTTCTTCATAAGTTCTAGTGTTCTTACTTAAAGAAAGCATTGGAGTTATTAAGTTTCCAAACGCGTCAAACATATCGTAGTTTTGTACGTAGTTTGCATATATTAATCTATTAGCGGAAACTTCTTGTGCTAAAGCTTTTCTTGGAACGTTATCCCAAGGTCTTAGCAACTGGTTTTCTGCAACAACAGCGTGTATTAATTCAGACTCAATATTTATAGATCCTCTGTTAACTCTACCTCTAGGATATGAATTAGAAATAAAACCCTGAAACAAATACTGGTCTGGCGCGGGCCAAAGGTCTCCACCATCAGATTGTTTTATAGTTTTTACAGTGTAAACATTAGTTGACTTGTCCTCTTTATATAGTATGTCTATTTCAACAACGTCCTCAGGTCTGTTATCAGGATGTGGTGCGTAATTTTCTACACGTAAACTTCTAACTCTATTTGCCATAGCTAAATTATATCCTTCTTTTGGATAATATCTATATGGACCAGGTAAAAATGCTACTTCAGAAAAAGGAGCAAACGACGAATATTGTCCGTCAACATATTTGTATCTATATGAAAATCTAGGAAACTTAAATTCAAACATCGGAGTTTTCTGCTCTAATAAAACAAAAAATTCTTCAAAAGAACTTAGCTCTGTATTTATAGAAGTAACAACAACGGTAAAAGCAGTTGCGTTGTCTGCGTACTCTTCTCCACCAGCGGGAGCTAGCACTTGCACTCTAATATCTTCCTTAGTAAAGCCAAGTGGATCTTGAGTTTCATCATTGGTTAGCAATAGAAAATCTCCAGTTTGATACGAAACCCCACTGTTAAAGTTTAGTGTTAGCTGCGTACCAGATGGAATTGGATCACCAATGTTTTGGCCTTCTTGCTGAATAAATTGATTAGATGTAAGAGTTGTAGATACTGGTCCACTTCTCTCTTGAGTTGTAGATGACATCTTCAAAGTAGGAGGTGTCAGTGGAGCTTTTTTTATTGTTGTTACGTGTTCTTCTTCAACAAAAACAGGCTCGTTGTGAGTTAAAAATAATTCATCATATTGATCTCTGGCTATTTCAAATCCATTGTTTTGAAAACCTCCGTCAGATCTTCTAGTCACTAACCTAGTGTGGTAGTTTCCACCGTTCGCTTCGAGTAGATTTAGTTCTAAATAAGACTGTGGGTTATTAAGTACCACTCCAGTACCCATTATTGATCTCTTTATGTTTATTAGCTTTGGCTCCGTAGAGTTGTCTGTAAACATTATAAAGTCATCAACAATATTTATTCCAGTAATATCAGTGCTAGAATTAAAGTTTAACACTCTTTTTTCAGATAAAAAAACAGCTGCCCCAGAAAGGTCTTCAGCATTGCTTTTATCAGTTAGTGTAAAGCTAGTATTACTTACAGCACCAAACAAGCCGTTAATGTGCTTTACTGTTCCAATGTTAGAGTGTATCATACCTGGTCTTATACCCAAGTTATTAGTAACACTAACTTCGTCGTCGTTTACGCTTAAAACGTTAACAACTACTCTATATATGTCTACGAATACGTAAGTGTTTATACCCGTGTCAACGTTATGTTTTATTATAGCATCTTTGGTTATGAAGTGGTCTTGGCCTATTTGTTCTTCTGCTCCTGCTACTAAGTAGTATATACAATTTTCTTCATTGTTTACTATTGACCCAACGCAGTGGCTGCCTTGTGGCATAACGCCTTGTGTTAACTCTACATTACCAAGAACAGTCTGTAAAGCACCAACGTCACTGTCTGCTGAGGTTGAAACCTCTACGTTCAAAGCATCTCTATACTCTCCTTCTGGAACAAGTCTCTCATCGAGGTCTTTGCTCATCTTTCCTTTGGAAAAATTTCTATTATATTCAGGCATATATTATTTCTTGATTACTTTAGACTTACCTCTCATTACCTGCGTAAGTTCAGTAGATTTTAAGTTTGATAATCTAAGCTTTGCTTTTCTTGTTTCAGCAAACCTTTCTTTTTTTAACATTTGAGCAGCTGCTGGAGAGTAGTTTGATCCAGTTGAAACAATTGAGTAGGCGATGTGCTTGTAAAAAGCTTCTTCAGCAAACTTATGTATTAAAGAATCTCCTCCGTCGGCAAGCCCATCTGTAACATAATCTAAAACTATAGTCCTACCTATTAAGCTAGGGCTAAAATAAATTCTACCGTTATTGTAGTCCATAAAGTAGCTTCCGTTTATTTGAGCATGCTCTGGATCTAATCCGTAGCGCTGACCTAATGCAATATCGTCAAACCCATCGTTGTAGTCAAAATCTTGTTCGTCTGTTTCGTTAGAGTTGGTGTTAGAGTAGTTTGTGTTAGTTGTTGAATTTACTTGAGTTATCAAGTTTCCAGCACTGTCGTAGTTATTTCCACTAACGTGAGGGCCAGCAACATCATCTGTATTGTCGTGTGCTACTCCTGTTTCAATAAACTGTTTAGTAGCAGGATCGTTATACACTGTCTCCCACCAATCATCTAGCTCCCTACGATCTTGTCCTCTTTGGTCGGCAAAGTTTCTATCCAAGGCCTCGCCGGCAGTATCTGAAATTTTAACTTTAGGCCTAAAAGGATTACTAGTATCTCTAGCGGGATACAATGGTCTTTTTATACCAGCTGAGTCGCTAAAATATACACCAGCGTAACCCACAAAATCGTGAGGCATAGGTATATACATTCTATTGTCCAACTCAAACTCCCAATCTTTTTTAGATCTTAAGGTGTCGTAGCTTAATTCTTGTAGAGCTCTTCTACCAAAAAAAAACACTTCGTTTCTATCAACCTTACCAATCATTTTATTTTCACCAACATACATTAATAAGAACGTGTTAACTAGTTCGTCTAACGTCATGTATTGATAAAGTCCGTGATTACTTTCAACGTTGTAATACGTAGAGTGACTTTTAGCTGAGTTATTGTGGTAGTATCCTGACTTCATATATTATTGCTTTTCGTTGTTAGTACCTTCTACTGAACTTGTTTTTGCTGCGCTTGCTAAACCAGGCTTGTTTACAACAACTCCACCTAGTTCTAATATTCTGTATACTAACGTTGTTTCTTCCGAAGGATGTAAGTCAAAGTTAGAAGATCCGTTAGAGTTATATAATGCTTTTTCATTAACCACAACGTAATCCCAATTAACCATTTTAGGCTTTTTAATATAGTCTATGGTAACTCCATTAATAGCAACATCAAACTTATTACCAACAACATTTCTACCGTAAACGCATATAGTAGATCCAGTCCCTTCTAAAACTGACGCTGATTCAGGAGAAAACTTTCTAACATATATAGGGTTTTCAGCTTGAATAGATGCGTTCCATCCAGCTCTCATGGCTAATCTAAACTTTTTAAAATCGTATTGCTGACAAACTTTGCCATCAAGCATAACGTTTGTTAATCTATATACATAAGGTGGCAAAGGAATTTCGTGATTTTGCTTTTGATTAAAGTCAACTTTTTCGTCGTATATTTTGTGGAAGCTAATTTTATCCTCTATGTAGTCTACTGAGTCTGAGAAGTTAGAGTCATTTCCAGGGTTTCTTAAGTATTGATTAAGATCGTGAAAGTACTCTTCAAATATAACCATCTGCGCTTGATTAGCAAGCAGGTTAAATTCTTGTGGCGTAATATAGCCTCTTTGTTCTTTGTTTGCAAGTGCTAACACTCGCTGGTATACTGTGTCTACGCTTACAGCCATATAATTATCTTTTTATAGTTAGAGCAACCACCCGTTGCAGAGTGGTCACTCTACTATAAGATAGTTACATGTTTAGTCGCTTTTCAATGCTCTTAAATATCTCCATACCTTCATCGGTTTTAAACCAAACAGCTAACGCTGAGTATGGGTGTTCATCAAAAGGAACTGTCATTAATTTTCTGTCATTAGAACCCCAAGAAAATGTTCTTTGATCCTGAGACAACTTTAGTATTCCAGCTTCAACAGCTTTGATACCAACGTTTCTAAGCTCTACGTTCTCATCTTCAACTAACTCTAAGAATAAAACTGGGTTTCTTTTAGCAAATAGTAAAGCGTCTCTTTTAAGTTCCTTAGAACTCATCTTAGATACCTTAGATCCCAACTCAACACGTAGCACAGCTTCAAGCCTGTCTATGTCTAAGCTTTTAGCAACAATCATTGCGTCAGCTTCAACCTCTAGCCAATCAAGCTCGTTAGCCGCTTCGACTTGTGGTTTAAACTCGTAGAACAACTTGTCTCTCATTGGGTGGTAGAGCGACAAAAGCTTTTGAAGAGTTGTTTTCTCTCTTGGAACATACAAAGCTCCGTTTCTAAATATAATGTGAGCTAGTCTTTGATCTCCCTGCATTTCATCTACAAATGGAGTTCTTTGATTTTCACAATACTTTATTTCTCTTTCGTAACCCTTGTCTTCATCAAAGTAATATATACCAGATGACTTCATAGAATAAGTTAAGGCAGATTTGTTTTGTTTTAAATAATAAACCCTGTCTTTTACTTCCCAAGTAGGTTTTTTAGGTTCAGTTTTTTTAGGTTTTGGTGCTTCAACAACTTGTGTTTCAACAGCAGGTGCCTCCACCTCTTGTTTTGGCGCAGCTTTTGCTGCGGTTTGCTTTTTAGCCATAATAATATAAAATATAAAAAATTAAAAAAAAAGATCGGAGCCGAAGCCCCGACCTTAATAATATTGCTTACTTCATTAACATGAAGTTGTTAGCACCTTGAGTAATCAAACATCTTTCAGATAGATAGTTTACTTGCATTGCATCTAAATCAGACGTGATGTTTCCACCAACAGATCCAGTGATCCAAGTTTTCATTTTTCTATCTTCCATTTGAGAAGCTCTATAACGTACGTGTAAGAACGGACGCTTTAAGTTTCTACCTAATGTTTGGTCATATACAGTAGATACACCAGCTGGGATAATAACACCACGAACGCCGAATCCAGCAGCTCTTGAGTTAATTGATCCACGAGTAGACTTGTCGTTTAAGTAACGGAAGTCAGACTTGTAAAAGTCGTAAGATCCTCTACGGAAACCAGAAAAGCCTAAGTTCAACGCCATATCTTCAGAGTTGTTGAATACTCCGTAAGAAGTACCACCAGCACCGTAAGAATTCATAGAAGCTAACATGTCATCCATCGCTAAGCTAGTAGCTCTGTTTACAAACATCATGTTCTCCTCAATAGCACCTTGATTGTCGAATTCAGCTAATATAGCGTCAAATTCAGCTAAGTCAGTTGCAGCGTTAACACCCGTTACACCAGTAGTAATGTTTCCTCTGTGCTCAATAGCAGCAAATAAACCTTCAGTACCAAACGGAGTGTCAGCAGAGTTTACAGCAGCATCCGCGTTGTTAGCAGTGTTAACACCTTTAACAGCTTCCAGCATAGTCATCTCTAGGTAGTCAGCGAAACGAGCTCTTGTGTCTCCTTCAGCCTTCAAGTACCATAAGTAACCATTCTGTCCTTCTTCTCCTGAGATTTCAACCCAACCAATTTGAGATGTATCAGAACCAGAGATTTCATAGTAATCTTTGATAATGATTGGCTTATTGTGAAAAGAAGTGTGAGTTGGTTTAACAGAGCCAAAACCGTTGTTTACAGTCGCAGTACTAGCACCTTGTCCTTGTTTACCTTTACCAAACTCAGAACCAATAACTAATAAAGTTGCGTTAACAGCACCTGGAGCACCTGTGTCAGAAAATGCAGTAGCAGCATCACCAGTTGCAACCTCGTAAGGTAGACATGTAACAACGGCGTTAGATACAGCTGACACTAAACACTTGATAACACCCTCGTTGTAAGCAACGATAACCATATCGTCTATACGAATACCATGAGTAGTTGTTAAGCCGTTACCGTCAATATCAGTAACAACAGTAAAAGTGTTTTCGTTGTTGTCATACTTACCTGTGTAAGATAAGTGTAGACGACCTTGTTCAGACCAAATTACTTGATCAGAGCTCATTGCCTCTTCAGCACCTACTTGTGATAAGAAACCTGCGATTGTTCTGTTACCGAAAACCTCAGCTTCAGACTCCATTAAGTCTGGTAAATATTGTTGACCCCAGTCGTTTCCGTCTGCGGTAAAATCAATGTAGTTCGTAGATAGTGTTGCTTTTTGTGAAGCTGGCACACTATTCAACGCACCTGCGACGGTGGAGTGACCAGCGCCTGGATTTGAAATTGCCATAATAAATATGTTTTTAAGTTATGGAAGAAAACTATTTCCTTCCTTTTTTAATTCTAACCTTGTAATCATTAGAAGAATCTCCACTTAAAACTTTATACTTAGTTCCACCAATTTGAACTTCTCTATGAGACTGTCTTGGGTCCATATTAACGTTCTTTGCTTTTTCAACCGAAGTTTTTAAAGCATCAGCTTTACCTTGTTCGTAAAAGTGTTGAGCGATAGAGTCTGCATTCATAGCCGTGTATAAGCCTTTGTGATATCCCTTGGCATCTTCCATAGTTCCATCTTCGTTCAAAAACCTTTTGACAAAGTTGTTTATGTCGCCTTGAGTTTCTTTTACACCGCTAGAGTCTTTAACATTAAACCTAAATTTTTTGTCTCCAACGTTATATTCGAAACCTTCGAACTTTTCGTTAAAAACATTTTGTGTTTTTTGTTTAAAGACGTTACTAACTCGTTCGTTTTTTTTCTGATTCTCTTCAGATTCCTTGTTGTAACGATTGAAAAAATCCATAGCTTTCTTTGCTTCGTCAGGAAGCTTAGATCCACCCTTGATCTCTTCGTAATATTTAGACTTTTGCCCGTCTAAGTAGGCTTTCGCTTCGGCAACTTGCTCTTTTAAAGCGATTTTCTTTCTTTTAACATCTTTTTCGTCGTCAAGTTCTTCGTCAAACGAAAAGTTTTCTTCCATCAAAAAAGCTCTTTCTTCTGAGCTTAAGTGAGGTTTAGTTGTTTTATAATATTCTTGAAGAGCCGTTAGGTTATCCATTTCAGAATAGTCTCGGTTTAGATTAACGTAATCCTGTACCGTTCCTCCAGTTTCGTTTATAAACTCAACTAGCTTTTCTACACTTTCTGGAAGCGTTCTAGTTTTGCTAGCCTCAATAGCCGGCTCAGCAACTTCTTCAATCTCTTCTTTAGTAATCTCTTCTAGTACTGGGCTTTCTTGTGTTTCACTTTCCGCCTGTACTTCTTCTTGTTCCGGTGGGGTGTCGGCAGTTTCATCGCTTCCAACCACTCCTGAGTCGTTAGTTGTACCTTCTTCAACATCGGGTTTTTTACTTAAGTCAACCTTGTTGACTGTTTCTACATCTTCTGATTTTAGACTCACTTTAACAGTGTTTTCTTCTTGCACCTCTGGTGCTTCTTGTTTTTCTTCACTCATAATATAATATAATAATTGGTTTAAAACTTATTCATGTTCAAGCCGTCACCTAATACATCATTACCTGATGACTCGAATCTTTTACCTTTTTGTTTGTTTGATTCTACTCTTTCTTTTCTTTGACCTTCTCTCTCAGATCTAGCGTCTTGGCGTTGTTCAGATGCCTCGGCATCTTCTCTATCCATTTCCCTCATTTTCATATTTAAGTCAAACTCTTTGTCCATAAGCCTTTCTTTAATAGAAGCTTCTTGCTCTAATGCTTTAGCTTTAAACTCTGATTTAGCTTGCTCCAGCTGCATACTCATTTGAGTTACAGCTTGTTGCTTTTGAGTTTCAGCCTGTGCTTGTGCTTGAGCTGTTTGTTGTTGTGCTTGTTGCTGAGCAGCTATGTTTTGTTGTTGCATAGCTTGTTCTTCTTGCATTTTTTTCTTCTCTCTAATCTTTAACAGCTCGTTAGCTAGCTTTACGTTATGTATGTTTCTAAGATCAATAGCATCAGAAAGTTTAATTAGCTTTTGTGTTAAAGCCATTTGTATGTTGTTTTCTAATAGCTGCTTTTCTTCTTCGTCTGGTGCTAGCTCTATAAATATACCAAAGTCATACAGGTGTAGCTCTGACATTTCTTCTAACGTAGCAACATTGTGCGTTCCTATCTGTTGGATAAAAGCGTCTTTTGTAGGAGAATACTCTAGTATGTCAGATATTCTAAGTGACAACTGTTGAGCTACATCGGCCGTTAAAAATAATCCAGCTTGCAGAATATGCCTAGTAGCTGTATTACTATTAGCCGCGGCTAACTTTTGAACACCAACTAAAGCGTTTCTATCGGGCGTACTACCATCTCTAGCCTCGTTTAAACCTGTTACGTCTCTTATCATTTGCAGATAATAATTGTAATTAGCTATCAACGTTTGCATTTTGTTACCAGCTCCAGCTCCACCAGATATTTCTTGAATAGGTATTTTACCTGGGTTAGGATCTCCATCGGCAGTAAAAGATCTACCTATAATAGAACCTGTTTGAAAGAACATGTTTAAAGCCTCTTGTGGATTATAGTTTGTTCCATTACCAAGATCAACTTCCGCTAGGCCATCAGCGTCTAAATAAACTCCGTCTGGAACCATACGTGCCATGACTTGTTGTAGCTTTAAGTGCGTCAACTGAATCATATCAGCAAATCCAGTAATACGACTTACTATACTCTCTATTCTACCTTGATACATTCGTGGAGCAACCATACTGTAGTTCATCTTAACTTTAGTATAATCACTTTTTTCCCTCATCATGTTCTCGGCCAAACCCCAGTTTAGTAGCTTGTCAGAACCTAGTATCATAGCTCCTTCATATAAAACCTCTACTTGAGTAGAAAGTTTAGCGTATCCACCAACCTTGTCTGTAGGAGGATTAAAGCCGTCATCTTTCTCTATAGCCTTTTCTCCACCGCTAGAAGTTTCTTTTAACTTGTAAACTTCGTTCATAAAAGTTTTATAGTTAAAGTATAAAACATCTATTTGATTTTTATCTTTTTCTCTTCTATGAGTGTTGTATCTGTGAGCTTGTGTTAGGCTTTGATCTTGTATTTCTTCTAAGTCTTCATTTGATAAATGAGGAAACTGTTTTACCAACTCGTTTATAGGTATAGTTTTAACTTCACCTATATAGTATACGTCTTCAAAGTAAGGGGATTCTGTGTAAGAGTGTACTATTCTAGCTGGATCTACATAGTCAACCACAACTCCTTCTGAAGTGTTAAAGGTAGTTTTAACAGCAGCTGTACCAAGTACCGCTAAGTCATAGTAAAGTCTTTTTCTAATTAACTCATAGTTATTTCCTTCAAGCAACGTGTTTATAGCTTGCTCTTCTGCTAGCTCGGTGGCTTGCTTGTAAGTTAACTGCATGTGCAGTTCTAGCTCTTGCTCTGTTTCAGGCAAGTCTTCCGCGTTGTTTTCAGTAAAGTCCATATTAAAGTTTTCTTTCGCCATAGCGTTAAACTCTTTGGACTTCATATCCCTAAGTATACTTTCCATATACTCAGTTCTTTTTGCTACTCCGTATGGATCTTGAGAAAATACTTTTATGTCGTAATTTCTTTCAGCCATACCGTTTACGACTATATCAACAAACTTAGATATAATAGGTATTGGCTTCCAGTCTAGATTTAAGTAAGATAAATCTCCATTTATAGATAATTCATCTTTGTACTTTTGCACAGACTGTTCACCTCGAGCGTACAGTCTAAGTCTATGAAAATCATTAGACACATTGTTAAATCTAGATCCTACGTTACCACCGCTGCTTCTGTTTCCGTCAAACCACTCTGACTCTATTGCTTGGGCTACTTTTAACCCGTAATCGTAACTTAACTTCTCTACGTCAGGAACAACCTGACTTGGAAAATTTTTTATAACTGACTCAGCCATATTTAGTTTTTAATTATTTTTGAAGTATATCCGTCGTTAGAATACTTTGAAACACTAATATTAAGTGGTTCTCTTTTCTTTTCTTTATTTGGTCTATATAAGTGTCTGTTGCAAGCCATAATAGCTAGCCCAGAACTTATTGAGGCATCATGTTTGGTTCTTTTGTTTATATCAAACTTAGCCCAGTCGTTTAGCGTTTCATTAAAATACATATCACCATATCCGTCTCCTAATTCTCCAACGTGTTCGTTTATGTACATCTCTATCGCCGCAGCGTGTGCTTGCTTAATGTCTTCGCTAGAGTTTGGTATACCACCAATCTCCTTCTCAGTAACGCTAAGCTTATTCCAAGCTTTGTCTGGTCTGTTCATGCTAAAACCTCTATACCCTCTTCTTCTAAAGTAATATAAAAGCCTTGGTTTGTTATTCTCTGCTAATATAGGCATACCATAAAAAACGCATGCCATTAGTATATCTTCAAAAAACATTTCAGCGGTTTGTGGTCTAGCAATGTATTCTAAAAAAAACGTGTTAGCTGGAGAATCTTCCATGCTAAATTTAGTTAATCCATGAAGAGATCCGTTGGATCCTCTACCATCGACAGTACCAGATATATCATAACTATCGCAACCAAAAGCGCCCATGTGTTCATTACCTGGATATTTTATTCCGTTTTTTAATATTACTCTATTTTGCAACTCAGCATTAGGTGCCCAACTTATTTTAAACCTTCCGTTGGGATTAGGATTAAAAGTTACTATAGTATCCTTTACTCCATTTAACCATTGAAAGTTTCCAGTTGTAAGTACCGCTGAGCTACTTATTCCTTCGTTGTAATCTATCTGCTCGTATATCTTAACTAAGTTAAATATACTGTTTTTTGTTTCATCTCTAAACGCATGCTCCGTAGTTCTAGGAAACTGACGATAAAATTCATTTAAACCGTCTTGATCGTCTTTTAAGCCATCAACTTCGTTTTGCCAATGATCAACAACACCTATGTCAATTAATTCACCGTCTGGTCCGTGAACATCATTATCTGGACTATTAAAAACTGGTTGTCCGTACTTGTCAATAAATCCTTCAAAGTTCCACTCCATTGGGATAAACAAAGAATATAAACCAGACTTTGTTTGTCCATTTCTATTTCGCTTTGTAACATCTGAATCATTGTATAGTTTTTTAAAATTATCACCACCCTTGTCCAAAGCGTTTGATGTACTTCCCATCATGCATTTCCCAATAATTCTGCTACCTAGTCTAAGGCAAGTTTTTGTAACTCGCCAATTGTTGAGTATGTTATCTGGTCGTTCCCATTTACCACTCTCATCGTGTACTAGTAGTGAAAGCTTTTCACCATCATAACTGTTATCCCCTGTGTTCTTCCAGTCAATCGTAGTATCTAAACCTTTTATCTCTTCTAGCTTTTCGTTTGTGTCTATTTTTTTACGAGTAAACTTACTCGCTGGTACACGATATGCTAGCTCAGACTTTGGTCTGTCCATACCATCTTGTATTGGTTTGAAGAAGAAAGGATAGTTAATAGATATAGGTACAACCTTGTCTGTAAACATCTTCTTAGCATCAGCCCCACTTTTCGATAGTATTCCATATCTAGAGTCACTTGAAATAGTAGCTAAGTTAACCGTCTCCGCAGAGCTCATAAAGGAGAAACCAGATCGTCTATTTTTTAAATAGCACATACCGTAACATCTCGTATCTACTTTGCATGCTTCCCAAAATATGAAAAACAACCTATTAGCCTCGCGAAAGTCTGGAGCACCAACATCTATCTTACTCC
>UEXN01000683.1_pt1 | contig 31393 bp, 14 predicted proteins | sample 1796711 | NCBI WGS metagenome assembly UEXN01 (sample SAMEA4772470, study PRJEB27181) | metagenome | reverse complement strand
ATATGAATACGAAGGAAACGAAGAAGAGTATAATCCAAGCTGGGCAGAAAGCAGTGGAGGAGCTGATTAAAGTTGCAAAAGAACCTATTGTAGATTCAGACGACGACATATCAGCTGATAGATTAAAGAACGCCGCAGCTACTAAAAAACTAGCTATATTTGACGCATTCGAAATACTTAACAGAATCCAAGAAGAAGAAAACTTACTCGAGGGCAAAGCACCTGAAGAGGCAGAGAAAAAAGTCTTTAAAGGATTCGCAGAAGGTAGATCTAAGTAATGTACAAGCAAAGTTTAGTTAATATAGTTGAACCAATAAAAAGAACCACTATTACCAGAATGAACAGAGGTAAGAAGTGGAAGTACGGTTACAATAAAGAACACGATTTAATAGTATTGTCTCACAATGGAGTTATAGGTGAGATTATAGAAATACAAAATTTAATTATAGCGCTACCGAAACCACCTAAAGAAGTATATAAGCACGAGAAAAACAAGTGGGTGAAACAAGAGTATCCCAAGGAGTTAGAACGTATTAAAAACATATTCGATTGGAGGAGTTATCCGGAAAATAACAAAGAAAAATGGTACGATTACATAGACGAAGAATTTAAACGACGAGAGGAGGGTTTCTGGTTTGTGAATAATGGTAAACCAACCTGGATAACTGGTACGCACTATATGTATTTACAATGGAGCAAGATTGATGTTGGAGCACCAGATTTTAGAGAAGCAAACAGATTATTCTATATATTCTGGGAAGCCTGCAAAGCGGACAAAAGGTGTTACGGTATGTGTTATCTTAAAAATCGTAGATCAGGATTTTCTTTTATGTCAAGCGCAGAGACAGTTAACCTAGCAACTATATCAAGCGATAGTAGATATGGGATACTATCAAAGTCAGGAGCTGATGCAAAGAAAATGTTTACAGATAAAGTAGTGCCTATATCAATTAACTATCCTTTCTTTTTTAAACCCATACAAGATGGTATGGATAGACCTAAGTCTGAGTTAGCGTATAGAGTGCCAGCTAGTAAGTTTACAAGAAAAAAGATTACGGCAAACGAACAACTTGAAGATATTAAAGGGTTAGATACTACTATTGATTGGAAGAACACAGGAGACAATAGTTATGATGGTGAAAAATTAGCATTATTAGTTCATGACGAAAGTGGTAAATGGGAAAGACCTGATAACATACTAAATAACTGGAGAGTTACAAAAACATGTTTACGACTAGGTAGTAGAATTGTTGGTAAATGTATGATGGGCTCAACCTCAAATGCATTAGACAAAGGTGGAGATAACTTTAAAAGATTATACAACGCGTCAGATGTCACGCAAAGAAATAGAAATGGCCAAACAAAGTCTGGTTTATACTCTTTGTTTATTGCAATGGAATGGAACTATGAAGGATTTATTGATGAATACGGATATCCAGTTTTCGATAGTCCAGATCATGATGTACTCGGACCAGACGGTGAATTAATAGATTACGGAATTATAGATCACTGGAACAACGAAGCAGAAGGTTTAAAAAATGATCAAGACGGTTTGAATGAATTTTACCGTCAATTTCCAAGAACTACAGAGCACGCGTTTAGAGATGAAGCTAAAAACTCTATATTTAACTTAGTTAAAATATACGAACAAATAGATTACAACGAGGGAATAGGCGCGCAAGGCAATATAAGCACAGGAAACTTTCAATGGGTTAATGGAGTAAAAGATACACAGGTTATATTTTATCCAGATCCAAAAGGTAGATTTAATATAAGTTGGGTTCCACCATCTAATTTACAAAACAAAATAATTGTAAAAAACGGTATAAAGTATCCAGCCAATGAACATATGGGCGCTTTTGGTTGTGACAGTTACGACATATCAGGAACAGTAGATGGTAAAGGATCTAACGGAGCATTACACGGACTAACTAAGTTTAGCATGGAAGACGCTCCTCCAAACCATATGTTTTTAGAATATATAGCTAGACCACAAACCGCTGAGATATTCTTTGAAGATGTGTTAATGTCGTTAGTTTTTTACGGTATGCCTATTTTGTGTGAGAACAACAAACCTAGATTATTATACCATTTAAGGCGTAGAGGTTATAGAGGTTACAGCATGAACAGACCGGACAAACTATGGAATAAACTATCTGTAACAGAAAAAGAAATAGGTGGAATACCTAACTCAAGTGAAGATATAAAGCAAGCTCACGCTGCTGCAATTGAAATGTATATACAAGGACACGTGGGTCACTTAGGGGACGGTAATTATGGAAACGTTTATTTTAACAGAACGTTAAATGATTGGAGTAGATTTGATATAAACAAAAGAACAAAATTTGATGCTTCTATAAGTTCTGGGCTAGCTATCATGGCTTGTAATAGAAACTTATACAGACCAAACGCAAAAATAGAAAAACCTAAATTAAACATAAGTATTGCTAAATACACAAACACTGGCGGTACATCAAAAATAATAAAATAAAAAATGGCAGAATATACTAATAATTATTTTCCTAGTCAAGTAGTTGGCGACGCTGAAAAGCTTAGTTATGACTACGGATTAAAAGTTGCCAAAGCTATAGAACACGAGTGGTTCAACAAAGATCAAGGTATTAATCGATATCACAAGCATTACAACGACTTTCATAGATTAAGACTTTACGCAGAAGGTAATCAATCTATACAGAAGTATAAAGATGAATTATCTATAAATGGTGACTTAAGCTACTTAAACCTAGACTGGACACCAGTTCCTATTATACCTAAGTTTGTAGATATAGTTGTTAATGGCATGGCTGATCGTTTGTACGATATAAAAGCGTACTCACAAGATATATACGGTATGAACAAAAGAACTGCTTATATGGATTCTATCATAGAAGACATGCAGTTAAAGTCTATTGACTCGTTTATTAAAGATAACTTTAACTTAGATTTAGCGGCTAACGATCCTGAAACTTTACCTGAAAATGAGGAAGAGTTGGCACTACACATGCAGTTATCTTACAAGCAGTCTGTTGAAATAGCGGAAGAACAAGCTATAACTACGTTAATGAAAGGTAATAATTATGATTTAATATCAAAAAGATTTTATAGAGACTTAACAGTTTTAGGTATTGGCGCTGTAAAAACCGACTTTACAACATCAGAAGGAGCTACTATAAGATACGTTGACCCAGCAGATTTAGTTTACTCTTATACAGAATCACCTTATTTTGACGATATATATTATGTAGGTGAAATAAAAACAATACCTATAAATGAGTTAGCAAAACAATTTCCACACTTAGAGCAATCAGATCTAGAAGAAATAATTAGTTCTAGATCTTTGTATACTAACAATTCTTACAAAAATGCTAGTAGTTATGATGAGTTTGATAGCAACAAAGTTCAAATTTTATATTATAATTACAAGACTTATATGAATGAAGTCTACAAAGTAAAAGAAACAGCCACGGGATCTGACAAGGCTATAGAAAAAGATGATTCGTTTAATCCTCCAGAAGAAATGGAAGGTGGATTTTCAAAACTAGAAAGAGTTATAGAGGTTTTATACGAAGGAGCTATGGTTGTAGGTACAAATAAACTTTTGAAATGGGAAATGGCTAAAAACATGATGAGGCCTAAAAGTGATTATACAAAAGTTAAAATGAACTATAGTGTAGTTGCACCACGTATATATAAAGGAAATATTGATTCTTTAGTAAAACGTACTACTGGTTTTGCCGATATGATACAACTTACACATTTAAAATTACAGCAAGTGATGTCGCGTATGATACCTGATGGTGTTTATTTAGACGCAGACGGACTTGCTGAAATAGATTTAGGTAATGGCACTAACTATAATCCACAAGAAGCTTTAAATATGTTTTTCCAAACAGGATCTGTAATTGGTAGAAGCTTTACAAGTGAAGGTGACATGAATCCTGGCAAGGTGCCTATTCAAGAAATAACATCTGGTAGTGGTGGTAACAAAATACAAGCTCTTATTGGTAACTACAATTATTACCTACAGATGATTAGAGATGTAACCGGTCTTAATGAAGCTAGAGACGGTAGCATGCCTTCTAGTGATGCTTTAGTAGGCGTACAAAAAATAGCCGCTGCTAATTCAAACGTAGCTACTAGACATATATTAAACTCTGGTTTGTTTTTAACAGCAGAAGTAGCAGAGCAACTTTCGCTTAGAATATCTGATATTATAGAGTATTCACCAACTAAAAACGCTTTTATACAAGCTATAGGCGCGCATAATGTAGCAACTTTAAACGAATTGACAGAATTACATTTGTATGATTTTGGTATATTTATAGAGTTAGCCCCAGATGAAGAAGAAAAAGCTTTACTAGAAAACAATATCCAAGTTGCATTGTCTCAACAAACTGTAGACTTAGAAGATGTTATAGATATAAGAGAAGTTAAAAACATAAAATTAGCTAATCAACTTTTAAAAATAAGAAGAAAAAAGAAAATAGATAGAGATCAAAAGTTAAAAGAAAGAAACATACAAGTTCAAGCACAAGCAAACGCACAGGCACAGCAACAAGCCGCTCAAGCTGAAGTACAAAAGCAACAAGCTATAACGCAGCAAAAAATTGCGCTAGCACAAACGCAAAGTCAAATAGATATATCGCAAATGCAGGCAGAAAGCGAAATAAAGCTAAGACTAATGGAGCAAGAGTTTAACTTTAACATGGAATTAAAAGGAGCTGATATTAGTAAAGAGCAATCTAGAGATAGAGAAAAAGAAGATCGTAAAGACGAAAGAACAAGAATACAAGCTACCCAACAGAGCAAAATGATAGAACAAAGAAAAGGCGGAAAACCACCTAAAAACTTTGAGTCTATGGGTAATGATATACTAGGTGGAGGCTTTGATTTAAGCCAATTTGAACCTAGATAAACAGATTATTAATTATTATTATATTATATTATGGCAAAAAAGAAAAAAGAAACTGTAGTTGAAGAGACTACAAAAGACAATGTAACTAAAGTTGATCTTAATAAGTCTGAAGACAAAAAAGACGACAGTGTTATTAAGGTTGATTTAGATAAAAAACCAGAAGATGAAACCAAAGAAGAGATTACAAACGATAACGCTGACGAAGCAGGAGTGGTTGAACTCGTTGAAGATACCAACACCTCAGAAAAACAAGAAGAAGTACAGCCGGAAACAGAAACACAAGAAACTCCAGTTGTAGAAGAAATAACCGAAGAAGAAGTAAAAGAACAAGTTGAAGATTTAGCTGAAGAAGCGCAAGAAGCGGTAGCCGAAGCAGAGGCCACTGGAAAAGCCTTGCCAGAAAACATACAAAAGCTTGTTGATTTTATGGAAGATACAGGCGGTGATCTAGAAGATTACGTTAGATTAAACCAAGATTATTCTGAATTAGACAACTTATCTTTGTTAAAAGAATATTATAAACAAACTAAATCTCATTTAAACGATGAAGAAATAGATTTTATGATGGAAGATAATTTTTCATTTGACGAAGATTATGATGATGAAAAACAAGTTAGAAGAAAAAAATTAGCTTTGAAGGAGCAAGTTGCCGAAGCAAAGCAACACCTGGACGGTGCGAAGTCCAAATATTACGAAGAAATTAAAGCTGGAAGTAAGCTAACAGGCGAACAACAAAAAGCTATTGATTTTTTCAACAGATACAACAAGGAGTCAAAAGAAGAAGAGCAAGTAGTGCAAAATCAAACACGTGCGTTTTTAAATAAAACAAATCAATTATTTAACAAAAATTTCAAAGGTTTTGAATATAAAGTTGGAGAAAAAAGATTTAGATTTAATGTTAAAGACGCTGACAATGTAAAAGAAACTCAAAGTGACATTAATAATTTTGTAGGGAAGTTCCTAAATAAAAATAATGAAATGGAAGACACTAAGGGTTACCATAAAGGTTTGTTTACAGCTATGAACTCTGATGCTATTGCAAAACACTTTTATGAACAAGGTAAGGCTGATGCTTTAAAAGATAGCATAGCTAAATCTAAAAACGTCAGTATGGATCCGCGACAAGAGTTTAACGGTCAAATCAATACTGGTGGTATGAAAGTAAAAGTGCTTGGTAGCAACTCTAATGATTTCAAATTTAAAATTAACAAAAAATAACAATTTAAAAATTAAAAATTATGGCAATTACAAATGGACCGTTGTTAAATAGCGTGCCTTCCGCAAGGAAATACACGTTAGCTGACAACTATCTAGACTTAGCGTCTACAGCAAATCAAGGCTGGGCGCAACAATACGTACCAGATCTAATGGAGCAAGAGGCTGAAGTTTTCGGACCGAGAACTATTTCAGGTTTCTTATCTCAAGTTGGAGCTGAAGAAGCGATGACTGCCGACCAAGTTGTTTGGTCTGAGCAAGGTCGTTTACATTTATCTTATAAAGGGCACATTGAAGATAAAGATGCTACTGGTGGTGGTGATATTACTATTGAAGCTGATATTGATGGTGTTACTACTGATATAGCTAGTCACGGTATTAGAGTTAACGATACAGTTATCGTTGCAAACTCTGAGGCTGTAACAAAATGTTTGGTTATTGAGGTAGCAAATGCTGTTATTACAGTTTCTCCTTATAACTTTATTACTTTAGAAGCTGCTGGTTTTGCTACTGAAAACGGTACTCAAGATACTACTATATTAGTTTATGGTTCTGAGTATGCTAAAGGTAAAAGCTATTTTGCGGCTGACGGTTCTACTGCGGCCGACACAAGAGGAGCTAACGAACCAAGATTTAAATCTTACAACAATAAGCCAATTATAATGAAAGATTACTACGAAGTATCAGGATCTGACGCTTCTAGAATTGGTTGGGTTGAAATTTCTTCTGAAGGTGGAGCTTCTGGATACTTATGGTATTTAAAAGCTGAGGCTGACACAAGAGCTAGATTTACTGATTACGTTGAAATGGCAATGTTAGAAGGCGAAAGAAACGACGATACTAGTTCGGGTGTTGAGCTTTTAGTAGATAGTTTCTTAACTGCTGACGGTGATAAATTTGGTACAGAAGGTTTATTCGCTGCTATCGAGTCAAGAGGTAATGTTACTAGTGGTGTTACTGGTGTTAACGCTGCTACTGATTTAGCTGAATTTGACGCTATCTTAGCCGAGTTTGATAAGCAAGGTGCTATTGAAGAAAACATGATGTTTGTAAATAGAGCTACATCTCTTGCAATGGACGATATGTTAGCTTCAATGAATTCTTATGGAGCTGGTGGTACTTCTTATGGAGTATTTAACAACTCTGAGGATATGGCATTAAATTTAGGTTTCTCTGGATTTAGAAGAGGTTCTTATGATTTCTACAAGTCTGACTTTAGATACTTAAACGATAAAGCTACTAGAGGTGGTATTAACTCTGCTAACGCTGCTAATGCTATTAGAGGGGTTGTTATTCCTGCTGGTACTTCTTCAGTTTATGATCAAACTGTTGGAGCTAGTATGAAACGTCCTTTCTTACATGTAAGATATAGAGCTTCTCAAACTGATGACAGAAGAATGAAAACTTGGGTTACTGGTTCTGTTGGAGCTGCTACGTCTGCTTTAGATGCGATGCAGTTACACATGCTAACTGAAAGATGTTTAATTACTCAAGGTGCTAATAACTTCATGTTAATGAAGTAAGCATTTTTATAAAAAGACCGGGGCTTCGGCCTCGGCCTTTTATTTTATTAATTTTATTATATATTATATTATGGCAAAAAAACAAGAAACAAAAAAAGAGGTAGAGGTACCTGTTGTTGAAACACCTGTTGTTGAAACACTAAAACCTAAAAAAATCGAAAAGAAAAAATCTGAATGGGAAATAAAAGATAGAGTTTATTATTTAAAAGGAAAAAGAAAACCTTTAACGTATATGTTAAAATCTTCTAATCTTTATTATTTTGATGCTGAAAAAGGTTACGAAAGAGAGTTAAAGTATTGTCAAAATCAAAGAACTCCATTTGTAGACGAAATGCAAGGTGATCAAAGATTAGAACATATTATTTTTGAATCAGGTAATTTATTTGTACCTAAAGAAAAAACAGTGTTACAAAAACTATTGTCGTTATACCACCCACATAAAGATAAAGTTTTTCATGAATTTAAACCAGAAGTTAAAGCCGCTAATGAAATTGAAATTTTAGAACTAGAAGCAGACGCTATAGTAGTAGCTAGAGAAATGGATATTGATACAGCTGAAGCTATACTGCGTGTAGAAAAAGGATCTGAAGTATCTAAGATGAGTTCTAAAGAGCTTAAGCGTGATTTACTAGTGTTTGCTAGAAGAAACGCATCTTTGTTCTTAGAGTTAGCCTCTGATGATAACGTTCAGCTTAGAAACTTTGGTATTAAAGCAACTGAACTTGGTATTATTAAACTGTCATCTGATCAAAGAAACTTCATGTGGGGTTCTAATGATAGAAAAATAATGACAGTACCATTTGACGAGCACCCATACACTGCTTTAGCGCATTGGTTTAAAACTGATGAAGGTATGGAAATATATGCAAATATAGAAAAAAGATTAAATTAATCTAACTGTAGAGCGGTCGCCCTACGGGGCGATCGTAAACTACAATTATAATTATGAAATCAAAAGGCTTAGGCGACACAATAGAAAAAATAACAACCGCAACTGGAATAAAGAAGTTTGTACATAAAGTAGCAGGAAACGATTGTGGTTGCAATAAAAGAAAACAAACACTTAATAAGGTGTTTCCTTATAAAAAAAGTAAATAAATGGTAAATATAGATACAGTATATCAAAGAGTTTTAGCTTTAGCTAATAAAGAGCAGAGAGGATATATAACGCCTCAAGAATTTAACTTATTTGCTAATCAAGCTCAGATGGATATATTTGAGCAGTACTTTTATGATATAAATCAGTTTGGTAGAGTACCAGGTAACAACAAACCACACTCTGATCCTTTAGATATTTTAGAAGACAAACTAGATATTTTTCATACTACACTTACTTTGTCTGGAAGTGACAACATATTTAGTTTACCAAGTGTTTATTATAGAAGTATAGTAACTCTTACCGATGACGGATTTGAAATACAAAAAGTAAGCGTCAAGGAAGCTATGCAGATTTCTCAAGCTTCTTTAACTTCACCTACATTAAAACGACCAATATACTATATAGATAATAATAATAGAATAAATATTATTCCTAGCGCTATAACTAGTGGAATGTTTCATTATTATAGAGCGCCAACCACTGTTCAATGGAACGGTTACGACACGCCATCAGGTCAATTATATAACGAAACTGAAAGCACTAATTTTGAACTACATCTTTCCGAAGAACCAAACTTAGTTTTAAATATATTAAAGCTAGCAGGTATAGCTATGAAAGATCCTAGTTTGTATCAGTTAGGCGCAGCAGAAGAAGCAAAAGATATTCAACAAGAAAAACAATAACTAAATGGGAATATTAAATCAAACACAAAGCCAGTATTATAACAACTCTTCAAACTTTGGTAATTATCAGTTTACATCTTTAGATGATATAATAAATCAATTTATGGTAGCTTATATTGGAGAAGAAAAAATAATAAGTAAGGCAAGTAGAATTGACGTACAGTTTCACGCTATGAGAGCTTTAGCAGAATTAAGTTTTGATACTTTTAAATCAATAAAGTCTCAAGAAATAGAACTACCACCATCACTTACAATGATACTTCCGCACGATTACGTTAATTATACTAGAGTTTTATCTGTAGATAGTTCTGGTGTAAAACATCCTTTATATCCTACAAAGCACACTCAAAATCCTTTTAAAATATTACAAGAAGACGACGGTGGTTATGACTTTACATTAGATGTTTCTGGGGTTTTTGAAAACGGTAATTTTTCAGATCCTATTTTTGATTCCCCTTGGTTAAAATCACCTAATAACGGGTCAGGTCAAGGTACTCTTCAACATATATCAGGTGGCCAGTACGAATGGAAACACATTGCTAGAACTCTATCAGCTGTAACAACTACAAGACACTTTTCGTTATGGCAAACAATAAATGTTAGTGAAATAGATTATATAACTATATCTGCTAAAGGATTGTCTTCAGCGGCTAAAACAGGTAAAACCGCCGGTATTGTAAGAATTGGATTTTCTACACAAATTGATCTTGACGCGCAGGATGAAAATAACTTAACGTATACAAATGTAGATGGTTACAATCCACTTAAAACAAATCCAAACGCCGTTTTCCCTAACGCAAGTAAAAACATGGATCCAACCATATTTGACGTGCCTAACTTAAACGGAGTAAATAATTACATCCAGTTTGACGCTGGGGACGATACTTTGTCTGCCGCTACAGAGTTAGTGGATATTGACGTTAGTGGCTTAACAACGGTTAACTTACTCGTTGTTAGTAGTGGTGGTACTATTGATTCAACTGCAACTTTGTCAAATACTTCAGGTACAAATAGCCCTACGTTTGGTATTAACGCTATAGATGATATTGTTCTTAGTTTTGAAGCCAATACAGCTAACCTTCAATCAGGTGGCGAGTCTACAACTTGGTCTAATTACAAATCAAACAAGCCTAGTGAAAACACTCAACACGATTATGATTATGATGACCATATATTTGAAGCTAATGTTGGTAGAAGATATGGTTTAGAGCCTAGTCACGCGCAAGATAATGGCTCGTATTATATTGATGAGCTTAGAGGTAAAATAAACTTTAGTTCTAACTTAAGCGGTAAAACAATTGTGCTTGACTACATAAGTGATAGCCTTGGTACAGACGGAGAAATGCAAGTTCATAAATTTGCAGAAGAAGCTATGTATAAAAGCATAATGTATGCAATATTATCTACTAGAGCTAACACGCCTGAATATATTGTTCGTAGATATAAAAAAGAAAGATTTGCATCAATAAGACAAGCTAAACTTAGGTTGTCTAATATTAAACTAGAAGAAATAACACAAATATTTAGAGGTAAGTCGAAACACATAAAACACTAATACATGCCGAATATTAATAAAACTTTTACTGGAGGTCGTATGAACTTAGACCTTGATGAAAGAGTAATACCTAATGGACAATATAAAGAAGCTTTAAACGTACAGGTATCAACCTCTGAAGATTCTGACGTTGGTAGTGTTCAAAATATTTTAGGCACAACTTTACGTACCAACAACATCACTTTTCCTGCTAACTCTATTTGCGTAGGGCAAATTGCAGACGAAAAAAATAACAAACTTTATTATTTAATAACAAACGACGACACTAGCGCTATAGTACAATATGATGTAGATCAAGATATTACAACGCCAGTTTTAGTAGACGCTAGTAACACTGTATTAAAATTTGACGGTACGCCTAGTCACATAACTGGTATAAATGTTATAGATGATTTTTTATTTTTTACTGATGGTGAAAACGAACCTAAAAAAATAAATATAAAACAATTTTTATTAAACGCTCACACTGACTTTTCTACAACTAGTAATTTTTATGTAGATGGAGTTTCTATAGGCGCTATATTAGAAGAACACATAACAGTTATAAAAAAGAAACCAGAACATCCTTTAAAAGTTGAATTAGTAGGTACTAGCGATGCTTCAACATCTGGATTTACAGATCTAGTATCAATAACTACAGCGGATATTTATAGTGCTACTAATACTACTACTTTGACTATAACTGTTGAATTAAACACTGTAACCGTTTTTAATTATCAAACGCCAATAACTTTACTTAACGGTGGGGTGTATGCTGCTTCTAACAATCCAAATAGTACTTTTTTAAATGGCGTTGGTTTAGATATACAACAAGGCGATATTTTACTTTTGGCAGATCCTAATATAGCAGGGGCACTACCTTCAAATACACAAATTAGAGCTAAGGTTATTAATTTTGATTATATTGGTTTTCAACCTGATCCTATAAATAATCCAGGTGTATTCACAAGCTGGCGCGCGGAATATACTGTTCAAATACTATCTGTTGATTCTTCAACACCCGTGATAGATACAATATACGAATTTCAGTTAGAAAATTTAAGTGATATTTTATTTGACAAAGACTTTCCAAGGTTTGGTTACAGGTATAAATATCAAGACGGAGAATATTCCGCTTTTTCACCTTTTACGCAAGCAGCGTTTTTACCTTCTATTTACAACATACATCCTACACGAGAGCCTTATAATACTGGTATGCAAAACACCGTTAAGCAAATAAACCTAACAGAGTTTGTTACTAATGATATACCAGAGGGCGTTGTAGAAATAGATTTGCTTTATAAAGCAGATTCTACCCCATCCATTTACTCTATAGACACTATAACACCTTTAGTTGGATCTACCAATAATCCAAAATGGCACGGTATAGACGGAAGTACAAATAATCAAATAACTTTAATAAGTGCTTCTACCACCGCTTCTAACACGGGTTACTATGCGATAACTTCCGACACTATATACGGTATATTACCTGAAAACCAGTTATTACGTCCTTTTGATAACGTACCTAAAAAAGCAAAGGCACAAGACTTTACAGCTGGAAGATTAATATATGGTAACTACACACAAAATTTAGATATTAGTTTTGACAAAGCCATAGATCTGCTTGTAGAATTTGAAGATAGAAAAATACAAAATATAAATGACGACGGTAAAAGATCTGTAAAATCTTTAAGGGATTATCAACTAGGTGTAGTTTATACAGATGCTTACGGTAGAGAAACACCTATATTCACAGGTGGAGATAGATCAACTAAAAAACTACCTTTTAATCTAGATGTTGGTGGTAATTTTAAAGGCGCTGCAAGTAGTGTTAACTCTATTGTAGCAAGTGAAATACCAATACCTGAAATAGGGGATGCTAAGTTTTTAAAGTTTTACATAAAAGAAACGGCATCTGAATATTACAATTTAGTATTAGATAGAGTTTACAGAGCAGAAGAAGACGGTAACTTATGGTTGTCTTTTCCTTCATCTGATAGAAACAAATTACAAGAAGGTGATTTTATAATACTTAAAAAAGCTTTAGAAAGTGATCAACAAGTAGATCTTGATAATAAGTTTAAAGTTATAGATATTAAAAACGAATCACCTGAGTTTATAAGAAAAAAATACAGACAGCTAGGTAAGGCAAATGGCGATGGTGTTTTAGGTGATTTATATACAAATACTATTTTACAACCAAGACCACTTTTTGACAAGTTAGCTTTAGATAAAAATCAATTAGTAGAAGAAGACGTACAAGATATACAAATACTGTTTGACCAAGGAAAAAAAATATATATAAAATTCGAAGCCACTGCTTCTGGAGGTGGTTTAATAAAATCACAAAGATATAAAATAATTTCACTAGAACTGTCTGGTACAGAATACACAATAACTTTTGACAAACCTATAGTGACGTCAGATGGTTGGGTTGAAAGTGTTCCAGGTACTTTAGAACCAACATTAAAAACTATTTTACTGTTAGAAGAAAAAGAACAATGGGAAGAGTTTCAAGGAAGGTTTTTTGTAAAAATATTATCCGATATTGTTACAGATGAGTTTTTAGAAAGCCAAATAGGTATTAGCCCCACTGTTCAAAACGTAGCTTTGTTTAACGTGTTTTCACTAAGAGATGCCGTTGGTAATTCCACTACAAACGGCTTGTGGTCTTGGAACACTACTATTTCGGATGCTACGCTTTCAAACATACCTGGCACTTTTAGTGACGCATCAGACGACTGGGCGGGCTCTGGTGGGGCTTTAACGTTTGGAACTACAGATACTTCTAGCGGTTGGTTTGTAGATCAAATACACATGGCGGCACAACAACCTGCTGTTGATCCTTACGCTAACGGAAACACAAGCCACAGTTATAAAACTACGCCTAATGGCTCTCCTTCTTTAGGTCATAGCTTTGACGTTTCATTAAGTGGTAATTTATTTAAAGCTGGTGGTACGACGCCGGCAACAACAATCAGTTGGATTTCACAATCAAACGCAAATAGCTCGCATAACGCGCCTGGTACTGATGCTACTTCTAAAGATTTTAATAAGATTAATTCTTTAGATGGCGTAATAACTTCCACCGCTTTACACGCTTTAAACGCGAATGGTGGTAGCGGCGCTAAAGCTTGGAAAAAATATCTTGGTAGTTGGCCAGACGTTGGAGAGCAAGTTTATGGTCTACCTGGAGAAACAGGTAAAATATTTATGCATTTATCTTTTTCTGCTGTAGGTGAAGATCTTTATGACGGAAGCAGTCCAGTGTCAAATGATGGTGGTTATAACATAACTTATCATGGTGGTTATGATCCAAACGGTGGTTACAAATGGGCTCAAGGTGTAACTTTTGGCGCACCTGGAACTATAAACTTACAAAACATTGAAAACCATAATAACCAAAAAAATAATAGAGATAAAGTTTGTGATATAAACTCAGCAGCAATTTCAGGTAATAATCCTGCTAACACGCAGTTCGATGTTAATAAAATTAAAAATCAATGGAATCCTGTAGTTAACAACATTGCTAACCAAGCTATAATAGATAATTTAAAGCAAGGTAATAAATTTAAAATATCTACTGATGCAGATTCTGATAGAGTATTTACAATAAAAAGTGTAACTAAAAAAAGAATTTACAACCATACTTCTTGGAATAGAAGAGTTGTTTTTGACGCGGTCAATCAGGAGTGGGTTCAAGACGAAAAAAGTGTTCATTACGCTTGGTGGGATTTAAAATTAAATGCAACGGGTCCAACGGGTACTAATAGTGGACAAAATAAATTAGATAATTTAAAAGATGCTTTAAAAAATTTTGGTGCTGCGCATAACAGAAGAGTTTGTTATATATTAGAATTAGATCAAGACGCTGGTGACGATGCTGTTATTGATTCTGGAGTTGAAGGTTTACTTTTTAATTCTAGTGCCGTGTTTTCAATACAACAAACTTACGTAGATGAAAACTCTACCGTACTAAGTGATAATCCAGCGGTATTTGAAACAGAGCCTACACAAGATGAAGGTTTAGATATATACTACGAAGCTTCAGGTTCTATACCTATAGATATAAGTACTGTTGGTAACAAGCATATGGAGTCTATAATACCAATAGGTACAAAAGTAGAGGTTGACGCTACGGTGACAGGATTAACTTTACCTATTAACGAAAACGTAGGATGCGTTGTGTCTGGTTGGAGTGGTAGCACGGTTGAGTTAGATCCTGGTTTATCTACAAATAATAATATTAGTTACACAGGCGCTAAAATAAGATTTGTAAACAAAGATGGTAGTTATATACAGTCTAATATTGTTAACGTTACATCAGGACCTCCTGGATTTTATGATAATGTTGAAATAGACAATAATGTTGATAAGGTTGCTTTACCTTATTACAATTGTTTTAGTTTTGCTAATGGTGTTGAGTCTAATAGAATAAGAGACGATTTTAATAGATCATTTATTAAAAACGGAGTAAAAGCTTCTACAACGTTAAAACAACAGTATTTAGAAGATCATAGGTCAAGCGGTTTAATATACTCTGGCCTATATAATAAAAACACTAGTTTAAATGAGTTAAATCAATTTAGAATGGCTGAGTTAATAACTAAAGAGTTAGATCCAACTTATGGAACTATACAAAAGTTATTTGCTAGAAATAGTGATTTAATAGCTTTTTGTGAAGACAAGGTTATTCAAATAGCTGCTGACAAGGATATAATATTTAACGCTGACGGTAACCCTCAGTTAGTAGCCTCTAATAAAGTGTTAGGACAATCAAGACCTTTTGTTGGTGAGTACGGTATATCTAAAAATCCTGAATCATTTGCATCATCATCTTATAGAGCTTACTTTACAGACAAGCAAAGAGGAGCTGTACTTAGATTATCGATGGATGGTTTAACTCCTATATCAGACGCTGGTATGAAAGATTGGTTTAGAGACAAATTAAAAGGAACTTATTTTAACATTGTTGGAAGTTATGATAGTAATAAAGATACGTATAACTTAACCTTTGACACAGGTGATCTTTTTACAATTAATCCAATAGATTCTAGTCGTTCAAGCGAAAATACAACATTTCCTGACAAAGACTACAGACTTGACAATAGTATAACTGTTAGCTATAAAGAAGACGTTAAAGGTTGGGTTAGTTTTAGATCTTTTATTCAAGAAGCAGGGTTAACTGTAACTAACACATATTTCACGTTAAGAGACGGAGAGCTTTATAGTCATGATAACGAAACTAGAAATAATTTTTATACTAAACAACATACTTCTTTTATAACCGCTATATTTAATGATATACCAACTTCAGTTAAAAACTTTAATACTTTAAACTATAGTGGAGACTTAGGTTGGTTGGTAGATTCAATTGAAACAGATATAGAGCCTGGAGCCTCCTCTCCATTTGTTACTAAAGAAAATAAACATTTTAGTCATATATACAATAATAACGACGCTAATGATACTAGTTCTTTTAGTTTTCAAGGAATAGGAACTGCTGATAACATAGAAATATAATGAAGAAAATAAATTCACTTTCAATAAATAAAAGTAGTTTACCTAGCAGCACTACAAAATTAAGTTATAATATAACTGGAGAGCAAGACGCTGTGTTTAGTCTTCAAATAAAAGATAGCTCCTCTCCAAACAAATTTTATAACTTTGAAACAAATACGTTTACAACGACTTTTACTTCTGAAAACACCTTGTCTAACGTTACTTTAACAAACTCTTACAGAGGAAACGTAACAATACCAGCTGCTTCTAGTGGTAATACTTATAAGTTTTTATTATTTGCTTCCCCACATTTTGATACAGAGATAAGCCGTGGCTTAAGTGTAAATCCATTTTTTGCACACGTAGAGATAACACAAGGTTCAGATGTGACAGTTAGATTTAGTACATCTACAGAACAAGAGCCAGCTTTTTTAGTTGGCATAGGCGCTTTTGTTGGATCTACCGCGGGTTCTGCTAGCGCTATTTCTAATACAGAAGTAGCTTTTACAGAAACATTAAAAGATACTACTACCGGCTCTAAAGGTTATAAATGGACCGCACCAACATCAACAAATCCAAGTAACAGCTTAGCCGATAACTTACAACCTAAAGATAAAGATTTTTACGTAGAAATAGCAACACAAACAGACGGAGGTGGTACAGATTCTACAAGTATGATCGTTGATAGTGTTAGTAATTTAGTTGTTGGTATGAGCTTGGTAGACATTGCTGATAGCGGTGATGAAGAACAAAGTGGTACTTTAGGAGTTTTAACATATCCTACTATTACAGCTATTAATGCAGACACTAAAACTTTAACTTTATCTGCAGCTCCTGATTGGGCAGATAACAAAGCTGTGAAATTTAGAGCTTATGGATCTAATTTAATAACAAAATCTATTGGAGGTATATTTGAATTTAATTTAACTGTATTTCCAGAAGGTTCACACTCAACTTCTACTCGTGTTAAAAACTGGGGTAGATCAACGGTGAATGGAGCCGTGTCTGCTAGTACAAGTATAGCCGTTGATGGAAATAGAGGCGTTTCGGTTGGCGCTAAAATAATAGGCGCCGGAGTGGATCCAACCGACGGGGCTAACGTTATTACAGCGGTTCATAGTACTGGAACTCCAATTACTGTTGCTGGAGCACAGACTTTAGCAGATAACACACAGCTTTTTATATATGGCGCTAGCGAAAAAGGCACGATAGAAGGTACGATAAAAATTAAAAAATTTCCAAGTATAAGCGCTGATATATACTTTGATGTAGATAGAGCGTTTACACTTTCAACATTAACATAATATGGCAAGAATAAACTTTACAAACAATATAAACGTTTCTGCTCAAGTAGGTGACATGTTGTTCTATCACGTAGGAGCTAATAATGCTGGTACAGCATTAGGCGTTATAACTAGTGTAGGTCCTAACTTTGTAGAAGTAGATAGCGCTAGTCCAAACATTAACAACATTTCAGTGGGTGATTTTTTTAGTTTTAAAAAATCTAGTGATAGTAACTACCATGCCAACTCAAGCGTGAAAGGTTATTACGCTAAAATAAAACTTAGTAACAGTCAATCTGCTAAGCAAGAGCTTTTCTACTTAGGCTCTGAAATAACTGAAAGTAGTAAATAAATAACAAAAACTGTAACTATTAATAGATAAATTAAATAATATGTCAGAAAATAAAAAAAGTCCTTTAAGACTAGGACCGTTAGCAATAGCTGGTATTGTAGCAGGTGGAATTGGAGTTTTACAAGGCGTAAATGCTATTAAAAAAGGAGCTAATCGAAGAAGACGTGATCGTTTAGCTGCAGAGGCTGAGTTTGATAGAAGATTAAAAATCTACGAAGACTCTACGTTTCAAGAGCTAGATCCAGACGACTATAAACAAGAAAACGTATTTGAAGATGTACAAGTAGATAACCAAGCCGTTGAATTTGCTTCTGAGCAATTCAAACAACAGCAAGCAAATATAATGCAGGCTTTTAAAGGCGTGGCTGGTGGAAGTGGTGTAGGTGCTTTAGCGCAAGGGTTGAGCAATCAAGCTGCTAAACAAGCTAAAGAATCGCAAATCTATATTACAAAACAACTAGCAGAAAATAAAAAATTAAAATTAGCTGAACAATCTAGATTAAACCAACAACAAACACAATTAGAGCTTAGCAACGTTTTAGGTAGAAGACAATTTGAAGCTGATAAAATGGCTACAATGATAGGTGTAGCTGGTCAAAAAGTAGCTGGTGCTAATCAAAGAATAGCAAACGTGCAAGCTATGACAGGTCAAATAATAGGTGGGCTAAGTCAAATAGCCGCTTCTGCAGTAGCACCTACATCTTAAAATTAAACAACATGGCAAAGAAAACAACAACAGCAGCAAAACCAAATCTAGGAGCAAGAGGACAAGCTAATTTAAGTATTGTAGCTGCCGCTGGGCAAAGATATGCTCCTATTAAAACAGATATATCTGGCTATATGAAAGCGTTAGGTACCGCGGCTAACCTACTTGTTCAAAGAAAAAACAACGCCATAGAAAGAGCGCAAGATATTGATATTTCCGGAGACATAATTGGAAGTGAAAAATTTCAAGATCAGATTAAAACAAATAGAAAAGATGCGGCAAATTATTCTAAGATAATGAAAAACACTTTACCTTTTACTAAAAAACATAAAGACGCTAAAAAAGAATTTGAAAAGCTTAAATCAAACATACAAGAGTATAAAGCACAGTTTGAAGTTATAGATCAAATATCTACAAATTTAGGTGGCATGGTTAAAGATGATAGAATACAAATGTCCGTAGGTGAAGACGAAATTAAACAACATTATTATCTTGCCCTGTACAATAAAGATTTTGGAAAAGGGTTTGATCCAGATGGAGACGGGCCTAAAGAAGCTGTGCCTTTTTTTACAATGGAAGATGGTAAAATGAAAATGGTTAATGTTAATGGAGACTACGTAGATCCTAAGCTTATAAAGGTTGAGTTTGAGCAATCGGGAGACAAATTGTTTTCAGAAGAAATAAGTAAAACTAAAAGCACTATTAGTAACACAAACGTAAGCACAGTTCATAGAAAAAATTTAATTCAAACTAGCATAGATAAAATCTTCATTGATGCAAAAGATAATCCTGTACAATTTATCGAACATTTAATGACTGCTGAATATCCCTTGCAAAGTCAAGGTGGTAAAAGAATTACTTTTATGGATTTTTATTTAGAAAGCATACTAAAAGATGGAAAAATTGATCCCGCATCAAATATAGACAAAGATAAAATATCACAAAGCATGCTTGATGATCTACTAGAAATTAAAAATAGTGACGTGGGAGAAACCGCTAAATACATGTTGTTTAAATCAATAAAGCAACATGACGCGGATTTTATGGACGATGTTAAGAATTATTACATGGATCATTTTAATACTATAGAATAAATATATGAACGGAGAAAACAGGTATTTAACTTTTAAACTTAATGGCGAAATATATACTGAAGACGACTTAATAAAACAAGCTTCTGACGCTGGTATGACCTTACGTGAATACAAGGGCTTTTTGTTTGAGGCTGGTATGGAAAAGGTAGATCCAATGAACAATTATAAACCGTTTATTCAAGACGACGGTCAAATTGATCTTACTAAACTACCAAACCTAGCATCTGGAGAAAGTTTTGATGCTTATGGCAATGTGGTTAACATTAATAAAGAAATAATACAAGCGCCTGAAGGTAAGACCGTTGAAGAGGCTAAAGCAGAAAGACAAGAAAAAACACAGCCAAGTTTAAATTTACAAGATTTGGATTTTGATACTTTTGATGACGATGGATTTGAAGAGATAAAAAGTATATTTAGAGGTCAAAAAGAACTTCCTAATTTTTCTTTGTACTATCAAAATTTAATGCCTGATGAAAAACTGCCAACTGATAAGTATAATAAAGCGCTGTACAATATGTACGGTACTCTTGAGCCTAAAGAAATTAGAGCTAAGCAAACTAAACAATTGCTACTTAAAAACTTTGATGAAAAAGTAGCGGCAGAAACTACTTATTTATCAAGACAAAAACAAGAAAAATTATCAGAAGTATCCGAAGGCGTTGGTGGAATATTAGACTTTTTGTTTGATTTAAATCCCGAAACAAGTTTTGATCAAGCCGAAACGTTTTTTCAAGCTTCTTCTCAAGAATCTTTTCCAATGCTTATTCGTTTACTTGAGCCTAACGCAAGCCTTGAAGATATTGACGACAAGTTTGGAAAAGAAGTTTTTGAAGGAGAGGATTACACATTTAGATATTTTGAATCTAGATTAGACGATTATTTTGACAAACAGCCAAAAGTTGAAATAACGCATAAAGAAACGGGTAAAAAAACAGTTATTGATTTAAATATCACGCCAAATGTTGTTGATTTTCTTCCTGGCGTATATAAAAGCGACAGTAGAAAGCGTAAAATACTAGAAAATAGAGACAAGCTTTTTGATTTTGTTAGCACTACTATAAATCAAGAAACAATTGACGAGGTTAAAGAATACAACAAAGAGATACTTGAAGAGTTTGAAGAGAAATATGAAGAAGGTTTAAAAATGACTCAAGTAGAGTTAGATGTAATTAAAGACAAAGTAAATGAAATTAGCTTTGAGCCGTACGAAAGACAAGGAAAATCTAGTAGAGACGAATTTGGTATTACTCAAACTATGCCCACAGAAACTGTTAGGCCTTATAAAAAAGAACTAGAAGAAGCAAAAAATATTCTTATACAGGCCGGAAATCAAAATCCTACAAAAGAAGAAATAGAAGAAAAAACTAGAGAAAATTTAATACGAGAACGAATTTACGACGCACGGACTCAAAAATCAATAGACTTTTGGAATAGAGACGATATAGAAGAAACAGATAAGCTAAGTGTTTTTAAATACGCTTCGTTGCTAAAAACAGAGTTAACAGCGGAAAAACTAAAAGACGCTACTATAAAACAATATACGTACCATCAGCACAAAGAAGATTTTATAAAAGAACAACAACCAGGAGGTAATCATAATATAGTAGAAAATTTTTTAGAAATATATAATTCAAAAGAAAAAGTAAATATTTCACCAATGCATTATAGTCTTTTTGACATTAAAGATCCTTCAGAAATGTCAGAGCGAGAAAGATTTCAAGTTCCAATGGTGACTCTTGATAACGGAACGACAATGCCAAAAGCTATGTTCGATAAAGGTAATAAATTGTTTGAACAACAAAAACTAGACTACGAGCAACTAATACAATTTGAAGAGGAGTTACTACCTTTATTTGAAGACATACAAGAAGAAAGCCACATATTAGACATGGCCGCGAAAGATTACAATGACATGAGAAAGTTTACAACGACATTAGGACATGGTTTTGTAAAAAATATTTTAAAGGCACTTTATGGTTTAGGTAATTTAACTGCAAATACACATACAGGTTTTAGAGTTGGAGGTTTGTTTGTTGAAGAAACAGCAAAGATACAAAAAGCAGAGGGAGAAATACGTAGTTTGTACCAAGACGATATTAAGTTTGGAAATGCTTTTAGTTCTATTGATAATTTTGGTAGGTTTTTATCACAAGAAACAGCTAATCAAATTCCTATATTTGCTATGATAGCAACTGGCGCGCCAGGTATAGCCGCGTTAGGTTTAGGTAGTATGCAGGAGCAGTATACTAATATGACTCTTGCTGATTTAGAAACTGGAGAAAAAACATCTGAGTGGAAAAAGTGGTTGACGTCGTTAGGTTATGGAGCGGCTGAAGTTGTATTTGATAGATTCCTAACTTTACCAGTATTGAAAAGAAGCGCCAGTATGTTGGGCTCGGGTGCTAGAAGAGAACTTTTAGATAACGGTATGAAAGCGTATTGGAAAACATACGGTAGAAGATCTTTAGTTTACGATCCGCTTTTAGAAACTTCTTCGGAAGGTTTAACAACGGTAACTCAAAACTTGATTACCGGAAGACCTATTACAGAAAACTTAGGTCATGCTTTGTTTAGTGGTGGTTTGTTTGGTACGGCTATGGGTCATGTTCCTTTTTACAAAGGCCTTGTAATGTCTAAGTTTAGTGATTATAATTCTTACAATGGGTTTAGAGATAATTTACAGGAATTAGAAGGTTTAGAGCAAGTAAAAGCTAATTTAAACACACAACTTAAACGTGTAACAAAAAGAGGTCAAAATACAGAAAATATAAATGATAGATTAGAATCTATAAATCAACAAATAGAGTCACTGGGTAAAGACAACCAGAACATATTAAAAGATCTTGAAACAAAGATGGGTAATATGGACGAGAAGTGGTTTAACATGTACAACGACGCTACCGTTCAGCAAGAGTTGATTAGAATGAAAGCAGCGCAGATTAAAAGCGATAAAACAATAAATTCTAAACAAGCAGACTTAGAGTTATCTATATTAAAAAACAAGTTTGATCAACTTCAAGAAGTAAGAGACGACATGTTGAATCTTCAAAATTACGGTACTTCTTACGGTGCTTTTAAAAATTCAACAGAGCAATCTGATATAGATTTAAAAAAAGAACTTGAAGAAAAAGTAAAATCTCAATACACTAAACGTGGTGAGGAAATTTCAGAAGAAAAATTAGACAAAGAAGTAAGAAAGCTTTATAATACTAATTTAATTAATAATGACTTTAAAAAGTTTAGTGGCGTATTAAAAGAAGGGGGGTCAATAGGAGGTGTTGATGTTTCGGCCTTTCAAAACTTTCAGACCGTGCAAGAAGCTGTTGATTATATAAATAATATAGAAAATTTAGACAACGCAAGTAAACAAAGTATTATTCAAACTTTAGAAGAAGGTGGTCATGGTACAACTATAACTATGAAAGGTGCTGACGGTAACGTTACTGGTCTTTTACCGTTTCAAGTTGTAGAAAACATGGCTAATGACGATCGTTTGGAAACAAGAACACACGAGCTTGGCCACGCTATATTTAGAATAGCTTTTAACGGTGGTGATTTTAACACACAAGAAATAGCTAAAAACATATTAGAATACGCAAAAAACCAACAAAAAGGTTTGTATACTATGTTAATAGCAAAAACAGCCGCTGGCGCTACAGATGTTAAAACTGCTGAAGAAATAATAGTAAACTTTTTTGAATTAGTTGCCGAGGGAAAAATAGATTTAAAATCTCCTAAAAATAAGGGTCTTGGTGCTTTTATATCTAACTTGTTTCAAAGCAAGGTTGATATGAATATTAAAGGAGAAACAGATGCTATTACTTTCTTAATTGGGCTTGCAAAAAAAATAAAGGCTGGAACTATAACAGAGGCTGATATAAAAGAAATAAGAAAGGGTAATATCTTGAAAAAAATAGAAGGTGATAAATTACCACAAACGCAAGAAAAACAAAGATTTAAAGACAACCAAATTCCTGTTAAAACAGAAGAGTTTAAAGTTACTACAACAGATGGTGATGTTATAATATATAAAGCTACCACTCAGTTAGATGGAACAATTAAATGGACTAAAAAAGGTAAAAACGACGCTATTTTTGTACCCGCTAAAATAGGAATGATTGGGATTAGTAGTGATAATTTAATAGAAGCATTTGATGTTTTTGAAAAAGATGGATTTAAGGTAGAAGTAGGAAAGGTTGGAGACTATAAAACAGTAATGAATCCTAAAATGTTTGATAGATTAACTCAAAAGCAAAAAGAAAGAGTAGACCCTACAAGAGCAAAAAAATCTACAGATGCTACGGTTCAGTTTTCTGAATCTAAAGCTAAACAAGATTTAGGAGAAGTGCAACAAGCAGCCGTTAACGATGCTGGTGCGTTTGTGAAGGAAGATTTTAATCCTAACGATTCTAAAATAACATCTAATTTATCAGGAATGGTAAAGGCTCAAATTAGTAACTTACCTATAAACACATTTCTTACAAAAGACGGTAGACAAGAACTAGAGCAACAAACTATGGTTGAGTTGTTTTCTAGAGGTGATGTAGCTAAATTTAATGGTAAAGGTACTTTATACGGGTTTATAAACGGTAGAATAAAGTTTAGTATTAAAGACGCGTTTAAAAACAACCCTGATATTGTACAGGATTTTAACAAAGCTGATTTAGACGAAACAATGAAACGTTTGGAGACTGAAGATATAGACGTAACGCCTTTAGATGAAACATTGACTGATGATACTACTGTTTCTGATGCTAAAATAAATGTATTAGCTTTAACAAACAAAGAGTCAGATATAGTTAAAGTTGTTAAACCTGATGGAGATTTTAAACAAGTTATTGACAATAACGTAGGTGAGGTTGGTAATAAAATATTTAATATACCTGCTAATAAAATATCTAATCCAAAAGCAAATATAACTACTTCTACTAAAATTGTAGACGTTAAAACTGGTAAACCATTATCTAAACAAGATTTAAAAGAAGGTAAAAAAGGTATACTAGAACCATCTGAAGCTAAAAATATACAAGACTTTTTTAGTGATATAAATACTACTAAAAAGTTTATTAAGATATTACCAAAAGAAAACGTTACAAAAAAAGATGCCGATATAAATAGACTTGGTGAAAATATAGACGTATCAAGAGACACTTATGGTAGAGGTATAGGTTTACCTAATAGAATATTAAATTATTTCTATCAACCAAAAATAGAAAATGGTAAACGTGTTAGATCGCAAGGTAAGACTTCTCAGGTTCCTATGTGGGAATTAAAACCTGAGTTTAGAAATCTTAGTGACTCAGAATTAACCGCGGTAGCTAAAAAGTTTCAAGAAGATTTAGGTATCACAAAAGATGGTTTAACTAATGTGTTGCCAACAGCTGCTAATAGATCTAAAATAGGTCAGTTATTAAAAGGCGCTGCCGTAGTAATGAGTCAACAAGCTTCACTTTCTGGCGCTCAAAGAATAAAAGAAACACAACTTAAGAAAACTAAAGAAGCAGATGCTTTAGCTAAGGTTAAACAAGAGATAGCCGATATTACTACTGGACAAGCAGACGTAGCGTTTAGTGAAGTTCAAAAAATAATAAACTTTAATACTGTTTTTCAATTAGAAACAACCGGCGTAGACCAACTGCTAGATATTAATAAAATAGCTAAAACTTTTAATTTAACTACAGAAAAAGGTAGACAAGACTTTTTAGAAAAAATAAAAACAGATTTATTACCTATAATGCCAAAAGAGTTTTGGTTTACTGTTAATAAAAATGGAAAAGTTACTAATGACGTATTTACCTATAGTCACAACAACTATGGTAATTTTTCAATGTCGGAAACATTTAAAGGGTCTGGCATTTATAAAAACCCCGCGCAAAGAGATGCTTATAATAAATTTAGACAAGACATTAGGGCTTTAGCTAGTGATACTGACGTAAAGTTTGGCAAACCTATAGATGGCGTTGATTTTACATTAACAAAGGGTTATTCTACTATATTTGGAAACAAGAAAAATTATTTACAAAAAATGAAAAATGTAGATGATATAAAAGCTTGGAACGATAATATAAGTAAAATACACAGTGAAATGTGGAAAAGATTTAATAGTGTTATCGCCAAAGATAAAAACATGGCATCTTTAATAGGTACTTACTTAAAACTAACTGCAAACGACACGCAGTCTTGGCATAGACTTGGTGCTCAAATAGCAGGTTATTCTACTAGTATAACCGCTAGAGGAGAAGGAAAAGCGCCAAATATAGAGTTTGAACACGCTATGCCAGCTACCTCTGCTTATCTATATTTATTACATGTTGCTGTTAAGGGTGGTAATTTTAGCACCGCTTACGGCCTCGTTGTAGACAATTATAAGTTGATAGTTTTAGACAAAGCTATGGACGATAAGTTACGTAATGCTAAAACGCAATCTGGTTATAGCTTGATGAAACGTATGCCTGATAATTGGGATGTTGTTGGTAATAATTGGTGGGAAAGATATTTTAACGAAATTGTATTTAACGTTGATGGAAAAGGTATAGATCCTAGCTCTATAGTAGATTTAAATGGAAATACTTTTGGAAGTAAATTTAACATAAATGCCAAAGGACAGTCAAGCGCGGTTATTAGCGTGAGCAACAATATTAAAAACGCTAGTAAAGCTCAGTTAAAAGCTAGGTTAGACAACAGTGAAAAACCAAGAGGCATGACAGCTTGGGATTTTGATGACACGTTAGCAACTACTAAATCTGGAGTTAGAGCTACTGTACCTAATCCTGATGGCACACCACAACCAAATAGAAAGGTTATATTCTTAGCAGGTGGCGCTGGTAGTGGTAAATCTAACGTTGTTAAAAAATTAGGTTTAAAAAGCCAAGGTTTTAAAATAGTTAATTCTGATATATCATTAGAGTGGTTAAAAAAGAATTCTGGCTTACCAGCTAATATGAACGATCTTACTAAAGAGCAATTAAGTACTTTAGGTAAATTACAATACCAGTCAAGGCAAATATCTAAAGGTAAAATGATGAAGTACCAAGGTAACGCTGACGGCGTTGTTGTTGATGGTACTGGCGGCTCAATAAACGCTATGACAAAGCTTGTAAATGAGTTTAAAGACAAAGGATATGATGTAAGTATGGTTTTTGTAGAAACCTCCTTAGAAACAGCCTTAGACCGTAATAGATCTAGAAAAGAAAGATCGTTAACAGATAAAATTGTAACAAAAAATCACGAAGCTGTACAAAGTAATAAAGATGGTTTTAAAACTATGTTTGCTGAGAGATTTATGGAAGTTAAAACAGATAATCTCACACAAGCAGATCCTATGCCTACAGATCTCACGCAAAAAATGGATGACTTTGTTAGCGGTTATAAAAAACTAAGATTAGACGCTGAGCAGTTCGCTACAGAAGGAGCCGATGTGTTGGCACAGGGCGGCGAGTTTGACTTTTCTGAATTTAATGTTGTTACAGAAGGAGCTAGAGGGCCTATGTTTAACAAAGCTATGAGTAGAGCTGGAAAGTACGGTACAGCTGATACTTACGTGTTAACCGCTAGGCCACAAGCGTCTGCAGAGCCTATACAACAGTTTTTAGCTTCTCAAGGATTAAACATACCAATAGAAAATATAACTGGCTTAGGTAATAGTACTGGTGAAGCTAAAGCTATGTGGATGTTAGGAAAGTTTAGCGAAGGATATAACAACATGTATTTTGCTGATGATGCAATGCAAAATGTAAAAGCTGTAAAAGATGTGTTAGATCAACTAGACATAAAGTCTAAAGTTGTTCAAGCTAAAGTAGATTTTAGTAGAAAAATGAAGTCTACTATGGACCAAGTTTTAACTAATCCAAAAACATTTAAATTAAAACAAAAAGTATCTATAAGTAACGTAAAAAACGTTAATAGACTAAATCAAGATGGAGTATATGCTGACATACAGTTTTCTAAAAAACACAGAGGTGAATATGAAAACCTAATATCTAAAAATAGACCAGACTTAGTTAAAGAAGGTTTAGTATCACAGACTGTAGATCAAATGTTTGATCTTGTAAATGGTTTAGATATACCTGCTAGTAAAAGAAGAAAGTACGAAAAGATAATGACTAAATGGTTAGCTACTAGTGTAATGAAGCTACCAGAAGATAATTACAAGCTACAAGACTCCGTAGAGTTAGCTGAAAAAAATAACTTAGATGTATTCTCTTACAATAATCCTAACGAGATTATAGAGAAATACGCTGGTAAAGCTAAAGAAAAACCTACGGATCCTGACACAGTAGAATTGTTTGTAAAAGACAAAAGTAAAACCAATAAGAAGTATGGCATAACAGAGTACGTAGTTACTGAAGATAGACAAAACAATGAGTTTTGGATTGATGATGGTCAACAAGCTGTTAGAAAGATTGTAGACACACATTGGGGACCAAAATCTAATCCTTGGTGTATTATCGCTAGAGATAAAGATGGGACTGGTGGGATGACTGACGCTATGGAAAATTGGGAAGAATATTCAGATAGCGAAAAAAGAATTGTGTTTCAAAATGGTAAGTTATTAGCTTTTTATGCTAATAATTTGTATTGGGATAGAATGGACAATGATACAGACGCTCCTGTTATAAATATTAAAGAAGGTAGAGTTACTAAAAAAGTAGAGTTAGTTCCTGTAGGTAAAAACAAAGTTGATGAGTTCGTGATGGAGGTTCGTACTGTTAGTGAGGACGGTAACACCGTTACAACAGAAGTTGTTGGGGAAACAGATTCAAGTTACGAAGCTGGAACTAAAATAGTAGAAAATAGAGTTAACGGTATAACCGTTAAAAAGACTAGATCCACTTCTGATAAAACAAGTATTGAGTGGGGATTTGAACCTGGTAGTGTTCAAGAGGTGCAGAACTACAACAAAAAGGGTGAATTAACTAGTAGTATTTTCTACCAAGAGGCTGGTGTTATAGGTACTATTAACTATGCTGAAGAGTTTGGAGGTATAACGGAATCTGAGATAGTCGAGGGAAAAGGAGATATAATAGGTTACGAAGGTGGTGGAGAATACTTTGCTCAAATTAATCTTGCAAAACAAGGTATAAAAAACGCGGACCCTGCCGTTATCACAGAAATAGGTTGGGAAATGGACGGAAAACTAGAAGATGTTATTACCACGTCTTCTAACGGTGAAATAAGAGTAGACCTTAAAAAAATCCTTAAAATAGATTCTGAAACTCAAGGAATACCTAGCAATATACAGTTTAGTAAGAAAACAGACGTTGATATAAATAAAATATTAGAACAAACAAAAAATGTTGATGCTAAAAAAAGATTTTCTAATGCACAGGCTAAAATAAGAGGTAGTAAATATAAATTTACAGGACTAGTACCTCCTTCTGCTCAAGATCTCAACGGTTTGCTGTATAGTTTTTTAGCACCCGGTAAGCTAGGTGAACAACAGTTTGCTAAATTAAAAGAAGCTTTAGTTGATCCTTTTGCTAGAGGTACAAAAGAGTTAAACACGTCAAGACAAAAAGCAGCAGATGATTTTAGAAACTTATTAAAACAATATCCAAAAGTAAAAAAAGAATTAAATGATAAACTAGATGATTACGAAGGGTTTGAAGGTAATAACTTTACCGTGGATCAAGCTATAAGAGTGTATCTATGGAGCAAGGCAGGTTTTGATGTACCTGGTTTATCTGCTAGAGATTTAAAAGCGTTAAATGATTTTGTAAATAAAGATAGCGAGTTACGAGCTTTTGCTGACGCTGTTGGTTTAATTTCTAAAAAAGACGGTGGGTATGTAGAGCCAAGCGAATATTGGTTAATAGAAAATATAAATTCTGATTTAATGAGTGATGGTTCTATTGGAGATAAAAGAGCTGAGTTTTTAGCCGATTGGATAGAAAACAAAAACACAATATTTGGAGAGTGGGAGAACGGTAAGCTTGTTGGAGAAAACATTAACAAAATAGAAGCTACGTACGGTAGTAAGTTTAGAGAAGCTTTAGAAGATGTATTATACCGTATGGAGACTGGTAGAAATAGACCTAGAGGTGGTGGTAGATTAATGAATGAGTATCAAAACTGGGTTAATGGATCTGTAGGTGCTATCATGTTCTTTAATGTTCGTTCTGCTGTACTACAGACTATATCTGCCTTTAACTATATTAACTGGTCAGACAATAATCCTGTTAAGGCAGCGGCCGCGTTTGCTAATCAAAAACAATTTTGGTCAGATTTTGTTTTCTTATTTAATTCAGATTTCTTAAAACAAAGAAGATCTGGTAACAAAAGAGGTATTAATGAGGCTGAGTTATCGCAAGCTGTTGCTGGTAAAGGAGCTGCGGAGCAGGCTAAAGCAGCTATAAGATATTTATTAAAAATAGGATTTTTACCTACGCAAATTGCGGATAGTTTTGCTATTGCTTCTGGTGGTTCTAGTTTTTATAGAAACAGAGTTAAGTCTTTAATGAAAAAAGGAATGTCACAAGCAGATGCTGAAGCACAAGCATTTTTAGATTTTCAAGAAACAACAGAGGTATCACAGCAGTCTGCTAGACCAGATTTAATATCACAGCAACAAGCAAATCCACTTGGTAGATTAATATTAGCCTTTGCTAACACGCCTATGCAGTACGGTAGAATAATGGATAAAGCCTTTAGAGATATTGCTAATAATAGAGGAGACTTTAAATCAAATACTTCTAAAATAATATACTATGGGTTTATACAAGGTGTTATATTCACGGCCTTGCAGTCAGCTCTTTTTGCTGTAATTGGAAGCGAAGACGATGAAGAAAAAGAAGAAATGCTAGATAAGAAATCAGAAAGAATGCTTAACTCCATGATTGATACTTGGTTTACAACTTTTGGTTATGGTGGTAAAGCTATATCTGTTACTAAAAACACTGTTATGGAGTATTTAAAACAAAGAGACAAAGATGTAGACGATAACTTTATGACTAAATCTGATCACGCCTACACGTTGTTACAAGCACTTAGTTTTTCTCCACCAATTGGTTCAAAGGCTAGAAAAATATACCAAGCTACTCAATCAGAAAAATTTAATAGAGATATTATAAAAGAAAGAGGTTTTAAAATTGACAACCCTGTTTGGGGAGCTATTGGTAATGTTATTGAAGGTGCAACAAACTTACCTCTTGGTAGAATGTTTAACAAGTTGAAAAACTTAGAAAACGCTATGGACTCAAGACATGAAACTTGGAAACGTATAGCTTTAGTAATGGGATGGAACACGTGGGATTTAGGCATGGAAGACCCTGATATAGTAGCTTTAGATGTTGATATAAAAGAAAGAAAAAAAATAGAAAAAGAACAAGAAAGAGTAAAAAAGAAATACGAAGAAAAGAAAAAGAAGTTAATAGAAAAATATCCTGATCTTGATGAAAAAGAAATAGATATTAAAATAGAATCTGAAAAGTATTATCCATTAAGAAAATAAGAGCAAAAAGAGTTATAAAAAAAAATAAAATAAAA
>UEXN01000678.1_pt1 | contig 31425 bp, 13 predicted proteins | sample 1796711 | NCBI WGS metagenome assembly UEXN01 (sample SAMEA4772470, study PRJEB27181) | metagenome | reverse complement strand
AATATCTAAATATTCTCTTATTCTCTTTGCACATTCTAACGCAATTTTAGTATAGTCTATATCACTGTTGAATGCATATAATAAAGCACCAACCGTCATCTTTGTTTTGACATTTCTTCATATTCAGAGTGCCATGCATTCATCTGTTCTTGCCAAAGTTGCAGGGCAATTACACGAAGTTCATCGGTGTTTACTTGTACTGGTGTATCGTAGATGTCTAGTATTATTGCAGTATCATCACAAATTGCACATAAGTTTAAAAGCTCTGGGCCAGCACGCCACATACCGCCATTGTGTGCAAATATCATTTTTGCTTGATAGGTTTCTTTCAGCACCAGCCTTGCTTGTTGATGATCAAACCTTTTGCGTATTCTTTTGACTAAATCTTGCATGTGAATACTTAGCCACAAAAAAACCCTAGTTAATAAAAACTAGGGTTTGTAGTATTTGTTATACGATTATGTCTGTGACCAACTTGGTGTGTTTTGTGTAACAGTTCCCCAAGTGTCAGTTAATTGTGCTGTACTTGGCGGACGTACAGTTGATACCTGTGTTAATGTTCCGTCAATGTTATCAGGTGATGCTGGATCCGGTGGAGCATAGTCATCTGATAAATCTGTGTATATTGTTATTACAGCACCTGATATGCTATACGAAACTTCAATTTCGTTTGCTCCGTATGGTGCAGCTGGTACCTGTTTAAAGTTCAATGAAGGTGTACCGTCTAATGCGTATGCACCTTCTGTTGTATTAAGTGTAGTAGGTGTACCTGATCCACCAATTTTTGTTAGGCCTGTGTATGCAACACCGTTTATGGTTTTACTTGCGGCTGCACCAGTGAGTACCAATGTACCTGAAGCAGTTAACAAGTTTGTCCATGCTGTGTTTTGATCACTGGTTGTACCACCTGATCTACTCCATGACAAACGAATTTGTCCACCTGCGTTAAAAAAGTATCTCAATTGGTCGGCACTAGCAAACGTAAACGTTTTTGACACTGTTGCACTATTGTTCCAACCTGAGGTTGAAGTAGTTGATACAGATGAGTCAGATCCTTCTGCGGCTGCAAAATTTCTGTTAGTATTTACATCTGTTATGTTCTGTGATAAAGCAGCAAAAGCTGCAACTGTGTCTCCAGCACTTGGCTGAGTAATTGATGTTATCGTTATGCCTTGGTGTGCTGCAAGCGTAGCATTTCTAGCTACTAAGTTTGCCCAGTTTGTGGCTGCTACAGTAGAGCCTGCACTAACTGCTGGTAGTGTAGTGGATTGCCCATAGCCTTTATCACCAGTGCCAGTTCCTAATATTGTGTTTATATTATTTACTGAGTTATCGCCTGTGCCTGCGGCATTTCCCGTTGCGAATATATTATAATCGTCATCGATTATGGTGTTTCCGGCTGAGTATGTCATTTCTTATTTTTTCCTTTGTATTAGTATCTTTTGATACGCTAATAGTTATACTATTAGCTGGATGTCTTAGATATTTATAATATTAAACTATTTTTACAATAGCTTCTATACTACCAATTCCTTCGTCTGTTTTGCTCTGTAGAGCTCTTCCAATGACGTTGAAACTTGTAATCTCATCTAAGTTTGCTGCTCTTGCAGTTCCGTTTCCAGCACTTACTAGTCTGTCGCCTTTTGTAACAAATCCCATTACGTTTACAGGCACTCTTCCACTCATCGCAATTGGTGGATGTGTTTCATTTGACCCGGCATTACCGTTCATCAAGTATGCTGGTTGTGTTGAAACGACACCAAATACTTTAGCACTTAATTCTTCTATGCAAAGTGTTATTTCGTTTACACCGCCTAGTTCAACAATTGTTCCTGGAGCGTATTCTGCATCTGCATGAAAACGCTCAGCCATATCAGCGTATTGTGCTGATGTTGCTTTAGCATGTACAGTATTGAATCCTAAACTAGCAGTACCAATATTTCCTACGCCATCTGCTTGTAAGTTTGTAATATCTCTTACACCCATGCTTGCAGTTGCTCCGTCGATTTGAATTACTGTTGTAGTAACTCCACCATCGTTAACTTGAAAAATTGTATCACCGTCTGATGTTTGGTTAGAAACATAAACATCTGTTCCGTTTACAAATAATCTTCCATCACTGTCAGCACCAACATACAACCCAGTATCTGAAAGTACACTTATACTTGTGTTGTTGCTTGTGGCTGCATCTGATCTCATAAATGATGTTGAGTTCAATGTATCAAGTGTATCAGCGTTTGTTGCGGTTCCGTTAAACACTGCATTTGATACTGTTGTACTCATGTTTAAACCTGGCCCAATAGTAGCAAATCCTGAAATAGCCGCTGCTGGAGTAAAAGTTGCATCTTTTGAGAATATACTTACAATTGTGTTGTTTACATACATTTGTACCACAACATGGTCTGTTGCTACGTTGTCTGTGATTGTTGTAACAATAGCACCCGAAGTTCCTTCGCCACTAGTGAAAGCAGGACCAATTGTGATAAAACTCGAACCGTTATAAACTTTCAATTGATCGTTTGTAGTGTCCATCCATAAGTCGCCTGCTACATTTGAACTAGGTTGACTTGTTGATGCAATAGCACCTGATATGCTCTTGAATAGTGTTCCGTTATAAACTTTTATAATATTGTTTGTTTTATCGTACCAAAGTTGCCCTGTTAGTGGTGCTCCTGGTGCAGATGTATTAGCGGCATTCTCAAGTGACTTAATAATGTTTTCATTTAAGAATTCACCGTAACCAGCGTAGTTTTTACCTACTAGTACTTGGCTAGAATCGCTATTGATAGTACCATCCGCAACTACTGCAAAAATTGTACCATCTGTTAGGTTAATGGTATATGACATTTTGTTTTACTCCGTTTTCTAAGTGTATTTATGTTGCACTAAGATTAGTTAATGTTTGTATACGAACTGTATAATCAATTTGTATCTGTCTGTTCAATGATTTTTGAACAGGGTGAAAAATAACATGTGTTATCAATCTCAGGTCAGTTGCACTGCCGTTCCAAGTTTTTAATCCTAGTTCATCAAATACATAATCGCCGTTAAAATCTGTTGAATTATCAAAAGCCTGTTGTCCTGAAGGCTCGCCGTAATCTAACAAACAACTTACAAGTATATCTGAATATACTTTACCCGTTGTGTGTGTTATAGTAAGGTTATTACTACTTGTGTCAGTGTTACTTGCACTGTTATCGTCTACTACCTTTGAATATGTTGGATTGTACAAGTTTGCATTTTGACCAGTTGTGTTTGGTGGCAAGTAGGTAATCACTCCTGTAGGATCAACACTACTACCGCCGTTGCCAAAACTCATGCTGTAAATTTGGCCAATAGTTTTATTTGCTAGACTATTTGCTATACTCTGACTTATATTTTCATAGTGTATAGCATTGCGTTTATCCACAATCACTTCACCGCTATTAGGATCAAATATCTTTATATGCCCACTGATAGCAAGTTGTCCTGCTTCGTTTGGAAGTTTTTCTTCTTCTTGATCCACTATGGCCTCATTGTTATTATCTTGTTCCATACTGTATTTACCTTATTGCTTAACCTGGGTTTTAACTCTTTAAGAATGTTAGTGCTGGTGTTGTTTGATCTTGCAACGGAATGCCGTTACTTGCAGTACCATCGCCTTGTGCATACATTACTTTAGCAGTTACTTGACTGAACCAAACTTCCACATTTGCAAGTGGTGGTGTTGTAAGTGTTACTTCTGTAAACGCACTATCTGTTGCAGTGATTGTGTAATCTGTATCTGGTACAAGCACTGTACCAGCAACTGTGACTGTGATTGATTCGGCAAGTTCTGTACTGTCTAAGCCAGTTGGTACTATTATACTTGTTATAAATCTTGTAGTTGTGCCATCACCAACATTTGTTTTATCGGTTGTTGTTTTTTGTTGATATGTTGCAGGAAGTTGTTCACCTGGGCCTACATCGCTTACACTGGTTCCTGTAGTGTGTGCATATACTCCGGTGCCTGCAGTACCACGTCTAAGATCACTAACAGTATTATTGCCGAGATCTCTTATTCTGTATGTAATTCGTTCGCCTCCAACAATAAGTTGTCCAAAAATATTATTATCTAAATCAGGCTCGCTAAGTTTACTTGCATCTTGCAGATGAATTTCAGCATCGTCAATTGCAAGATCTTGTGCAAGTTGCGTTGTATTTTGTATATTCATTCTTAGCAACTTTTGATTGCCTAACATGTCTTGAAAAATTCTAAAGTTTAGACTGTTAGGTACAACTGTATTTGTAAACATAGTTACTGCAAGCACGTCGGCAGCATTAATAACATTTCTATCTAAGACCAATGTGGTTTTGTTATCAGTACCGGTGGTTAAATCATATTCTGATTGACTTATGAATGCTCCGTTTAATGTAACTATTAGTCTTTCAGGACTGTTTACAAGTCTACCTAGTGCAAAGTTATTGGTATCAATCGTTGTACCAACAGTTTCATCAAATTCACTTGCATCATAAGCATCTTCGTCGTATGCAACTCCTGTTGTAATACCTGTAGTAGTTGGGCCAACAAATACTTTTGTAAGTATGTTTTGTTGAGCAGTATCATTGTAAGTGTACACTGCAAATGTTGCGTTAGCAGCCGCACCAACACGTAAATCTAACTGATCACCAAGCAGTATATAATCTGCTTCGGTTGTTGTAAAAATCTTAATATCACTATTGGCCGCCGGCATACTACCTACAGTAAATTCAATATATCTATCACTTGATCCATCCCATGCACTTAGATTGTAATCAACTGCAAGAGCTTGTTTAACATTATCCACATAGACTAACATATCATTGTCGGATACCAACGCTTGGTTGCTTATACCTGTTGTGCTAATATAATATGGACCTGCACTTGAACCATCACCTGTGTATTCAATACCTTCTGGTGGACGAAGTCTTAATCCTTCTCTTTGTACAACCATGTTTGCTTGATTGGTTCCACCTAAACTGTTTGTTAGTGGATCGAGTAAACTTGAACCATCGTATGTAATATATTGTACTAATGGCGTACTCCATGAATACTGTACAGGTGTGGTTGCGCCTAGTGCTCCAAAAGTTATCCAATCACCAGCACCATAACTGCTTGAGAATGTAATTGCAGTTGCAAAACTACCGCTAGCGGCAAACGTATAGTCAGTTATTACTACACCATTAACAAAAATTACCATTTCTTGTATTTCACCGAACACTACTGAAATAGTTGCTATATTGTCAACAACATCTGTACCAACAATACTTTCTTTGTATATTTGACTGCCGCCACCTAAGCCGTATACTTTTACTGCTATGTTGTCACCAACTCCACTTGGCATAGTTGCACCTAGTGTAACAACTTTGTTTACCCAGTCTATCGTATAAGCTGTATTCGTAATGCTTTGTCCGCTTGTTAGATCAATAACTTCTATGCCAACTGGATGTATTAGGTCATTGTGTGTATTTGCAAAATTTACTGTGGTTCCTGCTCCGTTAAACACCACATTTATTGTTGCAATGTTAAAACCATGTCCGTCACTGCTCCAATCACTGCCTGGGCGAGTAAACACTTTTAAGTCAAGGGTATCAAATTCACTACCCGGTATAAGTTCTTCTGGAGCATGTGAACTATAGGTATCTATAAAAGCACCACCTACTACATTAATGTCTGTTGTACGGACACCTAAATATGTGTCTGTGAATTCACTTTCATAAATGACGTCAAGTATTGCAGGATCATATGTAGGTAATCCTTCTGGACCAAAATCTATGTTATCAAATGGATTTATGTCAAAGTTTCCAACATCATATCCAGTATTCTGATTAAAGTCTGGTCCTTGAACTTGTACGCCAGGATAGTCTATACCTGTCATCACTTGTGCTAGTTCACGTCCAGGTTCATTTGGCTCTGGAGTATATAATCCAATAGTTCTGTCTGCACCATCAAGTGTTGATTGATCAACTTTCGTGTAGTTGTCAGGATCAAACACTGTGCCACTTGTAAGGTTTGCATTTACACTATAAACCTCTGGTAAACTTACATCTACAACTCCGACTGTTGGTACTGGATATCTAATTAATTGTCCAGCAGTATACACAGTACCTGCAGTCCAATCTAATACTTGACTGGTATATGTAATTCTGTCGTATTTGACTGTTGTTTTAAAGTCACGTACCTGTTGTGGTTCTAACACCACCACCGCAGTTGCACCTGTCCCGTTGCCACCTGATATTGTTATTGTTGGTGTAGTTATATAACCACTTCCAAGAGTGTCTACGGTAATTCCGGTTACTACACCAGCAGTGTTTACAGTTGCAGTCATTGTTGCTTGTGTTGTTGCATCTCCTGTGACCACAACCGTCGGAGCTAAAGTATAGCCACTTCCTCCATTTATCACTGTAACGCTTTTTACAATCAGTTTGTAATTGTTAAACCATTGACTCCAAGGAAATGTTTGCCATACACTACTGGTGCTAGGTACTGCACTAAGTGATTTTGGAAATTCACTATCATCAAGTATAGGCGAAACAAACTGATTAAGCGTAGAATCATAATATGCAGGAACATCAAAGTCTGTAATACTACCGTTATAGGTATCTTCGCCTTGATAGCGTAGATTAAATTCTCTAACCTTTACATGATATGGTTTGACTTCTTCAATATATTGACTTACAAAGTCCTGATTGTCCCTTCTAAAAATAGGGTATTCGATCAAGTCACGTATTTTATGATTAACATCAATGAGACTTGTTTTTATTAACCAGTCTGGAGCGGGTTGTTCACTCATGATGTATTCAAATGTGAGTATCAGCAGTTCGTTTCTAAATATTTGCATTTCAGAAACAAATATTTCTTCATTTAATGCTTTTAGTATTTGCCTAGTCTCGACATCTGGTGCTTGTGCAAAACGTTGGGCATCAAATGCCTCGAGATCAAATCCAAAATTGCCAACTGAATAGTCCCAAACTGTTTTGTCTATTTCTATCGTTCCATCTTCTAAGAAAACTCTTGTCCACTCACCAGTTGTTGTGCTATACTGATATACTTCTCGTTTACCAAAGCTATTTGCTTGTACAGTTGCCCACTCACCGTTTGTTACATCTTCTATTGCAAGTAAATTACTGTAAACTGCTACTTCATATGCACTAGCGTTTGCACTGCTATAAGTTGAACCGTCATTGTTTATACCATACCAATCAACATAACTCCAGTATAGTTTTGTATCGTAATTTTGCACCCTTGCTAGTTGCAATGCTGGTCCATCTATGACTGTGTAGATTGTCCATAGCCCTTCATTTGTGCTATCGCTTGCCACCAAATAGTTATAACCAACTGCTACTTGTTTTAGATCTTGATAGGTAAGTTCAGCATAGGTTAAAACACGTTTGTCCCATAACCCACTTACGCTGGTCGGTTCTGGATCTTCACTGTTTAGCAGTTTAAAACTTTTGTCCTCTGTTATAGGATACAGTTTCATTATCCTATTTGCACGTGTCATGTAGTTTTCTAACGCTTTATACCTGTCGATAAAGAAACTTTGTCTTGGACGGAAACTAACACCATATTTGTCTGCAGGTGAAAGTGTTGGATCAGGAACGTTGTTACCAAGTGTATCTACACCACAGAAACTGTCTAAAAACTTTCTATACAACTGTGTGCCAAGAAAACTATTTGGACTATCAGTTGTAATTAAATCATATTCACTGTGTACTGCATCACTGTTTTCAAGTTTATCAAACTCTACATGTAAAATTGTATCACTTGCAATTAGTTGTGTTCTTACGTTGTACAATCCAATAGTGTTTTGACTAAGAGCGGCACTATAACTTACACCACTTGAACGAGGATCTGAAATGTACTGTGTAATAGCATTTGAACTGAGTGTTTTTCCTGTAGGGACTGCTGTCAAGCCTTTTACCCAATAGTAGTAATTTGTAACAAATGTTCCTGCACTATCAAGTTCACTAGTAATCACATAACTTTCAGTGGTGTAAACTTCGCCTTCTCCTGTGTAATCTGCTGGTGCAACACTATTCTTTGTCCACTGATAAATGTCAACCGACGAACCCGGAAACAGTTGTCCCCAACGTCTGGCTTTGTACTCTATTGTATCTTGATGGTAATCAATAAACCTTACTGTGCTAAGATCCCACCAAAATTGCCCTACGTATTCGTCTCTCCACTGTGAACCAAAGTTGTTAACTGTTCCTGTGTTATATGCAGCCGGATCAATACCACCTTGATAGTTGATATTAGCACTAGCGGCTCCTAGTATTTTTCCTTGGAGTGGATCTATAAAATCTAAATAGGTATCAACTGCGTTTGATACTTTGTTATATGTAAAAACACTGTTTAATAATCTACTATTAACCATTGGTTGCTGGTTATAAATTATCTTCCAAGCACTTTCTTTGTTAGCATTTACAAGTTGTGTGACTCTTCCAAAATTACCTGAACTATCATTGAGATCATCATTTGGTGCTCCAACAAGTAACACGCCGTTATAATAATCCACGGCACTGCCAAACTTGTCAAAGCTCACCATGCTTGTATCATAAACCTGTTGCCCAAATGCAAATTTACCTGGGTTGGTTGCACTTGCATTGGCAGCCGATAAAAAGTTGTATGTGTACACAACACCTGATTCATTCAGAGAATCTATCAAATTGGTGCTCTTACTATCAAAGTAAGTTGTATTGTTGTCAAATGTTGTAGGTAAGTTTGCAGTAGCATCTGGAGCACCAACAACTAAGGTTGTTGCAGTGCTATCAATTTTTACACTTTGTCCAAAATGTCCAAATTGTTGCGGTATAGGCGGTACAATTGTTTGTGCATGAACTATCGGAGCCAGTCCTAAATCAGAAAAGGCACTGCCTTCTCCAGGTGCGACTTGTAGTTTTATAAATGCGTCACCTGCTTGTACATCTGTAAGTGTAAGTTGTAATGCTCCACTTACTTCAGTTGCAGTAATATTTGGTATATTTTGATTGGTTATATCAGTTACCAAACTAGCAACAGTGGTTCCAGTTAAGGTAACATAATAATTGTTAATTCTTATACTATCAGTGGCTGTCAAAACTGGATTAGTTACAGTACCTGTAATGGTTCCAAACAATCGAGATTGATTAATCCATCTATCAACACTTCCGCCTTGTTCTGTAATAGTACTATCATTTGGTTCTGCAATATATAGGCTACAATTTGTGCTACACATGTCAACCACTTGACCAAAGTTGTATGCTTCACCTACTGTTGGTGAATTAATAGTTTGTACCAATCTAAATGTATTGGTTTCAATTTCTACTATATCGCCAACGTTAAGTGTATACGAATTAGTTGCGGTCCCAATTGTAGTTGTTGTACCCGAATTACTAAATTGTGCATTATTGTTTTGTGCAGTTGGTACTAGATATGTTCCGTTAACAGTAACTGCCGGTGTGCCTTGGGGTGTATCAGTTGTTGTAAAATTTTGTGTTGTGGTCGACGCAGTAGTAACTTGAAAGCGTTCTACGCTTCTATCATAAATGTACACTTTACCAGCATCAGTAGTTGTGGTTGAACCGACAGTGACTTCACTGCCCGGAGCACCAATTATAAGTTGTCTACCATCTGTTGTAGTAGATATGCTCTGTCCAATTAAATCACCTACACTGCCTGAAATATTAACAGTTCCTACAAAATCCCAATATGTCTTTGCATCAATCAGTAGTGTGCCTGAGCTAATTGCCACTAGTAACGTTACAGTATTGCCGGCAACTGTATAATCGTGTATTGGACGCAACAATGCACCATTATAGTAAACTGCAAAACTATAGATGTCAGTAACTGAAAATACTGTAGCAGTGCTAAAAGCCGTAGTTGGTACCGACGGTAGGTAAGTTACACCTTGACGTCTTGTTATAACAATAGTATCATTTTCATTTGGTGAACTTGCAAATCTTACAACTTGATTTGTACCTGAAGTTTGTACTGTAAAATCACCGCCAGCAACTTGCGAAACATTGTTTCTTGTTACTGCAATCTGTGTTTGTGCAGTTGCATTTACTGCACTAACAACAATAGTGCCTGTGATAATAAAGTCTTTTGTTGTAGCATCACCAGTAAATTTAAGCGTTTGACTTTGTACACCAACTTGTTGATATACCCGCACATAGTCGCTAGTGGTTGTTGCAGTTGGAGCACTTATGTATAACCAACGCTCATCTGCACTTACTGCAACGTCTTGTCCAAAGTTGTCTACATTATTTGTTCCTGTGTTAAACAATTGTGTCTGCGTGTATTCACCGTTACTGCTGTTTCTTCTTATACCAACTGCGTAACCTTTATTACTATCACTTGCAGGTGCTCCTGCAACTATACGTTCGATAGTTCCAACACTTAAACTTGTACCTGTGCCTATAAATCCAGCGGCAGTAGGTGTCATAATTGTGTTTTCTTTGTATGTGTTAGTGTCTGATTTATTGTAACAGTATACGGCACCTTTTCCGCTTGCATATCCTGGTGCACCAATTGCTAGTCCACCAGTTACTCCTTGTTGCACAGTTGTACCATATAGGTCATTAAGTATTGGAGTGTCAGCATCTAATTCAGTAGGTGTACCAAATGGATTAATTTTTTGTAAAACTGCCCAGTTTCCATCACCGTAATCATCAACCCATGCTTGGTTTCCTGGCACTATATTATTTGAAAAACTTAAACCAGCAATATCACTTGCTTGGCTTACACGCACACTTTCAAGTGTTAGAACAAGACCAATTCCTGTAAGTGAAACAGTTTCTCCAGAAAGGCTTAGTGGTATAGTTATTGTTGATAAACTTGGGACACTGCTTATAATGTAAGCACCGTCTACTTGTGTATCAAAGTATTTCACAACAATTCTGGCATCTTTTAAAAGTCCATGCGGACTATCAAAAAGCACTGTGCAAGTGCCATCTAGGTTATCAGTAACTGTGCTTATTATTGCATTCACAAGATTGTTTCTGTAAATATTCCAATCATATGGATTTGCTTTTGCGACCCATATGTTTGTGCCAATAGCAATTTTATCAAGATTAGCAACCACATTCGTTAGATCATCAAAGTTAAAAACTTTTATCTCCACATCATCAAAGTTTACATAACCTGCAGTCGGAAGTGCTACATCATCGGGTATTGCACCAACAGTTGGCAGTATGTTTTTATTCGTAATTTTATAACTTTGTTTCCAAATATCATCTACAAGGATCTCTTGGTTTGCAGTGGTTATATCTCCTGATTCAATTACTGCTACAGTGCTTGGATTTCCAAGCAGTTTGCTTTCGTCTAAGCGTAATTCAAAGTAACTTCTATTTGCATTGGCGCCATAGATGCCTCGTTGTATTGCCCAGTTCTCACGTATTTCATATTCTGCTTCTTCCTTGCCAAGATTAGCACTCTTAAACTGTTCAGCAGCACCTAATGTGCCCTTTGTACCTAGAAACTGTGAATACAATCCTGCTTGTGAAATGTCATCTAAGTTTAGATTCTGCATGTACTGTCTTGGACGAAAACCAATTAATCCCAAGCCAAGTAGTGTTGAATCGCTTTCGAGATTTGCAGTATGTATATCATAGTTTTCACGTAGTGCATCTGCTTTTGTTGCTATATTTGGCAACAGGCCGGTTTGTATTTTGTCAAAGTCGCTCTTAATCCAATCAGCAAACACAAATTCTGGATTTGGTGACAACAACCTTGTTGCACTCCAGTATGCTTCTTTGTACAATACAATCTGTCCTTTTGTGTAAGACTGATTTGCTACCCATTCTTTAATATTATCTTGGTTAAGAATAAATCCCTGTGCATCAAGTGTGCCGTTCCAATCAAAAACAGTGCTACCGTTTAATAACAATCTGTTCTGCCTTGCTCCAGTGACTGGATTATAAATTAAGTCATTAAAAATACTTACATTATCAAATACAATAATGTGTTCGTATGACGTATATCTTGCATTAAGAAAACTAAATGTTTGATTGTTAAGTCCTATTAGTTTAAGTTCGTTGTCCAAACGTTCTACTGCGTAGTCCTTACCAAACAGAGGCTCAAAGTTTTGATCAAGCATAATGTCATTTATGTTTTCATTGTTTAAACTTTCAACAACTGCAAAGTCACGTTGTAACTTTAGTATATCTGCACCAGGATTGAGATTGATTAAACTACCGACTGTCCAGCTTTGTCCTACCCAGTATAAAAACTCTCTTGCCATCTGTGTCCAGTTAACAATTGTATCATTGACTTGGCTATCAAATTGCAATCCTTGCTTTTCTAATAATGCTCCGTAACTGCTTAGGAAATCTACAACTGCATTAGTGCTTGTAAAAGTATATCCATAAGGCACTTGCACAACATTGTCGCTATAAGAATTATTAATTCTGCTCTGTTGTCCATTTACGTCTATACTAGTAAATTTGCCAGTTGGAACACTTTGTAGTATTTCAAAATATGGCTTTGTTGTTGAGTAACCTGATACTGTATATCCTGCACTTGTCTTTTGTACTGTGACTGCACTAAATTGTATTTCAGCAAAACTAGGATTTTTATATAAAAATAAATTGTAACTCTCATCTGGTAAAAGCAAACTACTGTTTAAACTATTTGGCGATGACTTTTCGCTAAAAATCTTTAGGTATGACTTATCACTAAAACTAGCCATTCTATAGCATAATCTAACATCAAGATTAGCCAGTTTGTCTGTAACCACAACAGTGCTATCTATACCTGTTACTCTATTGTAGTCTACAACAAAATTTATGTAACTATTCTTACTGGTTCCGTTGCCATAAATTACAAGTTTTGATGATTCAATTCTAAATCGGTCGTTGTACAAATATTGATTAAAATCTGTATTGTATTTGTATAGGTCTCTGTCAGCAAACAAACTAAAATATTTTGCTGGTTCTGTTAGTGCTAATAATCTCTGTATTGCAAAGGGATAATTACTGCTTCTTCTCCACGCAGTCTGTGTTGGTGCATAATCACCTGCTATCCAACTTTTTACAAAACTACCTGCATCGTAACTACCAACAATACTTTGCATTGGTGAAACAAGATTGCCTTGTGAATCTGTTGGTAAACACTCGAGCAATTGTGGACGTACAAAATCTTGCACTACAACATTACCTGTTGGGTATGCAACAATTCCTTTTGCCATATCGTCCCATAATACAATGTTACCACTTGTATAAGGTGCTGGACCATATCTAGTATTCCACCAACTTGGCTTAATACTAAGTCCTACCATTTCCCAAGGACGTGTATGCGGACTATCAGTGTCATAGAGGTCAAAATAAATGCCTCTCCAGAAACCTAATAGTGGGTCACTATCTAATCGATTTCCACTGTTACTATAGTTCCATGTAAACTGATCATCAGCATCATATGTTTGATCTTTGTATGGTACCCTGTTAGCACCAGCCCATGATAGAAAACTTACATTCAGTATGTTGTTGATTTCTGTAAGTGTGTAAGCTGTTGTTCTAAACTGTCCAGGTATCACATCGCTGGCTCTTAACGGCGGATCGTATTTTTCTGCAACATTAATTTTAATATTGTTGTAGATACGTTTTTCTAATTCAAGTAGTACATCATTCCTATAATCACCGGTATCATAAGCCACTGTTAAACTTCCATCATGTCCTTGTATCACTTTAGTAGGCGTCACATAAGTGTTGTCCACAAATGATTGCGGAAGATACACTGGATAAAGTCCAAGCATACTTGGAGTTGCTGGAACAAAACTTCCATATGTCGCAGTATATTCACGGATGGTGATAATATCATCATTTTCCAGCGTGATCTTTTCACTATTAATTGTAATACGAGGACCGTCAGTTGCCACTGTGTATTCTTCGCCATCACCAATTAGTAATGTTTGTATGCCAGTTGCCACAGGTGTCAAGTAAACCAATATACCTTTATAGTTTGCACTGGTAAAATCGTAACTGTTTAGTGTATCAAAAGTATATGTAGTAATTGGACTTACTGTATAAGTGGTTGTTTCAAATTCGTTACCACTTGGTATTGCATCAGTCCAGTAAAACGGTGCATTTGCAGTCTTTCCAGAATTTATAGCTAGTAAAGCAGTGTCTAATATGGTTGCAGTGGTTTTGCCTGACCAATCGTTATTTGCAACAAAATCTAAAATTGTTTGCTTTGTTTTCGCATATTCTTGACTGTTGAATTCCAATGCACGTAGGTATTCTAGAGATCTTCCATTTATAAACGGAGTTGTCATTGTTAGCGGCGAACTTTGTTGTAATATCAAATTACCATATGGTACAACATTTCCAAGATCACGAACATTATTTGCACCGTGTATCTTCCCATTAAAGTTTTCTAAATTTTGGCAGATAGTTTCATAATGTGTACGTATAGTACCAAGTGTAAATCCTTCGCTATTTTTGTTTACTGCATTTGATTCTAAATTGCTTGGTATAGTATAAAATCCAATTGTACTTGCACTATTGCTAATAACTTGTATCTCAACAACTGCGCCATTTGCAGGTTGTGTTGCTGGTTGCCCAACTACATTTTCATTAAATGTTACAACTGTAATGTTGTCAACATTAGTAGCATAAGTGTAAGTGTTTGGCAAAACAAACTGTCCATCAACAAAAACTTTTACTGGAATTTTTGATGTGTCTGTAATCACAGGTACATCCAGAACCAACTCACTACCAGTGTAATCAAAAGTAAAACTCTGACGTTGGACATTGGTATCAAAATGTGTTTGCCATCCAAGCAATTTATTGAATGTTGATATTGTATTATACTGTCTTATAATACCTGTATCAATTTTTTGTGTAGAACTTATAGTATCTTTTACGTATGTAAATGTATCTATATAAAGATTGTTATCAAAAACAATATCACCAACGTTATTAATAGTAAAATATTTAAGTGGTTGATCAATGATCGTATCAGTTGCTCCTGTACCAACGGCATAACTGAATATTTTTGTTCCTACAAATGTTGATGATGGATACACACTAGTATCACTAAGACTATAACCATTTGCATCAAATACATCAAACAGTGGAGGTTGATTGACATCTGTTTTTTGTTGTCCACTAAGCCATGTTGTTCCGTTAAACCAATAACTTTTTCCTTGTTCGGTAGCCCCACTCAGAACAACAACATTTGTGTTTGTCGGTACCTCTGGTGATGTTAGGCTAGCAGCCTGTAGATCAATAGTTTTTACAGTACTGTCTTGAAAGTCAACAAAATTAACTGTGTAAATTTTATTTCTTACTTGCGGGTCACTATCATTGGCAAATATAATTCGCGATCCTTGTATAAGTGTATATCCATCGACACTGTAACCTATACTTCCGTTAACATTTTGAAAAGCGTTTGTTTGTGTAAAATCAATGATATCGATTGGCTCAGTTGCCAGCGTGCCATAATTAAATAATTTTAAACTTTTTCTATATTCAAGTATTGGGCGTTTTGCTCTTGCATCGTTATTAATATCCAATGTGACATTGTTGTATAATGCTGTGTTTGTTAAAACGTCGATATGGAACCATCTATTACCTCTACACCATGCATTTATATCAATACTTGCACGATTAATTGTCATGTAATCTTGTGCAGTAGGAGCATTTGATGTAGCATCATATCCACCTTCATCAAACGACAAACTATCAAAAGGCACACTAGCACTCACAGTATAAGTTTCTGGAGTGACAAAATCAGTGACTGGCAACAGTTCAATAGAGGTACCAACACCTTCTACGTAGTATTCTTTTCCTTGATAACTTGTAGGTACTATTTGCCCTGTGAACTCTATCTTAAGTCCGTTAGTAAATACTACCCCATTTGGTGATGTATACGTGGCTTTACCAACTATATCTTCATCAACATTTAAGTCTGATACGTTTTCTTGATCAACTAAGCGTATTACACCAAAGTTAAGTTCATCACTGGCATCTTGATAATAAAGTATATCCAGATTAGCCGTGATCAAAGGTTGTCTTACAAATACACCATTTGCATCTTTGTACATAGTGGCACCAGCATACTCAGTTCCGTACTCTATTTTGGTTTTGCTTAGGTTTGCAACATCTTTTATTTTGGTCAGTTCTATAAACGGACGAGCAGGATTGGTGTAATTGTAGGTTATTCTCCATTGTACATAACGTTCAGGATCAGTTGCAATTGCAACACTATTATCAAATCCTGCATCAGGTATTCCTGGGTTGTTCTGATCAAACAATGTATCGTCAAAAGGTGTAAGTACTTCCCAACCAGTATCAGTATCGGTTGTAATGATTAATGTTCGTCCATCCAGATCAGTTATACCATCAATACCACCGTTTGCATCTAAAAATACATCAACATACTGATTGTTAATCTGGTTAAACTGTAGTATGTCCTCTACTAAGTCTGTGCTTCCTATGTCTGCTAGTGTAAAATAAAAGTTTTGTGCAGTTTTACTTGGTACACTAAATTTTACTGTGCCAAAATCATCGCCATTATTGCTTACACCTAAGACTTGTCTTGAGCTTTGATTAGCTTGTTGTGCTAATACTCCTGAGGTACCTGGTTGTGATTGAATCCAAAAATTTCGTCCAACATCGCTGACATTAAAATTATATTCTCCTTGCCTAACAAGAGAAATTGTAGGAAGAGTGCCTGCATATCCCGAAAATGTATATCCAGTGTTTTGATATTTTACATCATAGTCAGCACGTATAGGAATAGCATTTGCAAAAACACTAACACTGTTTGGCCCTGCTGGTACCCAATAATACTGTCCAAAATTCACATACTTGTCGTAGTCAATCATTGGGTCAAAACTGTAATACTCACTGTCAAATAATCTGTCATGACGTGTAGTATTTGCACCTTGTAACTGTAAACTATCTATTATACCCGGATAGGTAATAGTGTCTAAAATTTCAGTACCGTTGTCGTTTGTTTGTACAACACCCGGTTCGAGTTGATAATTACTTCTTATTTGTGTCGGTTCAAGCACATAGTTGTCTGATGCAGTAACTCCAGGACCTATCTTACGTCCAATATACCCTTCAGTAGGTTTAAGTTTTGGATTCTGTGTAAGTTGGTCAAGTGTACTACGTAACAACTGCTTGTTTGCAGGTGTTTGAAATATTTCAGGTAAAAAATTTTCTGAGCGTATACGCTTAGCCATACTAGACTACTCCGCTATTTGGTGCAGTACGCAATTGACTACCAGTCAGTGCATCAATTATTTGTACATCATTTACCGTGGCTGCGTTTACAAATATCTCATTTGCTTGTGAACGTATCTCATACAAGTCGCCAAATGACTTTAGAGGATCAGTCGGTACCAACACAACTGAATTGACTATACTGCCTAATCTGTCATGTAAGTATGCACTAAGTTCTGTAAAGAAAAACGTATCTCCAAAATCCCAATTGTCAATTGTAAAGTATTGATTCATTGCACTCACAACTTGACTTTTTATTTCGCTGACACTGGCAGTACTTGCAGTATTTTTAACACATTTAATAGTTGCTTGTAGTTCAATTGGTGCCTTAGTACCAAATAATGGTTTAAATGAAACACTGTTTAATATAATGTTGTCAGAAATCATTTTGTATTGATCTAACGTGCTATAACTGGTTGTAAGTTCATCTATAGTTGGCTTTGCTGGTTCAGTTATAGTTCCTGTACTGTCACGTATATAGTTTTGATAGGCAATGTAATATGATTGTGTAATCAAATATAAGTCAATGATGTTTGTAGTACCTGGATCAATACGTCTACTCAACGGAGCGTTATGTCTATATTGAAAGTACAGTCCTTGTCGACCAACATAAGTTTCGTAGCCAGTGACTACCGCAATTGTCCTTACACCTTCGTAATCAACAGTTAGTTGATAAAACTTTTTATCAGTGTAAGCATAAAATACCTGTTTGTCTGCGTACTCGCTCTTTACTAGTTCTATTGCATCTTTTGTTGCAATAGATCCAACCACTACATTAGCAGCCAGAGGCAAATATCTTTCTAAATTGTCAAAGTCAACTGTTTGTTGCAGGTAGATTCTTTTGTTGTTAGGATTTACTGTAGGAGCAACAAGATCTGTAAAGTAGTCGGGATTGTCTGGTATTCCATCATTGTCTGAATCTTTGTAACTTATTCTAACTCTAAAGTCATCAACAAATCCATCTGTTTCAACAGGTTGATCGATAATGTCTAATACTTCATCACTGTTCAATGTTGCACTTGAATCTGGTTTGTTATTTGTTTTAAGCACATTGATAAAATCATTTATTACTGTACCTGTTTTTGGATCATACACTTTTTGTGTACCATCATAAAAGAATCTTGTTTCTAACACACTGGCCCAAAAGCGTTGCAGGCTTCTTGAGCTAACAGTATATGTGACTCCATCAGTTGTAAAATCAACTAACCATGAGTTATCAAGTCCTGTACCTGAAGTGTTTTGTGCATTCACTAAGCTGAATGTTATTGCGTTGTTAATATTAGTTGAAGTGATAACATACCAAGTACCTGTGAGATTATCGTATCCTAAACCAAAATTCCTGTACAACTCGATATTTTCACGCATTGTTGTTTCAATTGTAGTTGGTAAGTCGGTAATAAAGTTAGGAATTACTTCAGTTGGTACTGCATTAGTAGGAATAAAATTATTAAGTGTTACAGGTCCAGTGCCATCTGCATTGTTTCCTGTGCCAAAGTTTGTACCGTCTAGCTCTAATGCAGTGACAGTTGCCCATAACACTGTTTTATCTCCAGGCAATGTTGGCGATCCAACTGCTAGTCTATTCGTAGCAGTAAAATATTGTCCTACAGGCGGCGTAAATTTTACCAAGCCACCGAGAGCTATATACTTTTTATTATCACTTGCTTGTGGGCCAACCGGTGCTGGTGCACTAGTTGCTACAAATCTAAAGAATCCAGTTGTTTCATTATTACTTGTTGTACTTTGACTCCAGTTTAAATTTAGAACTGATAAATCAGGACGAGCAAAATTCTCATAATAAAACTCTTGCATGCCGCGACTTGCTAACACCGGCTCGACTTGATTTACAATTACATCTGTAATATCGTTTTGATCAACAAATGTAAAAGTAAAACTAGGAACTGCGGTGTTTTCGTATATTAATCCATCTGATGCAAAAACATTTGTGCTTGAATATTTTCCAGTGATATCTACAAGATCCAAGTACCTACTAGTACCAATTGAGCTGCGATTAACAGCCTTGGACTTGATTATAGTTGAATAAAGTGTATATGGAAAATTGTTGTAGTCTTCTCCGTTGACCATTCTATTTTGTGTGTAATATCTTGCAGGAGCACGTTGTTTAATATCGTTAATATTTTCTCTGTTAGCGGCATTGCTCACTGGTTGTGTTAATGCACAGGTAAAGGTAAGTGTTTCGTTACGACCACTACGGCTGACATAGCCAATTGAAATAGTAACGTTTTGCATTTCATCTTGATTAACAATATAACTTAAACCGTTAGACGCTCTTACATAAGTTCTAAAACTGCCCACCGGAATACTGCTGAAAACACCATCGCCAAAGTTTAAGTTGATTTGATCATTTGTTCTTGATGTAATTGAAAAGTATCTACGTTGCTCTGGAGTAAGTTCCTCCACTGCACCCGAGTAAATGTTTTCAACATAGTCCCATTCGTTCTGAATATTCCCGTTGCTGTCTAGTTGGTATAACCATGTGTCTTCATTGTTAATACCTTCGATGTTTACATTTACAACTCTGTTTGATATACGCTCACCTAAATTAAAATCTAAATCTTGCAAACTTCCTTGTTTGAATAAAAAGAAATAACCAGTGTTAGCACTTGCATATCCTTGTTTATCATTTCTATATAATATATTGAACGCACCATTTGGAGCCGGTGATGGCTCATATACAAATGTTTTATTTTGTGATGTAGCACAAACTGCTTCAAAACTCATTGACGTTCCGTTAACTGTGCTGGTAAACGGTATCACTGGCAAAAATCCTTGCAATAAATTTATTGCATACTCATCGGTATCAATCCCAAGTATTGTTTGTGAATTACCTGGACGTCCAAAACGCTGACTATTGTCTAATGCGGCATTAACAATTACTGTAAACTGTTCTAACCAATTTGCATTAGTAGTGTCGTTCCAATTTACTGTGATATTAGAAAGATTCACGCCAGTAAAATCAACTACACCTTCTGTGGTGCTGATGCTTTGTACTTTTAAAAATCCTTGTGCGGCGGTGTTACGCTTTGGTGTGTAACTTACTAGTTCAGCTAATCTGTTGACACTATCTCTACGTTCAGCAGTGTCGATAAAATTCTCTCTTGTGTTTAGGTCATTTCTAAAACTACCTGCTTGGCCCATAAATGCCATAACATCAAGAAGTGCAATAAATTCACTTGATTCGATGTAGTCATTAAAACTTTCTGGATAATATAGACGTATATAATCTATAAAACTTTTACGCAGTGTTTCAAAATCATAACTTTGAAAGTCTGCTTCACGATATGTTTGGTAGATTCTCTTCCAATCTTCAACACCAAATATACTAGTTTGTCTTGTAGTCTTAGCCATGTGTATTTCCCTTACCTAGTATTTATCTATAAAATAAACTACGTAGTTTATACTAGACGTCTGAGAACGCGGCTCGTTGTGTTTGATTATCAAAAAACACAGTTAAACTGTTTGCATCTTGACCTGCAATTGTTTGCACTTCAAGTTCACATAAAAATCCATTTTCCTGTGCAAATACATTGATGTCTGATATTTCTATTCTTGGATCTTGAGCAACCACACGTTGTAATTCATTTATAATTGCTTTTGATGTTGATGCATTTTGTGGTTCAAATATTAAACTCCACATTGATGTACCCACATCTGGCCTCCCTGGCATTTCTCCTTGCCTGATGTTGAGTGCATTCAATAAGTCTACCTTAATGAGTTCAAAATCAGTAAGGGTATAATTTTTATATCTGCCTACTGTGCTATATCCAATTATTGATGCCATAACGTATTTATGTTTCTATTCCTGTGACTTTTTGACTAGCAATAACCGACTGTACTGCTGTATCTATTTCTTTTCTTATCACAGTACCAGTTGTTCCAAGTGTTCCAGTGGTAAAACCTTGTATTTCACTGCTAATTTTTTGTGTAGTAAGATTGACTGCATACTGCCCGCCCTTAACTAATTCATTCATTTGTCCTGCAGTGATGTTTCCGCTATTAGCACCGTTAAAGGTTTTGCCTAGTATTGCACTACCTTGCGTCCATTTCTTGACTGCATCTACTCCAAATTTACTAGCACCGCTCACTAGTCCTGCTAGGTCAGCTTCATTTTCTAAACCTGTAACTATTCCTGCATTTTGTAAACTATTAAGTCCTTTAGTAAACAAATCTGTTTTGGTTAAGTCTTGTATTGCTTCATTGTTTAGAAAATCGCTAACTCCGTTTATGCCTTGATTTCCGCTCCACACACTTGAACTGCTTAACACGGTGTTTAGATTTGAAGTAGCATCTTTGAGGAAGAAGTCAGCAGTACCAGGTTTTAAGAATCCTGCAGTTTCAAGCTCAGGTGCACTAAAGCCAAATTTTCCAACACCGACTGTGTTTGATATTTCATTGAATCCTTGTGGCACTTCTTTACTTGCTTGTGCTAACATGCCAGTAACTTTTTCTGGAGCAATCTTTCCAACATTGCTTTTTGCAGCATCTTGTGCTTCGTAGTCACCTTTTTCAATCTTTTTGATTTCTGTGTTTTCTGTGTTATCAACTGCGTCTTGTGTCTTTTTATCCAACGGCACAGTTTCACTTGTACTAGCCAAATTAGTGGTTGTGTTTACTCCAGTGCCTCTTTCTGCATAAGGTTCGTGTGTAGGAGCACGAGTAACTATAGTTTCTATTGCAGCCGGTTCTGGTATCCATCCTTGTTGAGGACTAAATGCAGTGTCAGGCAATCTGCGTTTTGGAATTTCTTGTACTTTAGGAACATCCGGAGCTGAACCACTATTAAGTTTTATACATCCTGCTTCTAGGGTAAGTCCTGACCCTGCTCCCCAACTGCCTGTGTTGCTTTTTAGCATCAATGATGCGTCACTCTTTAAGCCTATCATGCTTTTACTGTAAGCAAGTAAACTGTTTGTTCCTGTTAGGTTTAAACTTGCAGTTTCTAAACTCATCGCCCGTTTGGCATGCATGTTAATACTTCCATTTTCGCTGTTAATATTAATATTTCTGTCAGCATGCATGTTGATTTCACCAGCACTTCTAATGTTTAAACTATTCGAAGCATACACATCTATAGTGCCTTCTTTGCCTAGTTCAACCCATGATTGTCCATTAGCGTGCATAATGTGTATTGTTTGCCCATCAGGTGTATCGTTCATCATTATTTGATGTCCACCGCTTGTACGCAATCTAATTAGATTATCTTCGTTGGATTGACTTCCATCATCCATTACAATACTATGTCCACCTTTGCGGCCAATCACATTCACTTCATTTGGTTGTAGTGTTGAACTGTTTATCTTTTGTTGTAACTGTGCATCTGTTAGTCCACCTGAGTATACTGGTCTTCCCGGAGTACTGATACCAAAACAATTACTTGGGGATTCTCTTTGACTGTTTGATGTTATAGGTCCAAGCAGTGGATCAGCTATTACACCTTGTGACAACATTTGTCCAGCAAGGACACTATGCACTGGTTTTGTTTCTTCAAAAAATCTTGGATTTTCTGCAATGGCTTTGTTACTGTTGTTTATTTCAACCACTGGCAATTTTTGTTTGTTTGCAAACAATGGTGAATTACTGTCATCAACATATTTTTCACTGGCACCAATTGCAGGTACCATGTGATTAAGTCCTGGTTCGATTGGCATTCCTAGATAGTAACCTTGTGTAGGATCACCGTCTACAAAAAAGCAAATTACTTTTGTACCTAAATCTGGTGGTGTTCCCCAAAATCCATAACTCTGATTGTTTCCTACAAAACTTCCGGGGCCTGTTGGTTGTGGTGCACTTTGTTGTGTAAAACCATAGTAAGGTGTGATGTAACTTACAGTTCGCCACAAATCTTTGTTGTTTTTATCTGGTCCTGCAAGGTATTCTAGATACACCTGTACACGCCCACTTCTTGTAGGATCTACATTGTTAACCACTTCACCTATATATGGTCCTGAAGGAGCAGGAATACCACCTTTGGTGTCTTTATAAGCCCTTGGAGTTCCTACACTGCGTTGATAATTTTCTGCCATATTCTACCTATCTAAATGCGGAGTCTGTTCTTACACCGCCTCCACTACTGCTTTGTACTTTCGCACCTGCCGCTACTCTGCGTTTTGATCTTTCTAAGGCAAGTTGATTCTTGCGTTTCAACAACGATCCTTGAAAACCGTTGTTGCCTCCTGCATCGTCGCTTATAACATTTGAAGCAGGCTTTGGTGGTACTTTTGGTTGCCAGTTTGCCTTGTTTACTATTGGGTCTACGTAATTAGTACTAGCATTTTGCATAGTGGCAATTCTTTTGTTACGCATAATTGCATCATCGTAGTTTTGCGTAGGTGCTACTTTACTGCCTTGGTTCTCAGTTGGCTTTAAACCACTAGGCCTACCACTGCCTGTAATATAGTCAGGACGTTCATTTACACCTGTCGGTGCTGAGTTATTCGCAACGCCTAGTCCTCTTGCTCTACGTTGTACTGCATCATCGTATGTTGGCACTGGTTCTTTCTTTGTGCTACGCACACCACTTGGTCGAGCAACTGGTGTTGCAACTTTTTCAACCTTGTTGGACTCTTCTTTTTTCATTTCTGGACTGTCAATAGCAGTAGCAAAGTCGCGTAGCGTGCCTAGTATCTCTTGTGTAAACTTTCCATTTTGAAACTTATTAGTAATTTTTTGTGCCATAAACACAATACTTTCTTCAGGAAGATTTACTTCACCAGTGATAGCACTTGATCCTGTATTGTTTTTAGTCACTGGTACCAAACCAGTTGGCAAATCATAGTCTGTTGGGCGATTAAATCTTAATTCAAACAAGACTTCACTTGCTCTCATGTTACAACTTCCGTCACGTTCAAATGGTTTTAGATTTGATTCTGTATAGAACAATTCACTTTGTGTAATCCAGTCTGGGTCGCCTATTATTTCTAAATTTGTTTTTGATACATCAGCATTAGAATACAATCGAGAAGCAAGTTGCGCCGCTGGCAATGTACTTTCACCTTGTCCACCTTGTGTGCTTTGTTCAGCACTAGTTTGAAAAAACTGTTTTTCAGCAAACCTTGCATTGCCTGGATTGTTTGCAAGTCCATTGTTGCTAATAGGAGAAATATAGTTGGTATTTGCCTCTACTTCAAAGTTTATTACTTCTGTGTTTTGTCCTGTAAACCAATAGTTGTACAACTTGTGTACACCTCTATACATTGCAGGCGGAAAGTACGGTGAACGTGGAGTGTTAATCTGGTACCTTGATATCTTGTAATGTATGTTATATGCATAATCTTTACGCACAGGATCATACTCTGTTGGAGTTGCAGTTTGTGTAATTCTATACCATTGGACTGTTTTTACCGGAGTGTTTTTAATTTCTTTTCTGGTTATTTCATCAAACGCAACTGTTTGTTGAGCAGTTACATAGGTGCTATTCTTCATCACTTGATCAATTAACTGTACAATTTGTGTTCCTGCATTTATACTATAGTTTTTTGTGTCTGAATCAAAGTTCTGTTTCTTTTGGTTAAGTTTTTGATTTGGATCTGGATTGTCTTGTAACGGTGCTCGGCGTTTGTCAACAGTGCCTTGCTTACGCATTTTTGCATCTTTAAGTCCAGCAACGTCTTCTAATTCAATTGTGTACTTGTCTGGAATCATACCAGGAGTTTTTTCTGCTAACAACTGTTGATGTTCATTTAGAGCAGTAGCCAGTCCTTGTGTTATAGTTGCTCCTTTTAAGCCAATTTTTTTTGCAGGCGGAGCACGTTCAGCAACTTCCATGGCTTCGTCATCGTCGGTGTCGGTAATTTGTCTTTGGGTTGTTTGTATTTCTGTATCACCATTTAACAAGGTTTGAACGTCAATAGCACTAAGTTGAAAATTAAATGGTATTGTACCTCGTGCAGTACTGTAGCCAACCAACATGATTGTTGGTGTTGCCTCAATAGTATACATCACTGCTTCAGAAGCAATTTTATATCTCAATTGATTTATTTGAAAAGGAATAAACTTTTCAACCAACGCATTTGGATCACTTGTTTGTTCTGGTTTTGGTTCTTGTCCAGGTGCACTACTTACTAAATTACCTTGATCGTCATAACCATAAAATCTGATCACCATAAGATAGTTTTGTCCATTAATGGTTTGTGTTCTATCGCCGGTATGCTCCCAAACTGCTTGCCTAAGTCTTTCAAGAAACGTAATGCCATTTGTTTCTAGTATGTCAAACGATAGCTTTACAACATTGTGAGGTGAACCAGTACCTTGTGTTCCAATTGTTGTGACTAATTCTAAGTTCTCGATGTAAAAATCAAGATCAAAAAATTTGTTACGTTGGCCCACTGGTGCTCCACCACTTTGCAATATTAGTTGATCAGTTGGCAAAGTTTTTTTATCAGTTCCTAACAGTTGTGTATACTCATCACTATTCATTAGATATATTGATACAGCATATGTTTGGCTTGCTAATCCTGCTAATTTGTTTGGGGCTGGTGTAATAGTTTGCATAAATTCTGCCGCGACTTCTGTTCGTCCTTCAACAACTTGACTAGCAGTACCAACGCTATTTGACACTACAGTGGTTGAATCATCATCGGTTGCCCTCTGTATATCTTGTCCTGTTGTTTGTTGTACACTATTTTGATTTTGTGTAGCAGTAATTTTACGCACTGTATTTCCGCCGCCAACTGTGCTGGTTGATCCTGACCCTTTGGCATCACCTAACTGTTGATCTTCCAGTCCGCTTAAACTTGCTAGCCTTGCATTCGTAGGTTTATTTAGACTTGCTACAACTGGTTTTACCACAGTGTCGTCAAGGAATAAATTATTACCTTCAATAGGTGTTGTGAATCGACCAGTGTTTTCAACTGCAATAGCATCGTTAGAAACAATAGTGCCAGCACTAGTTCTTGGTAAGTTGTTGGTTACCTCAAACGAGTTTAGGTTTTTAATTGTTGTTTCCTTTACAACTTGAAGATCGTTTATAAGCACATTTGTTTCTGTTATATTTCTAGTTAGCTTAACCTTTGTAGTAACATAACCTGGTTTGTTCTTAAATCCTTCGTTCTGTCCATTTAGATTTGTCAGCGTTTTTCTTGTAAGTTTTACGCTTTCATCACTGGTATCCCAGTCATCTTGAATATCACTCCACTTTGCTCCTGTGCGAGCTTGTTGTTGCAAACTTTTAACTGCAATTTTTTGCCTGTTTATTTCAAGTTGCTGACTTAGTCTGGCGCTGTTGATCTCTGCCGGATTTGCCATATTACACGCCTAATACTGATCTAAGTGTAGACTCTTGTGGTAGGTAAATTGTTGTACCAGTGACGAAATCAAACAAGGGGTCTTGTAATTGATTTGGATTACGTTGTGCAAAGACCCACCAAAGTGCGGCATCGCCATATAAGTCAAATGCTAATACATCAGGACGTAGATTATATGTTTCGTTAATGGTAAAACTTAGATCATCAATTAACTTTGGTATTGGGCGATCAACCATTACACCAAGATATTGATTTTGTACTATAGGAGTGTCAAAGTACATGCTATTTGAACCATATTCTATTTCAGCCATTACCACATTCCTTTCTTAATTAAGTTACCATTTGCATATTCTTTGAGACTAAATTGCTGACTAACCTGTTGTCTGCTAACAATTGGTAATAAGTTAATGGTCATTGCCAACTTAGTTGGAACATAGGTTGCACCTTTTGAGCCTAAGTTTCCAGGCGCAGGTTGAAACGGTTTGGCTCCTACTTGCAGAGGTTCACTACCTCCGCCCAATGCATTTGTTACTGCTGTTTTAAGCCTGTTTAACGCACTAAAATTTCCATTTGTTGTTGAAGTTGCCAATGGCTTTTGAAATTGAAGTGCATCATCTCTTGTAATATGTCTACTCCTTGCCCGTATGTAGTTAACATCGTTTGGCAGGTTGTAGTTAAATTCTGTTATCGCACATGGTGCTTCGTTAAATTGATATTCGCCTAATCCAGTAAGATATATTAACGGCGGAGGAGATCCTCTTTGTGCATCTTGCCCATAAAACATTTTACTACAACTTTTTAAAAAGTGTATACATGCTAGTAGGTATTCTGCTTCGACAGTATCTTGTGCAGTAAATTCTGCTTGTAGTTGCACCGTTTGCACACTAGAACCTTTGTAAAAGTAATGCATGTAATTACTGTGTGTTGGCGAGTAATTTGTGTATTCTGCCCTGTACTGCACATCTATTGTTGGAGTATAAGGAAATATAATGCCATCTGTGACTGCTAATGGAGCAAGTATACCTGGATTAGGATCTTTGTACAAGTAAGTTGCCTGCGGAGCTAATCGGAGCTTAACACGCCAATCACCATCTGCGTTTTTAACACCTGATGCTTCACGCATCTGACTAATTGTTTGTTGTTGTTGTGCCTTTTGTTTTAATGCCATTGCGTTAATAGCGGCTTGTTCTTGTTGTGATATAGCTGCCTGCTCGACTCCGTCAATGCCATCACCTTCTGCGCCGTCGCCAATGTCAGCAACTGGATCATCACCAACTAAACTTGTTCCATCGTTTTCAACTATTGGAGTAACTGGATTGCCAAATGCATCAAAGTCTGCTCCTGGTTCATCGATAAAGTCGCCATATTCCTCAAAGTCATTTACATCTGCTGGAGCTCTAAGTGGATCACCAAAGGCATCAAATTGTGCCGCTTCTGGATCACCAAAATCATCTACTCCAAATTGGTTTACTTGATTTGCACTTTGAAATTCTGCAAAGTCATCTACTTCTGTAACTGGTGGACGATATTCAGCAAAGTCATCAACAGGTGTAATATTTCTAGTAGGTCCACTAAAGTCATCAACTTGTGTAATTGGATAACCACTGAAATCATCTACAGGTGCATCAAAACTTTCTACTGGACGCGGCGGTGGAGGTGCAGGATATGGTGACGGTGCTGGTGGCTCCTCAAATGCATTACTAGCTTCGATTGCTCTACGCTCTTGATCACGTAGGGCATTTGCCAATCCAGGGTCAACTGTGTTCTGCGTAAGCTCTGATGTCCTACTAGTCGGAAAACGTGTGTCTGTTGGAATTGGCGTAACTTCTCGAAAACTTTCTCCGTATGCATCAGCAAATTCAACATCATCATCTTGTGGTTGCACAACTGGTGTAGGAATTGGTGTTGCTTGTCTAAAATTTTCACCATACGCATCTGTAAAATCTACATCACTATCTTGTGCTTGTACTGGTCTTGGTGGTGGAGCCGCTGGAAACGGATCCGGTTGAGGTCGCTTGCCAAATGCCTGTTCAGCAATAGTACCGCCACCTTGAAATGCAGTTCCTGATCCAGGAGTGTTACGTGCTGTATCAGCTGATTGAACATTCTGCGAAGTTTCGCTTGTTACCCTTCCAAAGTTAGCATTAGCCGCTCGGGTACCTACACTGTCAGTGGTATAGTTTCCAAGATCGCTTACTGATACTCGTGCCAATGTAGCAAGTGTACCAATCGGTGCATTTGGATATAGTTGTGCTAGTTGATTCATTCTAGCGGCTTTTGCTGGATCAAAACCTGCCATGTTAACTCCTCTAGTCTTATTTATGCTTACCAAAAAGTGCGTAGTTAATGATTGACTTATGATAAGTAATGTTGTATAATATACAAGTTATTAGGCTAAGGAGAATCGTATGCCACCGGTGAAAACACCTAGAAAAGTAAACTATCTAAACAATAGAGATATACTAAAAGAAATACACAAAAGCAAAAGTACTTACTGTTCTTACTTAGAAAGAGAATATGCACAGTTTGATATTATTGTACCTAGCGTTGACAAAATCAATCAGCGTAGTGTTGCTGAAGCAAGACGCAACAAAGCAGATAGAATCAAAAGAGAAACTGGTGAAATAGTTGATCCTGTTAAACTAAACAATCAAGAATTGGTCTTCAGAGTAATTTGTTGGGATCATATACCAATGGTTCCTAAGAAACTAACCAAAGCACAAGAAAAGAAAAAAAGCAAACTCGAAGAACTGCTTGAAATGGATGATGTTGACGTTGAAGATGATGGTTTGCAAGAACTAATGCAGGATGTTGAACAAGATCTCAACTATGTGAAACTTAACTTTCCTCCTTTTTGGCACTATATGATTGATGAGAATAAAGTTCCTTATGCAGTAGGTAAGTCTCATTGGGTAGGTGGTATGGAAAACGGACACTTCTCAAAAGATCATGGAAAAATGACCGATAAACTTGCACACATGTTTATTAAGTTGTGTGAACGTTATGCTACAAGATCAAACTGGCGTGGTTACACATACAATGAAGAGATGCGTGGCCAAGCATTACTACAACTAAGTCAGATTGGCTTACAATTTGATGAAAGCAAAAGTCAAAATCCATTTGCTTACTATACTGCAACTATTACAAATAGTTTTACTAGAGTGTTAAACATAGAAAAGAAAAATCAGAACATAAGGGATGATATACTTGAACAAAACGGATTGAATCCAAGTTGGACAAGACAGTTTAACAATTCACCAGATGCAAAAAAACTACAACCAGCAGAAGTCGCTAAAAAATAGGAAACACATATGGGTTTGTTTAAGAAAGCTCTAGTGTTCACAGACATCCACTTTGGCATGAAAAGCAATAGCATCATGCACAACCAGGACTGTGAAAACTTTGTAGAATGGGCAGTACAACAAGGCAAAATACACAACTGCGAAACTGCTATCTTCATGGGAGACTGGCATCATCATAGAGCAAGTTTAAGTTTGCAAACTATGAGCCACAGTCTAAGAGCATTAGAAAATCTTTCAAGAAGTTTTGATATAACCTATTTCATAACTGGCAATCACGACTTGTACTACAGAGACAAACGTGACATATACAGTTTTGAATGGGCAAAGCATATTCCTAATCTAAAGATTTGCAACGATTGGTTTGAGCAAGATGATGTTATACTGTGTCCTTGGCTGGTTGGTGATGATCACAAGCAGATAAAAACTGCAAGTGCCCAGTACATGTTTGGACACTTTGAACTTCCGCATTTTAAAATGAATGCAATGGTTGAAATGCCTGATCACGGAGAAATAAAAAGCGAACACTTCCAACAGTATGGCACAGTGTTTAGTGGACACTTTCATTTGCGTCAACAGAAAAACAACATCAACTATATTGGCAATGCATTTCCACATAATTTTTCAGATGCTGGTGATGATCAACGTGGTTGCATGATACTTGAATGGGGCAAAGAGCCTGAATACATTGCTTGGCCAGATCAACCATTGTACAAAGTGCTTGACTTGTCGCAGGTAATTGACTATGCTGACACAATACTAAAACCAAACATGCATGTTAGAGTAAACTTGGACATAGAAATATCCTATGAAGAAGCAAACTACATCAAAGAACAGTTCGCAACCAAATACAAACTGCGTGAGATGGCACTTATACCTAACAAACGCAGTGCATTAGAAGAAGAAATGCAACCAGGCGATATCAAATTTGAAAGTGTTGACCAAATTGTTACAGAACAAATCATAAACATTGATTCAGAATTTTACGATAACAAATTGTTATTAGAAATCTATAGGAGTCTGTAATGCTAGTGCCAAAAAATGAGGCATTAGAAAGCAGAAACTTCAAAGACTGTGTTGATTTTACTAAAGAAGATCCGTGTATCTTTGTTGTGTATCCAGCAGGAGCTTCAGGAGACTTGCTTATATCAATAGTGGACAAGCACTATCTACGTACTGGTTGTGAATATTATGGCATTGCAGACAATGGCCGAGTGCATATGTTTACTACAGACTATGAGTTTATGGATCAATTTGATCACTATACATTTGATGATAAATTTTTCTATCATGTTGCTGAAAGTCTTGGGCAAAGAAACTTAAACTATAGTTTGCTTGATCAAGTGATTTTTGGCACACATATGTGGCGAGATACAAGCGTGAAATTAATACTCGATACATTTGCAAAAGCAAAAATAATACGCATTTTACCGCATGATAAAAGAGGTAATGATATATTACATGCACTTGCACAGAAAAAGTTAGGTGATCTCACTCCAGGACAAAGCACTATGAATCAAACACTGTCCGCTAATCCTCGTGTACTTGAAATACCTTTTGGTAGTTTGTTTAACAAAAACAACTATTATAAACAATATGATAGAATTATAAACTTTTTAAACCTAAACGGTAGACTTATTTGCTTTGATTAT